>JAEEGH010027350.1_pt1 | contig 11294 bp, 6 predicted proteins | sample 9134181 | NCBI WGS metagenome assembly JAEEGH01 (sample SAMN16246544, study PRJNA631951) | gut metagenome | biome: gut microbiome; feature: rumen; material: DP-attached | host: Bos | place: Iran: Karaj | collected 2018-10 | reverse complement strand
ATTGCTTTCAGATTTTCTAGTTTTACTAGTGCAATAACAACACCAGGCTTACACGAAAGCCGTAAAGAATGGTTGTGAATTGCTTTCAGATTTTCTAGTTTTACTAGTGCAATAACAACAAGTAGTAACACACATATCAGCTATTTCACGTTGTGAATTGCTTTCAGATTTTCTAGTTTTACTAGTGCAATAACAACGCTAAGATTGGTGAATACTCCAACGTCATGGTTGTGAATTGCTTTCAGATTTTCTAGTTTTACTAGTGCAATAACAACTTGAGTTCTGGCGCAAGAATAAGAATAATCGTTGTGAATTGCTTTCAGATTTTCTAGTTTTACTAGTGCAATAACAACCGATAATGCGGATTATGCCTACGCAAATTTGTTGTGAATTGCTTTCAGATTTTCTAGTTTTACTAGTGCAATAACAACGGCAACAAGGCGCGAAAAGAGCTTAAGGATGTTGTGAATTGCTTTCAGATTTTCTAGTTTTACTAGTGCAATAACAACTGCAAAAGTGAAACGCCGTTTTCCTTGTCGGTTGTGAATTGCTTTCAGATTTTCTAGTTTTACTAGTGCAATAACAACCCCATTTATTACTTTCCCTTATTCAAGATTGTTGTGAATTGCTTTCAGATTTTCTAGTTTTACTAGTGCAATAACAACTGATTCTGTCTAACAGATTGATATTCAATAGGTTGGACATCGGTTGTGGAAAATAAAAAATCGACCCTATGAGGTCGATTTTTTGTTTTTTTAAGGCAATAATCTAATTCTAAAAAAGCTCCAATTGGGGTGATGGTGGTGGTAAAGGCTTCTCCTTTTTCCCATAGAACACCTGAATTTTCCCAAATTGCTTGTCCGTGATGCAAAGAATGCTAACCGATCCCTTTGGGGGCATGAAAGTTTTGATTCGGGCTATGTGGACATTTGCGTTTTCGACAGATGCACAGTGTCGAACATAAATTGACAACTGAAAACGGGAAAAACCGTCCTTAAGCAAGTCCTTTCTAAACTGGCTGTGGCGTTGCCGCTCTATCTTGGTCTCTGTCGGCAAATCGAAAAAACACAGAACCCACATAATTCGGTACTCACTAAACCTGTCCATCCGGAACCTCAGGATAGATGATTTTTCTACACTCTCCGGCAAAGCATCTGTAAACCGATGTTGTCGTTGTTGAAACGGCGTTCATGAGCGGACTGCGATTGCCGTCAATGAAAACTTCTCTTGTGGGTAACTGTAGAATAGATGCCTTGATTTCGGTTGACAAATCTTTGGGGATGGAGTCATTTTGATTGATGATTTCTGTGACTAATTTGTCTGCAATAGGCCTGTAAGGCTCCATAATGTCATCTGCAAGGCAGTAGGCGTTATAGCGATTGTGATGATGTATTCCGAAAGTTGGTAGAAGCCCACTTGCGACTAAAGATCTTGACACTATGCCTCGCAAAATGGCATAAACATAATTCAATAAATTGTTTGGCGGAACACCGTTTCTATCTCGAACGAAGTCGGCTATGTCAGGGAACATTTCCTTCCAATAATAGGCGGCAGCAACGGCTTCGCGATTGTCTATATCTCCGCTGCGGACGGAATTCGCCCACGCAAGCATATTCTTTACTTCAATTCCTCGGACTAGGTGTAGAACTGCCGCTTGATTCGTAATTTTCTGTTGAACGGTTTGCTGCCACATTTGTTTCTTTAACGGAAGGGATGCTTCAATTTGAGCGTTGAAACGTTCTGATTGAAGCGTATTGCCGGAAAGAGGTAACAACAAACCTTCTGGCAAGTGCGTTTTCCCGCAATTGATGATTGCACAGTTATTGTCTAGTAATGCTCCGAGTAGAGCATTAGTAATCGTAATTTGCGGTGAATCCAGAATGATAAAGCCAATATCTTCAATGGCTGCCGTACGAACATCTTCATTCGGCTTCTTGACAACCAACTGGTTATCCTTTAGGCTTAAATAAGCCGCATTTCCAAAATAAAGAGTTCGTTTAATCATAATGTTTTCCCCTTCTTTTTTTTGCATAACCCAAAACGACGCCGCATAGCGCTCTTTAAGGATTAAACTGATGTAGCGAAGCTAATCTTTTACGATTAACTTTCCTAATACAGAAATTTGAACTTTATGAGGATTTTCCTTAAATAGGGATCCCAATGATTTAAACCTGTAAAATTTCTTTATGCTACGAGCTTCGGCAGAGTCGTCTAATACCGTTTCTAGATGATATCTAAAGTAATAATCGTTAGATGTCAGTTTCTGTACTCTATAAAGATGCTGATTGAGCAAAGCATAATCTTTGTCAGCAATCGCTTTTTCGTAAACGTCTTTGTTCAATCCCATCACAAACATCTCATTGATTTGCAGGGATTGCTTAAAAGTCCAATTTTCTTTCGGTAAACAATCCAAGAATTCATTTGGACAATTTCTTTCTTGTGCCTGTTTCCGTGTTTCTGTTGGATTGGTCACGATAATGGGTAACCCATATTTTTTTCGCTCAACAGCATGCCAGAATGTAATAACAGATTCTTGTAGATTGCCGTTTTCATCCTCATAGATTGCTACATGATGGTTATTCCCTGGCTTGACAAAACCAATTGCGTTTCCATTTTCATCTTTTTTCACAGGTACAACTGCAGACAATCCTGTAAAGCATCGAACATTTCTAATCTTAATTTTGTGGGTCGCATCCGCGTAAATCGGATTGTTTTCGATATCCTTAAATGCTTCCTTTTCATTGCCGTTGTATTCTTCCAATCGCTTATAAAGAACATTCTTTATGTGTGTGTCAACAACAGAATCTATATCCTTTGCCTTAAAACCATTAAGAGAGTACTTGATAACATATTCTTCTTTGTAACAATCTGCAGTTTCAAGCGTTTTACCATTAGCAAGAACAATGGGCGTTTTTTTTAAGGACTGTATAGCTTTCTTGACGTCATTTTCGTTCTGTGCCAATTTGTTTATTACTGCAGATTTTATATCTGCATTGGCAATAGATTCTGGATTTTCAAAAAGGAATTTTAAAGGTTTGTTTCGATCGAGGACTTTGATTTTCCCATAAACAGATTCTTCACTCAATGGACCACGCGGAATCACGATGCCTGTTTGCAAAATATTCTTCTTTCCGTGTTCATATTTTACACGTTTTCCTATAGTAGCAACTCGTTTTCCTGCCTTAAAGGATACTAAAATGTCAGACGCCTTTTTTGCAACGTCTTCGGTAGAAAAATGCTTACGTTCTCTAAGCCATTCTTGCAACATTGAGTAATCATTTTTCCATTCCTTGCTTTGCTTCTCGACCTCTTGGAACATTGCGTCTCGTTCCGTATTCAAATGATTTAACCTTTGAATTATAGATTGACGAGTCATTGCAATTACAAGAGCGTCAATAGCATGATGACGGTGATCAAGCCGTTTGCTCCAATTTTGAATTCTTTCTTCAGTATGCGTTTCGCCCTTATGATCATATTCTCTAAATTCCGTCAATCCACCTTTTTTGTAACGTTCAAAGTTCAATTGATGGAGGATTTCATCATAACCCCAAGTGTGCCTAATGAAATCTGTAACACTACCGCTAGTGGCGTAAACATTGTAGCAAACATCCTTAAGCATTTCTAAAGCTTTCTTTGAGATATATTGAGTTTGACGTAATTGTCTTTCAATAAAATCAGAAGGAATTTCGCTTTGGGTTGTCAGCAATCGTTCTTTTTTTGTTTTGCTGATTTTTCCATCTTTATAGAAATCATTGACTCGTTTTACATAAGCATTAAAGACTTCTTCTTTTTGTCCTTTCATAAAATCATAGGCAGTCTTATTGCCTTTTGCTGCATTGCACTTACGACAAGCACACACTTTATTTGCAAAGCTATCATCAAATAAAAGGGATTTGGGAATAACATGTTCGACTTCAACATCTAGGCCGGACAGAAATTCTTTGACGTTTACCGTATCCCCGCAATAGAAACATTTTTGTTCAGATTCTTCCCACAATCGATATTTTTGTATTCTGTTTCGACTAGAACGGATGCCAAATTCTTGAATTTTAGCCTCAATTTTTTCGTTTTCTCGTTCTCTTTTAGCAATGTTAGAAGCAGTTGTATTTCGTTCGTCTTTTGACTGCTTGAGCTCACGAGCTAATTCGACCCGAATTTCATCAATTTGCCCATATTCATCGTAAATTGCGTTTACGACATTAACCATTTGATTCAGGATTTTTTCTATTACAGGCTGACGAAGTTCATTTTTCTTTATTTGTGGAAGTCTCGCAAGTAAAGTCCTTGCTTCATTTTCTGATTTTGTCAATGAATCTGAATGGTTATAACCGGCTTCAGCACATGCGTCGCTATAAACCAACCCTTCTTGCAAAAATGGTAAAATGCGACGAATCGCCTTGGCTGATTTATTTCCAAATCCAGGTTTTACAAAGTCTATCTTAAAAAGGCTATTTATAACAGATTCGTCGGTAATACCATACTTTTTATTTAAGGCGTTTTTCAACTCTTCTTTGTCTGAAATAGAATAGACGGTATGCCATAACATATAAAGAGGTTCATTTTGAAAATCACTACTAATAACTTTCAAAACTTCGCCTGTTGATTCATTGACGTAATTTGAATTTTCGAGAGCAAGGTTGAATCGCAAAAGTTCACTTGTATTTGGAATATTTGCTAAAGCTGCGGCTAACTGAGTTTTGGTGGTGTTACCTTGGACCCCGTTTTTGCCAAAATATCTCTTAAGATCCCACTCATCATTTTTATCTAATTCAAGGAGTTTGGTAAAATCCCTGGCTGTCATTTTTTCATGATTGTCCAAATAATCTACAACTTTTAGGCGTTCGTCCTGCGATAGCGCTCTAGTTTCCTTGTATCCATTTTCAAGTCTAATATTATTAACGAATTCCCAAATGCGGCAAATTTGGAATAGAGGTGATGTCCTCGGAGCGACTTTAGGACCATCAAAAACAATTTTTCCGTCCTTATTTTTATACTCACGTTTTTCAAATTCGCAAAGAGAAACTAAATGCTTGCAAGATTTGAGATTTCTTTGATAGAAAATGATTTCATTACGGAGCCTGTTTATAAATTCATCGGTAAAAACTTGTGGATAGAACTTACGTTGGACTTCAATAATTTGGTCGAATTCAGCAATATAAGCACCACGCGGAAAAACTTGTTCTTTGGTGCGATAAGTATAAAACAATCCTTTTTCGGAAACGACTTCCGATTCTTTCAATTTATTGGCGAAAAATTGCCCAATAGTGAGGCCGAGTTCTTTAATCATCGCGAAGCGCTTGTTTACGTTTTCAACGTATTCAGTTTGCTTCTTGTCGCCAGCCTCGTCTGCTTTAGCATGTTTGTATCCACGTTTTTGATTGATATGGTAAAGCACTCGCCCGATTTCAGGCAACGAAAGCTGATGTCCTTCCGTAGCGGCATTCGCACGCAAAGTCCACAAATCAAGAACGGGCAACTTGATTAAATGTTCGTCCGGGAGCATTTGGTGCTTCCTTAGCTCTGCTGTTAGGTTCTCGCGACGTAGTTGGTAACGATCGTATCCTTTACGAGTTGTTCTTTTTTGTGTTCTCTTTTGATTCTTGGATATGGCGTTTCCTGTTGAAAACTCATTAGCATCATCCGTTGAAAGGGGAACAATCCTACTGCCCATTCCGAGTATTTCAGATGGATCTCCGTTTTCGTCAACAGAAATAACACTCCAACCAATAGAGCTAACTCCCAAATCCAGTCCAAGAATCTTTTTCATGTATAAATCCTTCTTTTTATTCTGTATTAATATACACTAATTTTGTGGGGAAATCTCAAAAAAAGTGTTTTTTTTTGGAGAAAAAGCGGCTTTTATTTTGATAATAATCAAGACCATAAATTTATAAATATAGATTTTGTTTGTGTCATATATTGACATTTTTATATTTTTTCTTCTTTTCGCAGAAAAATTGATTTTTTTCTAAAAAGGTATTGCGTGCATTCGAAAAGAATTGTATATTATAGTCAATCTGAAAGCAATTCACAATAAGGATTATTCCGTTGTGAAAACATTTAGAGCGGCACCCCTCTGGGGTGTCGTTCTCTTTTCTTGATAGCGTTAGTAAATGCCCTATGTAAAATTTTTCTGCGCCCCTTGCCAGTTTTTCGGATAATAGGTACATTAATGCGCGGCGTGTTTCTCTGTCCAATGGAGAAATGCGCCTTTTTTTATTCTGCGATTGCGGAATGCGAAAGGCGCCTCTAAACATCAACCGGTCGCAATCTGTGACGTCACTTATTGTGACTACTTGGAGGCTATATGGCAAAATCTGAAGACCTTGTTAGGAACTTGGTTTCTCTTCCCCATGAATACGAGTGGCTAGACATTAAAGGTAACTGGTTCTCGAAAGATGAAATCGGAGAGTATATTTCTGCAATCTCCAACGGGGCGGCCCTATGTGGGCGTGAATACGGTTATGTCGTTTGGGGTGTAGACGATGCTTCGCATGAAATTATCGGTACAGCCGTTAATTTCGACAAAGACATTGATCACGAGCCCTATAAGCACTATCTGGCCCGTAACTTGAAACCGAGTGTCGCGTTTGAAGTCGAGGAAGTGCAGGTTGATGGAAAGCGAATTGTTCTGTTGAGTGTCCCTGCGGCAAAATCCGTTCCGACGAAATTTTCGTCTCAGGCTTTTATCCGGATTGGCTCCAGCAAAGAGAAACTTTCGAAATTCCCTGAATGGGAGATTCGTCTTTTGAATGTTCTTTCTAACGGCATTCCAACCATTGTCAATGCGGCGGCCCCTGATTATGCGCAGGAACTGACGTTCGAAAAGCTGTTCATGTATTATGGGGCGAAGGGAATCGAACTCCGAAAGGATACTTTCAAGAAATCGCTCAAGCTTTTGACTGTCGATGGCCGCTATAACATTATGGCGTTGCTTCTCTCGGATAAGAATGACATTCCGATTCGTGTCTCTGTTTTCAGCGGCCGGAGCAAGGCTGACACCTTGTTCTCGGTTAAGGAATACGGCAATTCCTGCATTCTGTACGCGATGGATAAGATTCTGGAATACGGAGACGCTATCAACATAATCCAGGCGGATGAACGCGGCCGCATTTCCGAGAGAAAGGATATTCCGCTTTTCGATTACGAGGCTTTTCACGAAGCCATTCTGAATGCGTTCATTCACAACAAATGGCTGGGTTTGAACGCCCCCATGATAAGCGTTTTTACGGATCGCATCGAGATTATTTCGCATGGCGGGTTGGCGCTTGAGCAGGATGTAGACGGCTTTTTCAACGGGATAAGCATCCCGGTCAACGAGGTCCTTGCTTCCATATTCCTTCAGCTTCGCCTTAGCGAACGATCGGGGCGTGGGGTACCCAAAATTGTCGGGGCGTATGGCCGGGAATCTATTCGAATTGAACGAAATTTTATTGTGGTGACGATTCCCTTTAACCGGATAAATGTGACGCCTTTTGAGCTGAATGAGGGGAAGGATGCAGAAAATCGGACTGTAAATCGGACTGTAAATCGGACTGTAAATCGGACTGTAAACCGGACTGTAAAATTATCAAAGAACCAAATGAATATCTTGGAAAAAATGTCTGAGAATTCCAATGTCACATTGGCGGAACTTTCCAAATTATTGGGATTAGGTCGTACAACAATTACTGATAATGTGTCAAAACTTCAAAAAATGGGAATTTTGAAACGTATCGGTAGCGATAAAACTGGCTATTGGGAAGTAGTAAACCAGAAGTAGCACTCCCGAGGTCGGGGGCCGGGGAGTGCGTGCTGTTTGCGGCTAGTCAAGGCACTTTTCGAGTTCCATCCGGATGGAATCCTTGTTGTAGCCCTTGCCGATGAAGACAACTTGGTTTTCGCGATCGCCGTAGCGGGAATCCCAGTTCTCGCGGACTTCTGGATTTTCGGCAAGGTAGGCTTGCTTTTGATCTTCACGAAGGGCGTCTATCCAGAAGGATACGGGCATGACCGAGGAATTCCTGCCGGCCTGTTCGAACAGCTGCACGTCCCTGCTGGCGTCCGAGAACCAGATGTAACCTTTGGAACGGATCAGTTCCGAGGGGTAGCGGTTGTTGACGAAATCCATGAAACGGGTCCTGTTGAACGGTTGCCTGGTCTCGAAAACGAAAGACGAAATTCCGTATTCGTCTACGCAGCTGTCGCGACGGCGTCCGGTTTGCAGCAGGCTTGCGGTGGCTTTTTGTATGGCCGAAGACGATTCGATTTGGCTGTAGTTGAAGGGCTTGGTCGTCATGATTTTGTCGATATCGATGTCGCCGTTTACCGAATGGATAATCGGGGCGCGGGGCTGGAAATCGCGTACGATGGATTCGACTTCTTTGAGTTGGTCTTCGCTGAGCAAATCGCACTTGTTCAAGACGATGAAGTTGCAGAATTCGATTTGGTCTACGATCAATGTGGAAATTTCTTCTTGGGAAAGATCGTATTGGTCGGCGAGATGATCCCGCTGCTCTTTTTTATGTTTCAGGTCGCTGAGAAATTCGCGGTAGATGCGGTCTGCATCGACGACGGTCACGATGGATGTCAAGTAGACGTTCGTTTTGGGGTTGTCTTCTTCGTAGGCCAAGAAGCTTGCGCTGACGGCGCCGGGATCGCTGATGCCGGAGGCTTCGACGAATACGACTTCGATGGAATCCAGTTTGGAAATCTTTTCGACTTGTTCGATAAATTCGTCGCGGAGGGTGCAGCAAATGCAGCCGTTTTGCAGTTCGAACATCGGACATTCGGCCACGTTCGAGCCGTTCTTTTTCAGAATTTCGGCATCGACGTTGATGCTTCCCATGTCGTTGACGATAAGGGCGACTTTTCGTTTCTCTTGCTTGAGAATATTGTTCAAGAGCGTGGTCTTGCCGGAGCCCAAATATCCGGTAATGAGGATGACGGGTTTCTTGTTCTTTTTCATGGTTCTCCTTTGTGGTTTGATTTGTGTTACCATTCAATTTTTGCGAGTGCGCTAAAATTGCGGCTCTTTTCGGGCATCACCGATTTCAGGCGGGAAAGGTGATTGCGAATGTCGGCATCTAGCAAGTTGTCGGCGCGGAAGACGAGGCTGTAATGCGCGAGTACAAGCGTCCATCGAAATTCCAGAAGCGTTCCGAAGGTGATGTAGCCGGGGGTGCGTTCTTCGTATTTATCGACTTTGTGCTGGGCGAGGGCGAAATCCGTGTAGATGGATGGTCGCACATGTTCCCAGAGGTAGGCAAATTCTCCGTGGAACTTGAGGGGCGGAATTTGCGGCATGTCGCTCCACTTGTTTTTGGCATCGCTGCCGTTGCGGTATTGGCCACGCACGTAGCTTGCGCTAGCGGCTATACGAAAACCTTGCTCCGCTGCCGTTTCGACAGAGGCGCTCCCGCCAAAAAGGAATGCCTCGTCTCCGCTGACTTGATAGATAGGGAGTAGCTGCGACCAGTTGGTGTCACCTGTAGCGCGGGGCGCGAGATAGTTCAAGAAATAGGTAGCGTGAGCGGCCGCGCGCCAGTTGAATAAATCGCCGTAAGAGCGGTATTCCAGTTCGCTGCCGTAGCCGCTTTCGGCGTCCAGCTTGTGGTTGCCACGCTCGTAGGTGTAAGCGGCGAGATGCGGCCCTTGGTTGTATAATTCTTCGATGGTGGGTGCCCGTGTGGTCCTGAATAAATCCAGCGTCAAGAATTTACCCACACCGACGCGCTGCGAGAATTCGGCATCAAATGCCCACAATGCAAAATTACGATCTTCGATTGTTCCCTTGTCGGCGACGACGCTTTCGTGCGGGCGGAAGAATGCTCCGCCGAGTCGCAGGGCCACTGTAATTTCAAGCCCACGCCACCCACTCGCGCTCGCGACCGCAAACGCGGAACCTGCATACGACTGAGTCGGTGGCGTAAACACGTAACCGCCCATTTCAATCCAGCGGCGTTCCAATTCTGTTCCTAGGTGAATTCCAAAAAGGGGACCGAGACTTGCCAGGAGTTTTTCTAAGCGCAAGTTCTCCTGATTAACAGCAAACTCGGCCCCCACCGCCCCCTTCTTTCCTTCAAATTCTTTGTGATGATAACGGTTGATTCGAAGCGTGACATCCAGCGTGTCGCGGGCATCATTGGCCGGCAGGTAAAAGCCGCGCAGCGTTAAGTCGCGTTTCCACATTTCAATGTCCACGCCGTTCGGGTGCCCGCCAATGAATCCGCCGGGAATGCCGTAGTCGCTATTGAACCAGCGGTAAGAGGCACCGAAGCGGAAACGCCCCAAGGCGTAAGCTGCGCCCACGGCGCCGCTCCCGTTTTCGATATCTGTATTTTTCAGCGTGCCATCGGGCGTTTCCATGTCGCCCATGCGGCGCCCCGAAAGTTCTCCTTTGAGTGATGCACCCGCGATTTGCGTGTTGACGCCCACGGCCGTTGCGTACCCCGGCTGCGCGCTTTCAGAGTATCCCGTGACATAACCGTGAAAAAGGGTATCGCCAAAGGGAATGTCGTTGCGTTCTACTTGCACTACGCCGCCTGCGGCAGAAAACGAATGCGCCAAAATATGCGGTCCGCGCAAAATGCGAAGCCGGTGGGCTGTTAAAACTTCTGATGCGACGGCGTGGTCGGGCGAGGTGGCGCTCATGTCTCCGCAAAAGGCGCCGTCTTCGGTCAATTCGACATGGCTCCCCGAAAGCCCTTTGATAACGGGGCGTGCGGCCGCAGGACCCATGGAACGGATCGCTACATCGGGCTCGTTTTTGATAGTTTCGGCAATTGTCGTTGAAATTTCGCGTTCAAGCCTGTCGCCTTTTAAATCGTCATCTTCCCGCAAACCGTCTAAAATGGCGTGCGTCGGGCCTTCGGCCTGCACTACCGAACTTCCTAAATCCTGTACAAAATCTTGGGCTGAATTCTGTTCTGTATTTTGAGCAAAAGAAGAGTGAAGGAAGCCTCCCAGAAGGAGGCTCCCCATGGCAGCCCTAATGAGGCTAATCTTCATGTTCATGATCGTGGTGTTCGTGGTCGTGATCATGATCTTCGTCTTCATCGTCATCGTCGTGATGATGTTCATGGAACGGGCATTCCTCGGCGTCCAAAGCCTTGTCTACGACAACGCGGATGGCAGGCGTGCGAGCGTCGGCATGGTCGTGATGGTTCACCTTCAGAATCAAAGTCGTTTCGCCTTCCTTGACACCCTTCAGGTGGAAACCCCAGCTGCCGCAGGAGTGTACGTCAAGAATTTTTTCGTCGGCGATTTCCCAGGCGAGGGAATGTTCGTCATCTGCCGGGGGCTCCACTTCTTTC
>JAEEGH010027344.1_pt1 | contig 11297 bp, 10 predicted proteins | sample 9134181 | NCBI WGS metagenome assembly JAEEGH01 (sample SAMN16246544, study PRJNA631951) | gut metagenome | biome: gut microbiome; feature: rumen; material: DP-attached | host: Bos | place: Iran: Karaj | collected 2018-10 | reverse complement strand
CACTATCATCGTGAGCAGTTCTCAATCCCAGTCATCGAAATTACCGGAACGAACGGAAAGACAACCACAAAGGAACTAGTTTCAGCCGTTCTGTCAACAGAATATAACGTGCTCTTTACTCAGGGCAACCTTAACAACCATATCGGAGTGCCGAAAACATTGCTCCGTCTTACAGCCGAGCATCAGATTGCCGTTGTCGAGACTGGCGCAAACCATCCCGGCGAGATTAAGACGCTTGCCGAGATTGTAGATGCCGACTATGGTTTGATTACGAACGTTGGCAAAGCACATCTCGAAGGCTTCGGGTCGTTTGAGGGCGTAATTCGCACGAAAGGCGAGTTGTACGACTATCTTCGCACAAAGAACGGCAAGATTTTCATAAATCGCGACAACGAACATCTTGTCAGGATTGCTTCGGGGCTCGAACACATCGAATACGGCAAGACCGATGGTGCTGGAATCGTGGGCGAATTGCTCGATTGTTCTCCGTTCTTGAGTTTCAGATGGCGCGAGGGCGATTCAGAATGGAATAACGTAACGACGCATCTGATAGGCTCGTACAATATCGACAATGCACTTTCTGCTGTTGCCGTTGGGCGCGAGTTCGGCGTTTCGGCTGGAAACATAAACGCGGCTCTCGAGAATTATGTTCCGACAAACAATCGCTCGCAACTTGTCAAGACGGCAGACAACACGCTTATCGTTGATGCCTACAACGCCAATCCAACAAGCATGATGGCTGCTCTCGAGAACTTCAAGCAGATGAATGCCGAGAACAAAATGCTTATCATTGGCGACATGAAGGAACTTGGCGAAGCAAGCGTGACAGAGCACGAGAAAATTGTCAATTTCGTGTCGACAATGAGTCTGAAAGACGTGTGGTTGGTAGGAAGCGAGTTTGCAAAGGTCAGTCACCAGTATCGTACATTTGATAATATAGAAGAAGTTACAGAATATATAAATGAATGTAAACCAATGGGTTGCACAATTCTGATTAAAGGAAGTAACGGAACAAAACTGTTCAAACTCCCAGATTTGCTATAATTCATGTTGTAGAACATCTCGAAATGTTAAATATCAGATAATTAGGTTAAAAAAATGTTAAATAGTTTGGTGGAGTTGCATAAAAAACGTATATTTGCACGAATCCAAAAAAATATAAGTGATATTTTATTAAGAGACAATTAACTAATAATGAGTTTTAGCAAGAAAATACGAATATTAGCTTTTTCTATGTTGACTTTGTCAAGTGTTGCAGCATTTGGCCAAGATCTTATTGCGCGTCAGGCACCAATCGACCGCAAGATGCGTGCCGTTGATTCAGTGGCATTGCAGAACCTGATTAACGCCGAGAAGGGACAGTATGACGGTTATTCAATCTATCCAAACTGGAATACTCAGTATGTTCACGCTTATGGCGATGTTCAGATGCCAGACAGTTTCAAGATTGACCTCCGCGGATTTTGCATGCCTACAACAAGCCGGCAGATTACATCGCAGTTCGGTCCTCGTTGGGGAAGAACGCACAAGGGACTTGATGTGAAAGTTTACATTGGCGACACAATCCGCGCTGCCTTCGACGGCAAGGTGCGAGTTGTACGCTACGAGAGAAGAGGCTACGGAAAGTTCATCGTTATACGCCATCCAAACGGACTTGAGACTGTGTATGGACATTTGTCCAAACAATTGGTCGAGCCAGAGCAGGAAGTCAAGGCTGGAGACGTAATCGGACTGGGAGGAAATACTGGTCGTTCAACAGGTTCGCATCTGCATTTCGAGACTCGCCTGCTGGGTGAGGCCATCAACCCGAAGTTCTTGTTCGACTTCGAGAATCAGGATGTAACCGGAGACTTCTATGTATATCACAAGGCTTCGTCACGCGATCACCGCCGCAAGGCATCGGCACTTGCATCTGTAGGAATTGACGAGGTGAATGCTGCCAACGATATGGCTAACGAGACAACAGAAGAGGCTGTTGCCGAAAAGCCAAAGCGTTCTGCAAGAGTACACAAAGTTAAGTCGGGCGATACTCTGTCGAAAATTGCATCTATGCACGGCACTACAATTGCAAAGTTGTGTAAGCAAAATCGCATAGCCAGAAACTCAAAGTTGCGTTTAGGTCAGATAATTCGATATTAAAAGACAAAAATATTAAGAAAAGAGTCTATAGGAGTTTTTACTATAGACTCTTTTTTTTAACTTTGCACGGATAAATTAAAAATGCAAGTGGTGGATACTCAGAAAGAATTTGTTGAGGTGATGGTCAAGTGCCGCGACCTCTTCTCGAAAAAACTGAAAGACTATGGTGCGGCATGGCGCATCATGCGTCCGTCGTCGGTGACAGACCAGATATTCATAAAGGCTAACCGTATCCGCAGCATAGAAATAAAGGGCGAGGCGCTTGTAGATGAGGGAAAGATTCCAGAATACATCGGCATAGTAAACTATAGCATCATCGGACTTATTCAACTCGAATTGGGCTTTGCCGATACAGACGACCTCTCGTTCGACAAGGCGATGGAGTATTATGACAAGTACTCAAAGCTGGCTTTGGAACTGATGATAAGAAAGAATCACGACTACGACGAGGCTTGGCGCTCAATGAGATGTTCGTCGTGTCTCGACCTCATTCTGATGAAAATCTATCGCACTAAGCAGATTGAGGGCAACGACGGAAAGACTATCGTTTCTGAGGGCATCGATGCTAACTATATGGACATGATAAACTATTCGGTGTTCTGTCTGATAAAACTCGGATTCTGTGAAGTCGCAGATTAATAACATACTTCTAAACTGGTGGGTTAACATCAGCAGGTTTATTTGCGCTGCGATGTTCCTGTTCTCTGGTTTCGTAAAGGCAGTTGACCCAGTAGGCACCCAGATTAAGTTTCAGGACTATCTTGCGGTGGTTGGAATGGAAAATAAGATTCCCGACACGCTGCTACTGTTCGGAGCCATCGGACTTGCCATGTTCGAGTTTGTGCTGGGCATCTACTTTCTGTTTGGCATCCGACGTAAGTTTGCAACCGTAATGCTGCTGCTGTTCATGCTCGTGATGACTCCGCTGACGCTCTATCTGGCGATAGCCGACCCTGTGAAGGACTGCGGATGCTTTGGCGATGCCGTGAAGTTGACAAACTGGCAGACGTTCTACAAGAACGTGGTTCTGCTTGTGTGCGCGATTTCGCTATACAAGTGGTCCCTGAGAATGTTGAGATTCCTTACCGAGAGTACGCAGTGGCTCGTGTCGCTGTTCTCGATTGTGTATATTCTGGTAACATCGATATATAGCCTGAGATACTTGCCGATATACGATTTCAGACCGTACAAGGTAGGTGTGAACATTGCCAAGGACATGGAGATTCCCGAAGGTGCTCCAAGGGCAGAATACGAAACGACATTCTTCCTCGAGAAGGACGGAAAAGTCGAGGAATTCTCGCTTGAGAACTATCCCGACAGCACATGGAAGTTTGTAGACAGCAAGTCGGTTCTTGTTAAGGAAGGCTTCGAACCGAAGATTCAGAACTTCTCGATTTCGACCTTGGCGGATGGCGAAGACATCACGGACGATGTCCTGTCTTACGAAGGATATACGTTCTTGCTTATCGCTCCGTATCTTGAAAAGGCTAACGACAGTTCCATCGACCTGATAAACGAGTTGTACGATTACAGCCACAAGTACGGATACCGCTTCTACTGCCTTACATCGTCAACGGGCAGTGCCATAGAAAAGTGGATTGACGAGACAGGCGCGGCATATCAGTTTTGCAATACCGATGCTACAACGCTGCAAACAATGATACGTTCAAATCCGGGGCTTATGCTCCTGAAGAACGGAACGATTATAAACAAGTGGTCGAGCGTAAGTCTGCCAGACGAGTACGAACTTACTGCTCCGCTCGACAAACTGCCGGTGGGCAAGATTCACAGACACGGGTTCTACGAAAAGACCATGTGGATGTTTGCATGGTATCTGATTCCGCTGCTTGTGCTTACCATCCTCGACCGAATGGGATGGCTTGCGATGCTTGTGTATCGCCGCCGCAAACGCAGAAATTATTTGAAAAATTTATCTAACCTTTTAATAAAAAAGTAGAAAAAATGAGACACAAAATTGTTGCTGGAAACTGGAAGATGAACAAGAATCTTCAGGAAGGCGTAGAGTTGGCAAAGGAGTTGAACACAATTTTGGCTGCTGACAAGCCTAATTGTGATGTAGTAATCTGCACTCCATTCATTCATTTGGCTTCAGTTGCTCAGGTGCTCGACCAGAATGTAATCGGTCTTGGTGCTGAGAACTGTGCAGACAAGGTATCTGGTGCTTACACTGGCGAGGTTTCTGCCGAGATGGTTAAGTCAACAGGTGCACAGTATGTAATCCTTGGCCACTCAGAGCGTCGCGAGTACTATCACGAGACTCCAGAGATTTTGAAGGAGAAGGTTCTTCTTGCACAGGCTAACGGCTTGAAGGTTATCTTCTGCATCGGCGAGAGCTTGGCAGAGCGCGAGGCTAACAAGCAGAACGAGGTAGTGAAGGCAGAGCTTGAGGGTTCAGTATTCAACCTTTCTGCTGAGGATTTCTCAAAGATCATCATTGCTTACGAGCCAATCTGGGCTATCGGTACAGGTAAGACTGCTACATCAGATCAGGCTGAGGAAATCCACGCTTACATCCGTTCAGTAATCGCTGACAAGTATGGCAAGGAAGTTGCAGAGAACATCTCTATCCTTTACGGAGGTTCATGCAAGGCTTCAAACGCTCCTGAGTTGTTTGCTAAGCCAGATATCGATGGTGGCTTGATTGGCGGTGCTTCTTTGAAGGCTGCTGATTTCAAGGGTATCATTGATGCTTGGAAGAAGTAATAACTGAATTTATGAAAAATAAGTGTTACAGGCTCGCGGCTCTGGCCGGTGCTTGTAGCACTTTTAACAGTATTAGGTATGAGACTGATTTTATCGGCTGTTTTATTTGTAATATCCACTTGCGCCTTTGCGCAGAATTCGTTCACAAACCATCTTGAAAAGAAGGAGATGAACTGCGGAGTGGTTACCGTTAACCAGAGCAAGGAGATTGAGGCTCTTGTAAACGGAACTAGCACCGTATGCCCTTCGGCAACTTCGGAAACGACGGCGGCGCAGACGGCTGAGAGCGGAACAGATGCAACGCCCGACGGCAAGAAACTGAAGACATCGGGCTACCGTATTCAGGTCTACTCGGGTGGAAACTCACGAAACGCCAGAGCCAATGCCTATGCTGTGGCTGAAAAGGTAAAAAGAATGTTTCCCGAACTGAACGTGTACACGCACTTTGCATCGCCGAGATGGATATGCCGTGCGGGCGACTTCAAGACATACGAGGAAGCCAACGACGTGCTTCAGCAGATGCGCGAGACTGGTGCACTTACGGGAATTTCAATTGTTAAGGATCAAATCGTATTATCATTATGACAGACGACAACAAGTTAGAGGAGTTGGCATATCACTACAAGAAGATTCTTACGCTTCTTGGCGAGGATGCCGAGCGCGAAGGCCTTGTAAAAACTCCTATGCGCGTTGCCAAGGCAATGGACACGCTGACACGCGGCTACACAATGAACCCTGAGGATATTCTGAACTCTGCTAAGTTTAAGGAAGAGTACAGTCAGATGGTAATTGTAAAGGACATCAACTTCTACTCAATGTGCGAGCATCACATGCTGCCATTCTATGGCAAGGTTCATGTGGCTTATATTCCAAACGGATATATCACCGGACTGAGCAAGATTGCGCGCGTGGTAGATGTATTCTCGCATCGTCTTCAGGTGCAGGAACGCATGACACTCCAGATTAAGGAATGTATTCAGAATGCCCTTAATCCGCTTGGCGTTATGGTTGTTGTTGAGGCTAAGCACATGTGCATGCAGATGCGCGGCGTTGAGAAGCAGAACTCGATAACCACTACGAGTGACTTTACCGGCGCGTTTAATCAGGCAAAGACTCGCGAGGAGTTCCTGAACCTTATTCGCGGTTCCAAAAACGAGTTATAAGCAGTATTTTACAGTTCTGTCGCCAAGTTCCTTGGCGAGCAGATTCTGTATTTTTGACAAATTCTGGAACTGCTTCATAAGGTCGAGCACACGGTCGCTGTCGTTGTTGATGGTGGCTATTTTCATCTGCGTCTTTATGTCGTCCATCTTTCTTGTTATGAAGTCGTTCTTCAGGTCGTTGATGATGTGCGGAACGATGTCGAACAAGATTTCTTCATCGTTCAGAATCTTTTGTCCTTTAGAGTGATACTTGCTAAGTTGATAGCGGTCGCTCTGCAAATCGGCTGCAAGTATGCTAATCTCTTGGTTTGGGTGAAATCCGAAGAATCTTTTAGCCGAGAAGCCTTCGTCGTTTAGATGCTGAATTCCTTCGTCGAGAATCTGCTTGTATTTAGGATTTGTAAAACTCAGATTGTCGCGCTTGAATTCTTCTGAGATATACTCGATTACGGAAATTGGCTTTTCGTTTCCTTCCTCGTCTTCATCAACATAGACATTTTTTTCTCCGTATCTTACAATGCAGGTTGCCAGCATCCTCTCCTTAATTTCGGTGCTGTTGTTAGTCTTGCTGTTTATGAAATCGGCAATCTCCGCATTTTGTGGCGTGATGAACTGAGGCGCGCCCTGCTCTTGCGCCTCTACAGCCTGTGCTTCCAACACCTCTGGCGGAATTGGCATCTGCTCGCCTGAAACCGCCGTGCCCCCGTTTTCTTCGCGCTGTTTGCGAGCCTTCTCGGCAGCAGCCTGTTTTTCGGTCTGCTGCTTGTTCTGTATTCGAGCCTTGTTTACGGCATCTACGAGAACCATCTCGCTGATTTTCAGGAGCTGGGCACATTCGGTAATGTATATGCTTCGGGTAACTCCTTCGGGAATTACCGAGATGCTTTTTACAATATCGTTGATTACGTTGGCGCGCTTTATCGGGTCGTTACCTGCCGATTGCAGCAAGTGGTTGGTAATGAATACGATGAAGTCTGTCTGATTATTCTCGATGTATTCTTTGAACTCCGTGGCATTGTGCTTGCGCGCAAAACTGTCGGGGTCTTCATCCTTAGGCAGAAGGAGAATTTTTACGTTCATTCCCTCGGTCAGAAGCATGTCCGTTCCTCGCTGAGTGGCATGGATTCCGGCATCATCGCCATCGTAGAGAAGAGTGATGTTCGATGTAAATCTGTGCAGAAGACGCACTTGCTCCATTGATAGAGCCGTGCCCGAGTTTGCCACTACGTTCTCGATGCCGCACTGGTGCATAGAAATCACATCGGTGTAGCCCTCGACCATGAAAACCCGGTTTTCCTTGGCTATTGCCTTCTTTGCCTGATACAAGCCGTAGAGTTCCCTTCGCTTGCTGTATATTGAAGATTCGCTCGAATTGACGTATTTTTGGTTTACGCCCTTTGTTGCTGCATCGAGCACACGACCGCCGAAAGCCACAACCTTTCCGCTCACCGAAATCCACGGAAACATTACGCGACCGCGGAAAGTGTCGTACAGCGAACCGTCTTCTTTCTGCTTGCAGATGCTTGTGGCAAGAAGGAATTTCTTGTCAAATCCGTGTGCGATAGCCTCTTTTGTAAGCGCATCGAACGAGTTGAGGCTGAATCCGAGTTGGAACTTCTTTATGATGTCGTCTCTGAATCCGCGCGACCTGAAGTAAGCCATTCCGATGGCCATTCCGTCGACGCTGTTGTAGAGATTTGAGTGGAAGTAGTCGCGCGCCCATTCGTTTACGATGAACATACTTTCGCGCTCGCTCTGCGCCTGCTTCTGCTCGGCTGTGAGTTCCTTCTCCTCAATCTCGATGTTGTATTTCTTGGCAAGCCATCGCAGAGCCTCGGGGTAGGAGAACTGCTCGTGCTCCATCAGGAAATGAACCACGTTTCCGCCTTTTCCGCACGAGAAACACTTGCACACGCCCTTTGCCGGAGACACCATGAACGACGGCGTCTTCTCGTTGTGAAAAGGGCAGAGGCCCTTGTAGTTTGCTCCCGACCTTCGCAGCGTTACGAATTCGGAAACAACGTCTACAATGTCGGCTGTGTTTATAATTTTATCGGCTGTGGCTTGATCAATCATGTTGGCAAAGATAGTGCTAATTTTGTTATCAGATTAGGATTTCTAACCAAATGATGTCAAAAAAAATCCCTTTTATCGAAAAAACATCAAAAAGTTTGCTGATGACATAATATTTCATTATTTTTGCTCGTCTTTATAAAACCGTAATATAGTGCGGTTGTAAAATCTATCGTTATATGCATCAGTTAAAGATTAACAAAAGTATCACCAACCGAAGCAGTGCTGCTTTGGACAAGTACCTGTCTGAAATCGCCAAGGAACCGCTTCTTACAGTAGATGAGGAAGTTGAGTTGGCACAGCGAATTCACTCGGGCGACAAGGAAGCGTTGGACAAGCTTGTACGCTCAAACCTTCGTTTTGTCGTGTCTGTGGCAAAGCAGTATCAGAACGGTGAACTGACACTTTCTGACTTGGTAAACGAGGGCAATGTAGGCTTGATTAAGGCTGCCGAAAAATTTGACGAGACACGCGGTTTCAAGTTCATCTCATACGCCGTGTGGTGGATTCGTCAGAGCATTATGCAGGCTCTTGCAGAGCAGTCTCGCCTTGTGCGCCTTCCGCTTAATCAGGTTGGTCTTCTGAACAAGATTAACAAGACAATTGCCGATTTTGTTCAGGAACACGAGCGCCAGCCATCTCTGCACGAACTGGCAAGGCTTGTCGATGTAGACGAAAGCAAGATTGCTGAGACACTAAGCGCGTCAAGTCGTGGAGCATCGCTCGATGCACCTTTCCAGGACGGCGAAGAAAACAGTCTTATCTCAGTGCTTTCAGACGACAATGCGCCTGCGGCAGACAACGGCATGGATCTTGAATCGCTCAGCACAGACCTTGAGCAGATTCTGAAAGAACTGAAGCCTCGTGAAATCCAGGTGCTTAAGATGAGTTTCGGTATCGGCTGCAACGAAAAGACTCTTGAAGAGATTGCCGACACTCTCGGACTTACACGAGAGCGCGTGCGCCAGATTAGAGAAAAGTCGTTGAAGAAGTTGCGCGATACGGCAGGTGCTGACATGTTGCGTAAGTATTTGGGCTAATTTTATGATGATTAAAAAGTTACTGGCAGCCTTTGCGGGCTGCCTTTTAATTTCAACAAACGCGGCGGCGCAGACAACGGCTCACATTCCATCGGCAAACGAGGTGGGCGCAATTGTATGTCCCGATACGATAGCCGAGGTTCGGGCTCCTTTCGGGATGCTTCGGGTTAGTCGCCCGGTTTTTCCGTCAAGGTCGGTGAACATCGCAAAGAGCGGTGCGAAGAAGAACGTACTTTGCACGGCGGTTATCCAGAAATGTATCGACAAACTCTCGGCCAAGGGCGGCGGAAGAGTAATCGTTCCTGCCGGAACATGGCTCACGGGTCGCATTACTCTGAAAGACAATGTTGAACTTCATCTGCAAGAAGGAGCTGTACTTCAGTTCAGCGACAAGATAAAGGATTATCTGCCGGCCGTATTCACCCGAAACGAAGGCGTTGAACTTTACTCGCTCGGCTCGCTAATATATGCCAACGGCGCAACGAATATCGCCCTCACGGGAAAAGGAAAACTCGTTGGTCCGGGCAAGGAGAACGAGATTTACGCTCAGCGGATGGACGGCATAGTAATCGAGAATTTCATCAAACTCGACAGCCCGGTTGAGAAGCGAGTTTTCGATGGAAAAAGCCTGAAGGACAATCCTGCGGTTACGTTCAACGGCACGGAGGAGAAGAATATGAATGCAATTTTTCTGCCGATGTTCTTTGCTCCGATGAACTGTAAAAACGTGCTTGTCGAGGGCGTTACGTTCGAGAATTCAATCTTCTGGAACATCGTTCCGGTTTATTGCGAGAACGTGATTATCCGTGGATGTTCGGTAGACAGCAACGGCGGAAGAACAGACGGTATCGACATCGAATCGTCGAAAAATGTTCTGATTGAGTATGTTACGCTTGCCTGCGGCGACGACTGCTTTACAATAAAATCGGGCCGTGCCGAGGACGGTTTGAGAGTGAACAAGGCTTCGGAAAACATCGTAATCAGATATTGCCTTGCGCAGCGAGGCCCCGGCGGAATGACCATCGGAAGCGAGACTGCCGGATGGGTGCGCAACGTGTATATGCACGACTGCGTGTTCCATTCTCCGCTCAACGGATTCTATTTCAAAACCCGAAGAAACCGCGGCGGTGGCGGCGAGAACATGACTTTCGAACGCATCAGAATGATTTCGCCAAAGCGTGCCTTTCGTTGGGATATGCTCGGCTCGCCGATGTATATGGGCGAACTGGCAAACCGACTTCCAATCCGTCCGATAGTGCCGCTCACTCCGGCGTATCGCCACTTTACGATGAACGAGATTCTGGTTGAAAAGTGCAAGACGCTCATTGCGGCAACCGGAATTCCTGAAAGTCCGGTTGAGGACGTGAAAATATCGAATCTCGAAGCACGATGCGACGAGGAACTCGAACTTAGTGATGTCCTCAACTTCTCGATGAAGAATTGTGTTATTAACAGCAAAAAATAAAAACAAAAATATATGGAACAGAATCTTTTGATTTACAATACGCTCACCCGAACAAAGGAGCTTTTCAAGCCCCTTACTCCCGGAAGAGTGGGAATGTATGTGTGCGGCCCTACGGTTTATGGCGATGCACACTTGGGACACGCACGTCCTGCAATCACATTCGATATACTTTTTCGCTACTTGCAGCACATTGGCTACAAGGTTCGCTATGTTCGCAACATTACCGATGTAGGTCATCTTGAGCATGATGCCGACGATGGCGAGGACAAGATTGCAAAGAAGGCTCGTCTTGAGCAGCTTGAGCCAATGGAAGTGGCTCAGTATTACACCAACCGCTTTAATGCGGCAATGGCTAAGCTGAATGTTCTTCCGCCAAGCATCGAGCCTCATGCAACGGGACATATCATTGAGCAGATTCAGCTTGTCAAGGAGATTATGGACAACGGATATGCTTACGAGAGTCAGGGCTCTGTTTATTTCGATGTTGCAAAGTACAACAAAGACCACAAGTATGGCATTCTATCGGGTCGCGACCTTGATAATGTGAAGGACAACAGCCGCGAGCTCGACGGACAGAGCGAGAAGCGCAATCAGGCTGACTTTGCCCTTTGGAAGTGCGCCCAGCCTGAGCACATCATGCGCTGGCCAAGTCCGTGGAGCGACGGATTCCCGGGCTGGCATTGCGAGTGTACT
>JAEEGH010027338.1_pt1 | contig 11302 bp, 11 predicted proteins | sample 9134181 | NCBI WGS metagenome assembly JAEEGH01 (sample SAMN16246544, study PRJNA631951) | gut metagenome | biome: gut microbiome; feature: rumen; material: DP-attached | host: Bos | place: Iran: Karaj | collected 2018-10 | reverse complement strand
ACCGGCAAGTATAACGGAAATAAGAACTCCCGAACATCTCATAGTATAAACATTGATACCTACAGAGTCCGCAGCCTGGGGATGTTCTCCGCATGCCATAAGACGCAGACCGAATCTGGTCTTGTAGAGAACTACATACGCCGCGATAAGAGCAAGCAGTGCCACAAGCATGAACCAGTTGAACTGGAATGCCCCTATCGGCACAACGAGTGCTTTTTTGGTCTGTACGTACTGAATCGTTGATGAAACGTTATCAGGATTCTCAGCCATATTTATTGACTTTACAATGACCGTTGCAGCAGCTGCTGCGAGCATGTTAAGAGCTGTTCCTACAAGTGTCTGATCAGCTTTGAGGTTGATGCAGGCAACCGCGAGAAGTACTGAATACAGAACTCCGCAGAGTACCGATGCCAGGATAACAGCCAAAACAATGACCAGCGCGGGAAGTGAAGGAGAAATATATTTGAGCGTAAGCGCTCCTCCCAGTGCTCCCATTACCATGATTCCCTCAAGTCCCAGGTTGATGACACCCGAATGCTCAGAGAAGCATCCTCCCAGGGCTACAAGTATAAGAACCGAAGCAAATAAAAGTGTGTATTGAAGAAGAAGTACCATTATTTCTTACCTCCTTCCACTTTTTTATCAGTCGTATTTGTCTTTTCTGCCGCCTTCTCTTCTCTTCTTCTAAGATACCCGTTGAGATACAGTTTAAAGAATAGAACAAAGCCGCACAGATAGATGATTATAGCGGATATAAAGTCTGATATCTGTGAAGGATATATATTCTTGTCGAGATATGAACCGCCGCTGGTAATATGCTGAATGAAGTATGAAGCAAAAATCGTACCGATAGGATCAAGTCCTCCGAGGAAGGTCGCTGCGATACCGTTAAATCCCATGCTTGGTACGGATGACTGGGTTACGGACCACTGCTCGTAGCCTGAGAGGAACAGGAACGCTGCGCCAAGTCCCGCAAGTGCTCCGCCGATGAAAAGTGTGAGGATAAGATTTCTCTTTTCCTTCATACCACTGTATTTTGCGGCGTCCTTGGCAATACCGGTGGCCTTAATCTCATAGCCGAATACTGTCATGCTGAGGATTATCTTCAGGACGATCGCTATGAGAATGGCGAGAGGAACTGCTATGGTCACATATTTGTTATTTGAGAACAACTTGGAAAGCCCCAGTGAAGGAAGAAGGGCTGCCTCATTGACCGATGCAACCTGAACAGTATATGGGCTCGCTGTCTCTTTTACTCCCGACAACAGCATATTCACGGTATAAAGACCTATCCAGTTGAGCATGATACCGGAAATAACTTCATTTACGTTGAGATAAGCCTTCAAAAGTCCTACTATTATTCCGAATAATCCGCCTGCGATTAATGCAGCCAGGAGGCATACGATCCAGGGCAGTTTCAGCGCCAGTGCGCAGAAAAGAGCGGCTCCCGCTCCCGCTACATACTGACCTGCAGCTCCTATGTTGAAAAGACCTGCCTGATAACAGAACTGTATCGAAAGTGCGCACATGAGAAGCGGTGCTGCCTTTACCAGGGTATTGCCCAGATATTTCATGGCAGCGGCCTTGGTCGGATATGTGAAATAGTTCTTGAGAATCGTTATTATAGCCTCTGTAGCGCCTGCCGGGTTAATGATCAAAAGAGCAATATAACCAACAAAAAGACCGATCACTATGCAGAGTAACGCGGCAAGTATTGCCTGTACCGCAGGCTTTGAAAGGAAACTCTCAGAAGCCTTTTTTTGATTTGTCTGTCCCATTACGCTCCGATCTCCTTTCTCTTGTCTCCGGCCATATAAAGGCCAAGTTCTTCAGGTGTTGTCTTCTTTGGATCAAACTCTCCCACGAGTTCGCCCTCATACATTACAAGTATTCTGTCAGAAATGCTCATGACTTCTTCAAGTTCAAGTGATACCAGAAGAACCGCATGACCTGCATCTCTCTGTGCTATAAGCTGTTTGTGAATGTACTCGATAGCGCCGACATCAAGCCCACGTGTTGGCTGAACCGCTATAAGCAGATCGGGATTCTTGTCAATCTCTCTCGCGATAATAGCTTTCTGCTGGTTACCGCCGGACATCGACCTTGCTATAGTCGGTGCTCCCTGACCGGATCTGATATCATACTGTTCAATAAGTTTGTCCGCGTAAGCCCTGATCGCTGACTTTTTGAGAAAACCGGTCTTACTGCTGAACTCCGGTTCAAAGTATCTCTGAAGCACAAGATTGTATGCCAGAGAGTAATCCATTACAAGACCGTGTTTGTGTCTGTCTTCAGGAATGTGGCTGATTCCCATCTTGCTTCTCTCTCGGATGGATGCTTTGGTAATGTCTTTTCCGCAGAAAATGATTTTTCCGCTTACAAGAGGTTCAAGCCCTGAAAGCCCGTAGACAAATTCAGACTGTCCGTTTCCGTCAATTCCGGCAAGGCAGACGATCTCTCCGGCACGTACTTTCAGAGAAACATTTCTGACAGCATTGTTTTTATGAACCTTTGAAGCAACCGTCATATTCTGAATCTCAAGCACAACTTCGCCGGGAGTTGAAGGTTTCTTCTCAACATGGAAATTGACATTTCTTCCGACCATCATGGCCGAGAGCTCTTCGATTGTGGTATCTTTTGTGTTGACTGTCCCGATGTATTTCCCCTTACGGAGAACGCTGCAGCGGTCAGCAACTTCCATGATTTCATTCAGCTTGTGCGAGATAAAGAGAATGCTCTTGCCTTCTGCGGCAAGATTCTTCATGATCTGCATCAGCTCTGAAATTTCCTGGGGAGTCAGCACAGCTGTCGGCTCGTCAAAAATCAGGATTTCGTTGTCACGGTACAGCATTTTGAGAATTTCTGTCCTCTGCTGCATGCCAACCGTAATATCCTCGATTTTGGCATCCGGATCAACGTGAAGCCCATACTTCTCCGACAGGGCCATAACCTTTTCTTTTGCTTCTTTTTTCTGAAGGAAACCCATTTTACATGGTTCCACACCCATGATGATATTATCGAGAACGGTGAAGCATTCCACCAGTTTGAAGTGCTGATGAACCATTCCGATTCCAAGGGCATTTGCGTCATTCGGGTCGTTGATTTTTACCTCAACCCCGTCTTTTTTAATGATGCCCTCCTCAGGCTGATACAGCCCGAACAGGACGCTCATCAATGTGCTCTTGCCTGCCCCATTTTCGCCAAGAAGTGCATGGATTTCACCCTTTTTCAGCTGCAGGGTTATATCGTCATTTGCAATGATACCCGGGAATTTCTTGGTGATATGGAGCATCTCAATCGCATATTGTTCCAATGCAGACCAACCTCCTTTTCCGCATTATATTTCCGCTTCTATTCTACTACAGATATAGAAAGAATACAAACAAAAAAGTTCTTCTGATATAAAAAGAGACAGGCCGCGAGGACCTGTCTCTAACTCCGGATTGTTTAATTACTTAATGTTGCCCTGGTAGTCAACAGCAATTGCAGTAACAGCGGGCTCAGCAGTAATGTCATTGGAGACAACAACTTCGCCTGCATTCATAGCGGCAACGAGGGCTGCGTAGTCAGCCTCAGAGAAGTTGTCATTGAACTGAGTGGAGCCGGCGATCTGAACAAAGTTCTCAGCCGGAACGTCGGATACGAGGCCGAGGTTGTCAACCTTGCCGCCTTCGAAGGCGCCGTCAACAACAGCCTGGAGCTCTGCATTGACCGTTGCAGCAAGACCCTTCATGGCGGAAGTGACTGTCATGCCTTCGCCGTAAAGCCCGTCGATTGTAGCTGCCTGGTCAACGTCAACACCGATGACTTTGCCGCCAACCTTCGCTGCTGCCTCACCGGCAGAAGTGAAGATGCCGCCGCCGCAAGCAAAGACAACTTCTGTGCCTGCTGCATACCAGGTGTCCATGTAAGCAGTGATATCGGAATCGCCGTAGAACTGGTTGCCGTAAACATATTTGACTTCAACATCGCTCAGGCCGAGCTCAGCTGCTGCTGCGTCAACACCCTGAACAAAACCATAGCCGTAACGTACAACAGCGGGAACTGCCATGCCGCCCAGGAAGCCGAGCTTGGTGTAACCGAGCTTGACAGCTGCATAGCCTGCCATGTAGCCGCAAAGCTCTTCCTGGTAAACAGCGCAGTAGAGGTTTGCCGGAACTGCTGCTGCGAGATCGCCGATGTCGCCTTCGCTGACGTCAAGTGCGATGAAGGTGATGTCATCGTACTCAGGGGCAGTTGCCTGGATGGCAGGGCCGAAAGCATAACCGGGCATGATCACAACGTTGAAACCGTCATCAATTGCCTTCTCAATGGAGGTGATACGGTCCTGGTCGGAGTCAGATGCGGGTTTGTAGTACTGGAAGTTCAGGCCGTTTGCATCGGCAAATGCCTTGCATGCTTCGTACGTGGTCTGGTTGAAGGACTGGTCAGTGATGTCGCCGTAGTCCGTGATCATAGCAACAGCAGCACCATCGGCAAATGCGGTGACGCTCAGAGCTGCAACCATGCACAGTGCGAGAACGATTGCGAGAAACTTTTTCATTTGTGCTTTTCCTCCGTAAAATAATATTTGGTTTGGAAATTTAACAGCAGCATACTTTCGTATACCTGATTTATTATACCTTTAACCGGCCTGTAAATCAAGCAGAAGTTATGACCAAAATACTATTTTTCAGCAAGCTTTCAGACCGGCTGACATGAATATCGTTATCCCATCGAAGCCGCAGTGTCCAGAGCGATGCGGATCATCTGGGTAAAGCCGAGCTGTCTGTCTTCCGGCGGAAGCGTCTCCGGACGGAAAATATGATCGGATACCGTGCAGATGCAAAGAGCCCTTCTTCCGAAATAAGCGGCATTGGCATAAAGTCCTGCTGCTTCCATTTCAACCCCAAGTACACCCATCTGCTGCCACTTTCTGTTTTCTTCGATCCCGCCTTCAAATGCTGAATAGAAGTTGTCTGAAGAGAGGAGATTTCCGACATGGACATCGATTCCCAGCTCTTTTGCGGCATTTTTGGCTGCCAGTAGCAGTTCAAAATCAGCAATCGGAGCAAAGGTCCCCTTGATTTTGAAGTTATCAATGTAGCTTGATGTCGTACATGCACCCTGTGCCAGAATGACATCCATCAGCTTCAGATTATCCTGCAGAGCCCCTGCCGAACCAACACGGATAATGTTCTCCACATCATACTCACTGTACAGTTCCCAGCTGTAGATACCGATTGATGGGATACCCATGCCGGAAGCCATAACCGTTACCGGCACACCTTTCCATGTTCCTGTGTATCCGTGTACTCCGCGGACATCGTTTACCAGTTTCCGGTTTTCCAGAAAAGTTTCCGCAATGAATTCTGAACGGCGGGGATCACCCGGCATCAGCACGGTTTTTGCAATACTTCCCTTTACTGCCTCATTGTGTGGTGTAGACATATTTGTTCCTCCTTTACTTTATTTGTGATGCCCGTATTCTGCATCTTTTCGTATCATTATAGAAGATTAAAAATAAAAAGTCAAATTGAATAGTTCCTGAAGATGTGGTATAGTAAGGAAAACAGATTACGGAGGCATTCAGTGCTATGAGTGATGTAATTGTCATCGGTATCGCCGGGGGAACGGGCAGCGGGAAAAGCACTATTACCAAAAAGCTTATCCAGCGCTTTGGGGATAACGTATCGGTCATCCACCATGACAACTATTATAAAGCCCACCATAACATGCCGTATGAAGAGCGCTGCAAGCTCAATTATGATCACCCGAACGCCTTTGACACAGACCTTCTCATCAGAGCGGTGGAAGATCTGAAAAACGGGCTGGAAGTCACCTGTCCGGTCTATGATTTTACTATCCATGACCGCTCTGAAGAAACCGAAATCGTTAAGCCTGCCCGCGTGATTATTGTGGAAGGTATCCTGATTTTTGAAAGCCGGGAACTCTGTTCCCTGATGGATATCAAACTCTACGTGGATACGGATGCGGATGTACGTATTCTCCGCCGCATTACACGTGACGTCCGTGACAGAGGGAGAAGCCTCGAGAGTGTAATTGACCAGTATCTGCAGACTGTCAAACCAATGCACGAGCAGTTTGTCGAGCCAAGCAAGAAAAATGCGGATATTATTATTCCGCAGGGTGGTCATAACAGAGTAGCGCTTGAGATGGTTATCCAGCGGGTGAAAGCTCATCTGGAAGGCAAAAACAGCTGAGGAGGACAGGCAAATGGCAAAGCTGTATTTTAAATACGGAGCAATGGGCTCATCCAAATCCGCACAGGCTCTGATTACGAAATTCAACTATGAAGAACTCGGTATGTCAGTATGGCTGATTAAACCCTCTGTTGATACCAGGGACGGAGCAGATATTATACGCAGCCGCATCGGGCTGGAAGCTCGGGCACAGGTGATCACACCGGAAATGGACATCACGGCAGAATATGCAGCTGCCGGCCGTCATGATGTTATTATTGCTGATGAGGCGCAGTTTTTTACTCCCGAACAGATTGATCAGCTGCGTACACTGGTGGATGACGAGGATCTTCCGGTGCTTTGTTTCGGGTTGAGAACGGATTTCCTCACGCACTTTTTCCCCGGAGCACAGCGCCTGATGGAGCTTGCGGATTCCCTCACAGAGATCAAAACCATCTGCCGCTGCGGCAGAAAGGCGACGGTCAATGCCAGAATAGATGCATACGGCAATATTGTTACCAGGGGCAGCCAGATTATGCTGGGAGGAAATGACAGCTATACCGCCATGTGCCATCAGTGCTGGCGAAAAAAAATCCGCGAGCAGGAAAATAATGCTTGACTTTTGTTCAATATTTCTGTATATTAGTTGAGCGCTCCGAAGACAGCCGGTTTCCGTAAGGTGTAAATCCAGCCGAGGACATCAACAATATCACTTTGATTGTTTTTGTGCCTTTACGTCTATTCGGCGTAGAGGCTTTCTTTATGAGCGTTACAATGTCAGATGGAGGTGAAACCCGAAAAATGCCAAACGCAAAAGTTCTCAGCGAAAAACAGGCAGTTGTCAGTGCTCTTGTTGACCGCATTAAGGCTTCCTCTGCAGGTGTTCTGGTCGACTATAAAGGAATTACAGTCTCAGAAGATACTGCTCTGCGTTCCGAAATGCGTAAGGATGGTGTCAATTACACCGTTATCAAAAACACACTGGTAAGGAAAGCTCTGGATCAGCTGGATCTCGGCGGGCTGGACGGCGTGCTCAACGGCACTACTTCTCTCGCAACCGCAGAAGATGATCCTATTGCTCCCTTCCGCATCATCTCTGACTACAGCAAAAAGCTTGGCGATCGTTTCAACATTAAGGCTGCCTACATGGAAGGCAAGATCCTGAATGAAAATGAAATCGCAGAGATGGCTTCTCTGCCGTCCAAGAGTGCTCTGTATTCAAAGGTGCTCGGCACAATGATTGCCTCAATCAGCGGCCTGGCAGTCTGCCTTGGCCAGGTCCTCGAGCAGAAAGGCGGCTCTGTCGAAGCAGCCGGCGAGGAAGCTCCCGCAGAAGCTTAATTCTGCCCACATCTTCATTCTGAGCGATAAGCGCAGAATCATTAATTAATTATTATTTGGAGGATTTTATCATGAGCGAAAAAATTACAGCTATGATCGAAGAGATTAAGGCTCTGTCCGTTCTTGAGCTTTCTGAGCTCGTCCACGCCCTTGAAGACACCTTTGGTGTTTCCGCAGCTGCTGTTGCTGCAGGCCCTGCTGTTGCAGCCGCCGGCCCCGTTGTCGAAGAGAAGACCGAGTTTGACGTTATTCTCAACGAGTTTGGCGCTGAGAAGATCAAGGTCATCAAGGAAGTCCGTGCTATCACCGGTCTCGGCCTTGCAGAAGCAAAGGCTCTCGTCGAGACAAAGGATGCCAAGATCAAGGAAGGCGTTTCCAAGGAAGATGCCGAAGCTCTCAAGGCTCAGCTCGAAGCTGTCGGCGCAAAAGTCGAAATCAAGTAAGACTCTCTTACAGAATCTGCAAAAGAAAAGGCTGCCAGCCGGCAGTCTTTTCTTTTTTGTTCATGAATTATTCCTTGATTATTGGTAATGAAAGCATGTATAATAACATGTCTGCCAAAGGAGGCAATTTCATGAAATCCGGAAAGCATGTCTCAGAAGAAAGAACTGCCAGCCCGCTCCGCCGGCCGCTTATAGTCGGTATTGCGCTTTTTGTTCTGCTTCTTCTGTTTTTCATCTGCTGGCATCCTTCCGCTACGGAAGATATCCCGGCAGCTATAGAAGAACCTCTTCCCACATCTGTTATTACTGCACCCAGTCCAAGCCCTGTACCGAGCCCGGAGCCGACACCGGAACCTCTCCCTGCCGGAACTCCGCCGGAGATTGAGCGGCAGTCAGGCATTTATACTTTTCTCCTTGCCGGGCTTGATGAAACCAGCAACAGCACGGATACAATAATGGTTATCCGTTTTAATACCAAACAGCACAGGCTGGACGCAGTCAGCATTCCGAGAGATACAATCATAAACGTTGACTGGTGGATTGAACGGAAACTGAATACTGTATATGCAGCATCTGTCAACAATGACGGTCCGGGAATTGATTACCTTTCCATGCATATTCACTGGCTGACAGGATTTGATGTTGACTATTATGCCATAGTCAGTCTGGATGCCTTCGTGGACGCGATTGACGCAATCGGCGGCATATGGTTTGATGTTCCCGAGGAAATGCGCTACGGAGATTACGAATATTACGATTCGTTCTATATTGATCTGGATCCCGGTTATCAGCTGCTCGACGGATATCAGGCTATGGGTCTCTGCCGTTACCGCAGCGGATATTCTACTGCAGATCTCGGACGTACAGAAATGCAGCATGCGTTTCTAAAAGCAGCTCTCAGGCAGTTTCTGAGTATACGAAATATTCCGAATGCCGCCAAAGCCATCAAAATTGCAGCGGAAGGCACCAATACCAACCTAAGTACTGCGAATATAGCATGGTTTCTCGGCCAGTTGCTTCAATGCCGGGAAGAAGATATCTCGTTTTACACCGCTCCCGGAACAGCCTGTATTATTCAGGATTACTGGTACTATGTCCTTGACCTGAATGACTGGCTTACTCTTCTGAACGAACATCTTAATCCTTATGAAAGCAGCATTACCCCTGATATGCTGGACCTCATCTATCTTGAAAACGGGTCCTATTGCTGTACCGGTGAACTGAAGGGGCCTTCCTTTTTTGGTATTGAAAATGAGGCTGATGATGAACCGGTTTCTATCTCTGATGCCGAACCATTGATTCCAGCCGCACAGACAGAATTTAATGAAACGGAGAATACTGATATTGAATCTGAATGATAAAACAGGAAATACAAACAGAAGAATCTTTCTGATTGATTTTGAAAATGTCCATGAAAAAGGGCTGGAAGGCATCGGTGACCTGAGCCAGAATGATGCTGTTCATCTCTTTTACACAAAAAATGCAAGCAAAATCAGCCTTGATATCCTCAGTGAGGTTAAGGCCGCACTGGCTTTCCACAAAGTCAATGTCGGCAAGCAGTCCCTTGACATGCAGCTGGTCAGCTATCTCGGTTACCTGATCGGCACCGTCGGCCATGAACCGGAGTATATTATTATCAGCAATGATACCGGTTTCGGCAATACTCTTTCATTCTGGGGCAGCAAAAATGTCCGTCTGTCACAGGCCCCGATGATGTGTCTGGTTGAGCCAGTTCCTGTTCCTCAACCGAAGGCCGTTCCTGTTCTGTCTGAACAGACTGATTCTCAGCCTGCAGCAGATTCTGCCGTACCGGCAGAGAGTGTTCAGGAACCGGCAACTCAGCAGCCTGCCCAGGCTCCGGCAGCTGCACGCGGTGCTACACTCAAAACACAGATGAACAACAAAATCACCGTTGCACTCCGGGATAAAAAAGTGGAAAGTGACAAAATCGGGAAAGTCACCGCTGCGGTTATGAAGCTGTACGGTTATAAGAATTTCCGTCAGGCAGCCTATCGGGAGGTCATCCGCCTGTACGGCCAGAAAGAAGGCCTCGAATTATATAATATAATCAAGCCGATTTTAACCGGCACCGGAAAGGCAGAGAAAGCATGACAACAGATCTGAAACAGGAACTGGAAGAGATGCGGGAAGTGCAGACCGCTACGGAAGATATTTTCGATGGTGTTATCCTCAATGTAAAACGTGACACCGTCCGTCTTCCCGACGGCAGCAGCAGTGCCCGCGAAGTCATCCGCCATGTCGGCGCAGTATGCGTTATTCCTCTCACGGATGACGGTGAAGTAATAGTTGAACGGCAGTACCGTTATCCCTTTGATACCGTCATCACAGAGATTCCCGCCGGGAAGCTGGACAGCAAGGAAGAAGACAGGCTGTCCGCTGCAAAACGTGAACTTCGTGAAGAAACCGGCCTGACTGCCGACCGCTGGACAGATCTCGGAGGATTCTATCCGGCAGCCGCCTACAGTGATGAATACATTACGATGTATCTGGCACAGGGGCTCCATCAGGGAGTACAGGCGCTTGATGAAGGCGAATTTCTGGAAGTAAAAAAAGCCCCTTTAAAGGAGCTTGTTGAAGATGTAATGGCTGGAAAAATCCCCGATGCCAAAACGCAGACGGCCATTTTAAAAGCTGCACGCCTGCTGGGGCTGTAAACAGCATTTCTTGAATAATTAGTAAATCCGGAGAGCAGATCTTTCTTCTGTTCTCCGGATATATTTTTATGCAGGCAGAATCCGCAGTTCTGTCTTTGGTAAAGCTGTAAGATTTTCACAGCCGTCTTTATGCAGGACAATCACATCCTCGATGCGGCAGCCGAACTTTCCCGGCAGATAGATCCCCGGTTCAGCGGAAACTACTGCTCTGTCCGGCATTGGATCATTGTTTCTGGTGTTGAAATTCGGGACTTCATGAATTTCAATTCCGAGGCTGTGCCCGAAGCCGTGTCCGAAGTATTCCCCATATCCCGCTGCACGGATAACGTCATGCGCTGCTTCGTGTACTTCTCTGCCGATTACACCGGTTTTTGCCTTTGCTATACCTGCCAGCTGTGCCTGCAGCACCGTGTCATACACTTTTTTCATTTCATCTGTCGCATAGCCGATGGCAACAGTACGGGTTGTGTCGGAGCAGTAGCCATTATATATACAGCCAAAGTCGATAGTAAGAAAGTCTCCTGCCATAACCTTTCTTTCTGTTGGGACAGCATGCGGCAGGCTGCTGTTCGGTCCGCTGGCAATAATCGGATCAAAAGACATTTTTTCCGCTCCGCCTGCCATCATCAGATATTGCAGCCTTGCAGAAATTTCCTTTTCC
>JAEEGH010027335.1_pt1 | contig 11302 bp, 4 predicted proteins | sample 9134181 | NCBI WGS metagenome assembly JAEEGH01 (sample SAMN16246544, study PRJNA631951) | gut metagenome | biome: gut microbiome; feature: rumen; material: DP-attached | host: Bos | place: Iran: Karaj | collected 2018-10 | reverse complement strand
TATACATGGCACGGCATGACATACACCGAAAGTACCAACACACCCACATACACCGAGACCAATGTGGATGGCTGTGACAGCGTTGTGTCGCTGAACCTGACCATTAATCACAGCAGTACGGGTGTAGAAAGCCAAGTGGCCTGTGACCAGTTTATATGGCACGGAATCACTTATATTGCCAGTACCAATACACCGACACATCATGAGATAAATGAGTATGGATGTGACAGTGTAGTGACCCTTCACCTGACAATAAATCATAGCAGTACCGGCGTAGAGGTCCAAACAGCGTGCGACAGTTATACGTGGCATGGGGTTACATACACAGAAAGCACCAATGCTCCGACATTTACCTCCACCAATGCAATGGGATGCGACAGTATTGTAACTTTGAACCTCACAATTAATAACAGCAATACGGGTACAGAGACGCAAACAGTATGCGACAGCTATGAGTGGCATAACATCACCTATACGGAGAGTACCAACCTGCCCACATTCACAGAAACCAATGTAGCAGGATGCGACAGTGTGGTGACATTGAACCTGACCGTAAACTACAGTAATACCGCCACAGAAACCCAGACTGCATGTGATGAATATGAGTGGCATGGGGTCACTTATACAACTTCGACGACAGAACCGGTATTCACAGAGACCAATGCTGCAGGATGCGATAGTGTGGTGACACTGCATCTGACTATCAACCACAGTAACCATGACAGATACAACCAAGATGCCTGTGATAACTACACATGGCATAATACGGTATATAATACGAGTGGAACCTACACATACTCCTATATCAATGATGAGGGCTGTGCCAGTACCGACACGCTCCATTTGACCATAAGTGTGCATGACGACACGGCATATAGAGTGTCCACCTGTGATGGCTACAGTTGGAACGGCAATCTGTACACCACATCAGGTGTTTATACCTATGACCACAGTTTGCCTGGGTCGGCCTGTACCAATGTGGATACGCTGTATCTCACCGTAAGAAGCAGCAACACGGGTATCGAGACACAGACTTCCTGCGATCAGTTCACTTGGCACGGAGTAACCTACACCTCCAGTACCACCACACCGACCTATACCGAAACCAATGCTGCTGGATGCGACAGTGTGGTGACATTGCATTTAACCATCAACCGCAGCAACACCGGGGTGGACATGCAAACTGCCTGTGATAACTATACATGGCATGGACAAACCTACTATCACAGTACCAATCTGCCCACATATACCGAGACCAATGCTGCCGGATGCGACAGTGTAGTGACACTTAACCTGACAGTCAACTACAGCAATGCAGGAGTAGAGACCCAAACCGCCTGCGACAGCTACACATGGCACGGCAACACATATACCGCCAGCACTACCCACCCCACATACATAGAAACCAATGCTGCGGGCTGCGACAGTCTGGTATCGCTCCACCTCACAATTAACTATAGTAACACGGGGGTTGAGACACAAACGGTATGCGACAGCTATACATGGCACGGCAACACATATACCGCCAGCACCAATGTGCCCACGTTCACGGAGACCAATGCCGCGGGATGCGACAGCGTGGTGACGCTGCAGCTCACAGTGAACCACAGCAACACCGGTGTGGAGACGCAAACAGTCTGTGACCGCTTCAGATGGCATGATTCCATATACACCCAAAGTACCAGCACGCCTGTGTATACAGAACAGAATGTGGCAGGTTGTGATAGCGTGGTGACGCTCCATTTGACCATCAAAAACAGTTCTACAGGTTCGGAGACTCACACTGCCTGTGACCATTTCACATGGTACGGAATCACCTATACCCACAGTACAGACGATGCCACACACACAGAATTGAACTCTGTGGGGTGCGACAGTGTGGTGACCCTACACCTTACACTCAATCATAGTAACACTGGCATAGACGAGCAGACGGCATGCGACCATTACACATGGCATAACCGCACATACAATACAAGTACCTCCACTCCGACCTATGTGGAGACTAATGCATCGGGCTGCGATAGTGTTGTTACCTTGCATTTGACCATTAATTACAGTAATACTTTCGAATTCTCTCACACAGCCTGTGACCATTACACTTGGCATAACACCAACTATACCAATAGTACCGATGCCGTATTCGTTGACCAGAATGCAGCTGGATGCGATAGCGTTATTACACTCCATCTGACAATCAATAATACCACTACCGCCACTGAAACAATTACCGCCTGCGACCAGTACACATGGCATGGCAATACCTACAACGCTTCTACTGCAACACCTACCTTCACAACGGTCAATGCGGCAGGCTGCGACAGTGTGGTTACTTTACACCTTACAGTCAACCACAGCAATACCGGTATAGAGAGCCAGACAGCCTGCGACAGCTACACCTGGCACGGGCTCACCTACACCAATTCAACCAATACACCTACTTTCGTTGAACAAAACGCGCAAGGCTGTGACAGTGTGGTGACACTCCACCTGACCGTCAATCATAGCAATACTGGAATTGAAACCCGGACAGCATGCGATAGCTATACATGGCATGGTGTACAATACACATCCAGTACCAATACCCCCACGTTTGTTGAGCAAAACGCTATGGGATGTGACAGTGTGGTGACATTGCACCTCACCGTTAACAACAGTACGCACGACAACTACTATCAGGATGCCTGCGACAACTACACATGGCACAACATTGCATATAACACCAGCGGAGTCTATACCTACAATTATATAAATAGTGTGGGCTGTCCGAGTACCGACACACTGCACCTTAACATCAGCCTCCACGATGACACATCATACCATGTGGCAGCTTGCGACTCCTATCGTTGGAACGGACATAACTATACGGCTACAGGTGTCTACACCTTCGACCATAGCAGTCCGGCATCGAGCTGTACCAATGTTGATACACTCTACCTCACCATCAATCACAGCAACACCGGCATTGAGAACCAGACGGCGTGCGACAGCTACACCTGGCATGGACATACCTACACCTCCAGTACCGATGCTCCGGTATTTGTGGAGCACAATGTTTCGGGATGTGACAGTGTGGTAACACTTCACCTTGTTGTCAACCACAGCAATACAGGAATCGAAAGCCAGGTTGCCTGCGACAGCTACACTTGGCATGGACATACCTATACTGGCTCTACCAATACACCCACATTCATAGAGCAGAATGCTCATGGATGCGACAGTGTGGTTACTTTGCACCTCACGGTTAACCACAGCAATACCGGCATTGAAAGCCAGACGGCCTGCGACAGCTATACCTGGCATGGAAATACATATACCAGTTCTACCAATACACCCACATTCATAGAACAGAATGTCCATGGATGCGACAGTGTTGTCACCTTGCACCTTACAGTTAACCATAGTAATACAGGTATTGATAGTCAAACCGCCTGTGACAGCTATACTTGGCATGGCCAGACTTATACAGCATCTACTACCACCCCAACATTTACAGAACCCAACGTCTGTGGGTGCGACAGTGTGGTAACCCTCCATCTGACAATCAACCACAGCACTGCAGGAATTGAGAATCAGACAGCCTGCGACAACTTCACATGGCATGGGATCACTTATACCGCCTCTACCAATACTCCCACATATATAGAGAACAACTCGGTGGGTTGCGACAGCTTGGTGACCCTGCATCTCACGGTCAATTACAGCAACACTGGTATAGAAACCCATACTGCATGCGATAATTTTAATTGGCATGGGTTCCGCTACACCTCTTCGACCACTTCGCCCACATACACAACCCAGAATGTGGCCGGGTGCGACAGCGTTGTAAACCTGCACTTGACAATTCACCATTCTCAGTTTGTTGACGAGGTAGTATCCACTTGTGATAGCTATACGTGGCATGGTATTACATACACGGCCTCTACCGATGCTCCTGTCTTTGTTACTCAGACAGTAGACGGATGCGACAGCACGGTAACTCTGCTGCTCACCATTAATCATGGCACCTTCAATGTACAACATCAAGATGCTTGTGAAAGTTACATTTGGCATGGACATACCTACACCACCAGTGGAACTTATACATTCGATTATTTAAACAACTATGGATGTGCCAGCTCCGATACGCTGCATCTCTTGGTGAGTTCGCACAACGACACAGCCTATCACATCGTGGCATGCGATGGATACAACTGGAATGGACATGTGTATACGAGTAGCGGTGTCTACACGTATGACCATAGCGCATTCTCCAGCTGTGTAAATGTGGATACGCTATATCTCACGATAAACAATAGTACATCCTTTACCGACATACAATCAGCATGCGATAGTTTGCAGTGGCATGGTAACACCTATACCGTCAACACCGCCACTCCGGTATATCATCTTACCAATGCTGCAGGATGCGACAGTACGGTAACACTGCATCTCACAATACGCCACAGCACTACAGGAGTTGAGACCGTCACTGCCTGCGACAGTCTTATGTGGCACGGCACTACCTACACTACTTCCACCACGACTCCCACATACACACAAACCAACAGTGCAGGATGCGACAGTGTGGTATCGCTCCACCTTACCATACACAATAGTGACACCACTATAGAAAATCATACCGTTTGCGACAGCTTCTCGTGGCATGGTATTGTGTATACTTCCAGTACCACTCTGCCCACATATCATCTGGTCAACTCGCTTGGTTGTGACAGTATCATTAACCTTCACCTTAATGTGAACCATAGTGTAAGCCACATAGACAGTGTTGTTGCCTGCGACAGCTTGACGTGGCATGGTACTACATATACAGAAGACACCGATACACCATTCTATCATACTCATAGCTCAGTGGGTTGCGATAGTACAGTCTCGTTGCATCTCACCATCCATCACGGTACATATCATAGCGAAAACCGTGTGGCATGCGACAGTATGGAATGGAACGGCATCAATTACAACTCCGATGGTGTCTATACTTATGGCTATCTCAACGAATACTCCTGCCCAAGCACTGACACGCTACACTTGACGCTGCATCACTCGCAGTGGATAGTGGAGAATGACACTGCTTGTGACCGCTATACGTGGAATGGCATCACGTATACATCCAGCACTACCCAGCCCACCATCTCCTACACCTCTGCCGATGGATGTGACAGCGTTATCAATCTGCATCTGGTAATCAACTACAGCATACATGACACTATAGTCGATACTGCTGTGGGCAGTTATGTATGGAATGGACATACCTATACCAACAGTGGCCAGTACCTCTTTGCTGGTACCACTGAAGCTGGCTGCGACAGTATGGTTACACTCATTCTTACAATTACCAGCCAGTCGGTACCCGATGTAATAGGGGAGGCACTGACCATTTATCCTAATCCTACAACAGGATGGATTACTATTGAGAATGAGTCTGTGCTGAAAGTGGAAGTCTACGACTTTGCCGGTCGCAAGGTGGCTGCAGCCTACAATAGTAACCGTATAGACCTCACCCGTCTACCCTCGGGCACCTATGCTTTACGTATTGAACTGCCACAGGGCTATACAGTGCGCAGAGTTGTGAAGAAATAATAAGTAGTGAAATGACCGTGCGGTGATAATACATTGCATATTCTTTTAATTGAAAACGACAAAAAGTAACTATTCAGCTTTTTGAAGAACATAAACAATAAAACAACTACATGGACGAGCAAAACAACATACCTCAAGACGAATTGGACCAATCTATAGGCACACCTCGACCCGATGAATTGGAAGAGGATGAAACCACCACACCCTCTACTATGGACAACGACACGGGAGAAGGTTCTACACTATCGCTTACTGGCATGTTCCGTGACTACTGGATAGACTATGCCTCCGATGTTATCCTCGACCGTTCGGTACCCGATATAGATGATGGGTTGAAGCCGGTTCAGCGCCGTATACTCCACGCCATGAAGGAGACCGATGACGGCCGTTTCACCAAGGTGGCCAACATTGTGGGTACCACCATGCTTTACCATCCTCATGGTGACGCTTCGATCAACGATGCTCTGGTCAATTTGGGTCAGAAGAATCTTCTTATTGACTGCCAGGGAAACTGGGGCAATATCCTTACTGGGGATGGTGCAGCTGCAGGCCGTTATATTGAGGCTCGCCTGTCCAAATTTGCCAAAGAGGTAGTTTTCAATCCGAAGACAACACACTGGAAACCCAGCTATGATGGCCGCAAACAGGAACCAGTCACACTCCCTGTCAAGTTTCCCCTTCTTCTCGCCCAGGGAACAAAAGGTATAGCAGTAACCCTCACTTCGGTTATTCTGCCATACAATTTCTGTGAATTAATTGACGCATCCATCAACATACTACGTGATGAGCCGTTTGAGATTTTCCCAGACTTTCCTACAGGTGGACTAATAGATGTGAGCAAATATAACGATGCTGCATTGGGGGGACGACTGCGCATCCGTGCCAAGATGCACTACGACGAAAAACGCAAGGCTATAGTCATCACCGAGTTGCCATACACTGTGACTACGGATATACTCATCGAAAGCATTCTTAAGGCCAACGAGAAAGGGAAGATAAAGATCAAGAAAGTGGACGACAATACTGCGGCAGAGGTGGAGATAGTATGCTATCTTCCTTCCGGTATTTCACCTGACCAGATGATTGATGCTCTTTATGCTTTCACCAGTTGTCAGATTAGTTTTTCGCCGCAGACTTGTGTTATTGTTGATAACAAACCGGTCTTCATGACGGCGAGCGACATTCTTCGTCATTCCACTTTCCACACACGCGACTTGTTGCGCCGTGAGCTCGAAATCCAATTGGCTGAGCTCGAAGACAGGTGGCATTGGGTATCGCTCGAGAAACTCTTTTTCGAGAAAGGCATATACAAGATACTCGAGAGACGCGATTTTGCCACTTGGGACGACCAGGTTACAGGCATTGAGCACGGTTTCGACCCCTATCGCAGCATGCTCAGAAAAGAGGTGACCCGCGAACAGGTACTCAAACTGTGCGAGAAACCGGTGCGCAAAATCTCCAAGTTCGACATTAAGAAAGCCGAGCAGGAGATTGCCAGCATCGAGACTGACATAGAAGAAACCAAGAACCACTTGGAGCATCTCACCGATTATTCTGTAAACTATTTCCAGCATATACGTGACACCTATGGCAAAGGCCGCGAACGCAAGACCGAGATACGCAACTTTGACGATATATATGCCGCCAATGTGGCTGTGGCCAATCAAAAACTCTATGCCAATATGGCCACTGGATTTGTGGGTACAGGTCTGAAACGCGACGATGATGCGGAATATGCATTCGACTGCTCCAACATGGACGATATTATTGTTTTCCGCACCGACGGCACTATGTTGGTGACCCGTGTGCAGGACAAAGCCTTTGTAGGCTCGACCACATGCAAATCGCTGTTGCATATAGGTCTATTCCGCCGACACGACGACCGTACGGTCTACAACATGGTATATCGCGACGGTATGTTGGGTATTATCTTTGTCAAACGATTCTCCGTCATTGGTGTCACGCGCGACACCGAGTACAATCTCACCCAGGGTACCCCGGGAACCAAGGTCTTATACTTTACAGCTAATCCCAACGGTGAGGCTGAGGTGATTACCGTACATCATGCCACCAAGGCGAAAATGAAAAAAGTCAGCTTCGATTTTGATTTTGCCACGCTTGCTATCAAGGGCCGTAAGGCTATGGGAAATATTCTCACCCGCCATGCTGTACGCAACATTACCAAGAAAGGCGACGGGGTTTCCACTCTTGAAGCACGCGAAATTTGGTTCGACCCCACTATCAAACGTCTAAACGTTAACAATGCAGGTTTCTCGCTTGGCCGCTTCTCCGGCAAAGACAAGATTTTCACACTCACCCAATCAGGCTATATGCGACTGATGGGACACGATTTGAACAATCATTTTGATGACGACCTTATTGAAATACGGAAATATCAATCAAGAGACATCGTCACAATTCTCTATCGCGAAGGCACCACAGGGAGTTACTATCTGAAACGTTTCCAGGCTGACCCCAGCGACAAGAAGTTGCCGTTTCTTGACGAGGGCGACAGTCTGGTACTTTATTCCATGGACACATTCCCTCATCTACAGGTGAACTACGATGAATCCAGTGGAAAGAAGATTTTGGAGGAAGAAATAAATGTTGACGAATTCATAGCTGTGAAAGGATATAAGGCCAAAGGCAAACGAGTTACAACCAGCGAGGTGAAGGAGTTTGTGTGGTTGGCTTCCGACCCGGAGCCGGAACCAGACCCGGAACCAGACGATGTTGTTGATGTTGATGATGAAATAAATGAAAGAGAAGCTTTTGCCGAAGGTACACAGACAGAATTGTTCCCTACCGATTAAAATAATACAGGGGTTTAACAAGAACCTCTTGTGAATAGAAACATATTTATAAACAGACATATTTTACGAAGAATGAAGATATTAGTAGTACTGCCACGGTTTCCATACCCCTTGGAGAAAGGTGACAAACTGCGCGCTTTTCATCAAATAAGAATGCTCTCAAGAAACAATGAGATTTACCTCTTCTGTCTCACTCATACAAGGGTATTGGATGAACATGTGGAGGCGGTGAAGCCATTCTGCAAAGATATATGTATTGTCCAGTCTCCCAAGCTGGTGAATTACAAGAACATTATCCGCAACTATTTTCTCACCAAGTCTCTACAGTTGGGCTATTGGGACTCGTTGAAAGTACGCAAAGCATTTAAATCATATCAGAAGAAGGTGAATCCGGATGTTATCTACAGCCAGATGATACGCACAATGCCTTGGGTGAGCCGTTCGCTTTGTCCCAAGGTAATGGACTTCCAGGATGCATTGTCGATGAATGCGGAACGCCGTATGGACCAAGCCCATGGCATTTGGCATTTCATTCTTCATTATGAGTTTAAAATGCTGCGTTCCACTGAATACAACTCCTTCAAGATATTTGACGCCCTCACTATCATCTCCGAACCCGACTGCGATGCCATACCTCACAAGCGCAACGGAGACATTCATGTCGTCCCCAACGGGGTGGATTTTGACTTTTTTGCTCCTATAGAACAGCCCAGACAGTACGACATCGTATTTTGTGGTAACATGCGTTATGAACCCAACGTGCGTGCCGCTCAGTTTCTGGCCGAGAAAATCATGCCCTTGGTTTGGCAGACCCATCCGAATGCCTCTCTTCTTTTGGCGGGAGCATGTCCCAAAGCTAAGGTCTCGAAGTTGGCCTCGGACCATATCACTGTTATCGATTCTCCCGAGGATATCAGGAAATGTTATGCTTCGGCTCGCATTTTTGCTGCTCCTATGCTTACGGGTTCGGGATTGCAAAACAAACTTCTCGAGGCAATGGCCATGCAGATGCCCTGCGTCACAACATCTATTGCCAATGATTCCCTCCATGCGGAAAAGGGTAGGGAAGTGCTTGTGGGCGATACCGCTCGCGAATTTGCCGACCATATAGTCCGGCTGCTTGATGACGAGGATTTGTGTCACAGCATCGCACGCAATGGCAACACCTTTGTGCACAACACCTATAGCTGGGAGTTGTCCTGCAGCAAACTGGAATCCATTCTCCAAAGTGTCTGTGGTAAGGAAAGTCTCGTCTCGAAGGAACATTCATCCAAAAAAGAATACTGATTACTATGGCTTGGAAACCTAATAATCACGGCAAATGGAAGAAGCCCATTGGAGAGTGGGAGGCGGAGCAATTGCCCAAGAAACGCCCCACGCCACAGGAACGCAACACCTTCAGCACCGAGGAGGTGCCGGAGAAAGCCATACTGGTGAGCGTATGTGCCAATGGCACCACCATGGAACGTACCCAAGAGTGTCTTAACGAGTTGGCTTTTCTTCTCGATACTGCAGGGGGTATTCCTGTCAAGCAAGTAATTCAGAAGCTGGATAGACCCGATACGCGTACTTATGTCGGCAGTGGCAAGTTGGAGGAGATAAAAGAATATAAGAACGCCTTGGATGTTGATTTCCTTGTGTTCGACGATGAACTCTCGCCTGCCCAGTTGCGCAACTTGGAACGGGAATTCGAATGCCGCATTCTCGACCGTACTACACTTATTCTCGATATCTTCGCCAAACGAGCCCGCACCAGCATCGCCAAGACTCAGGTGGAGCTGGCACAGTTGCAGTATATGCTGCCACGTCTGACCCGCATGTGGACGCACCTTGAGCGGCAGCGCGGCGGTATAGGCATGCGCGGACCGGGCGAGACTCAGATTGAGACCGATCGTCGACTGATTACCGAGAAGATTGCCCTGTTGAAAGAGAAACTGCGCGACATCGACAAGCAGAAGGTGCAGCAGCGCAAGAACCGCGAGAGCCTGGTGCGTGTGGCACTGGTGGGATACACCAATGTGGGCAAGTCGACACTGATGAACTTGCTGAGCAAGAGCGATGTGTTTGCCGAAAACAAACTCTTTGCTACGCTAGACACCACAGTGCGCAAAGTAGTGTTGGGCAATCTGCCCTTCCTGCTCACCGACACGGTGGGGTTTATCCGTAAGCTGCCTCATGGACTGGTGGAGTCGTTCAAGTCCACTCTTGATGAGGTATGCGAGGCTGACTTGCTGATGCACGTGGTGGATATTTCCCATCCCGACTACGAAGAGCAGATTAACGCTGTGAACCGCACGCTGGAGGAAATAGGAGCCAACAATAAGCCCACCATCCTTGTGTTCAACAAGATTGATGCCTATACCTATATTGAGAAAGAAGAGGACGACCTGACGCCCATGACCAAGGCCAACTGGACGCTGGAAATGCTGCAAGACAGCTGGATGGCAAAGCAGGCCGAGAGTGGCGACACCCTGCATACCCTCTTCATCAGTGCCACCAACCGCGACAACATCGATGCCCTGCGCGACGTGATGTACGAAGAAGTGAAGAAAATCCACGCGGTGAGATACCCTTACAATAACTTCTTGTACTGAGAAAGATTATTAATTCAAAAATAGTATAAACATGAAGAGATTAAGTAAAGGGGGCTTCTATAAATCACCCCTAAGGGGTGAGACCATTGATAACACGGTACAAGCCGAAGGCGCAGTGCCGTGACACTCAGACATCAAACAACTGCGTCCCGTTAGGGACGCGACAATAAAGACAAATAAATAGAACCCACCTGAAAAAGATTATTAATTCAATAATAGAATAAATATGAAGAGATTAAGTAAATTCATGATGGTCTGTATTATGGCTGCCGTAATGGTGATGTCCGTAGGTTGCCATAAGGATTCTATTTCTCC
>JAEEGH010027333.1_pt1 | contig 11302 bp, 13 predicted proteins | sample 9134181 | NCBI WGS metagenome assembly JAEEGH01 (sample SAMN16246544, study PRJNA631951) | gut metagenome | biome: gut microbiome; feature: rumen; material: DP-attached | host: Bos | place: Iran: Karaj | collected 2018-10 | reverse complement strand
GATTTGGAGATACGGGCCGACCGTATGCACCTGGCAAACATTGTCTGCAACCTGCTGGAGAATGCCATCAAATACTCCCGTGAGGCCGTGACCATCAGGATAGACTATCGGATGCGTGAGGACGGGAAGGTGCAAATCAGCGTGGCGGACAATGGTATCGGCATCGCAAAGGCCGACCAGCGGTATGTGTTTGACAAGTTCTACCGTAGCGAGTCGGCAAAGGACAAGGCCATCCCCGGCATCGGACTTGGACTAAGTTATGTAAAGTTGTTGGTGGAGGCACACGGTGGCAGCATCAGCCTTGACAGCACGGAGGGCGAGGGCACCACGTTTACAATCGTAATACCGCAGAGAGATGGAGAGGATTAGGATATTGCTCGTTGATGATGACCGTCAGAACTCTGAGTTTCTTCGGAAGTTCTTAGAGGTGGAGGGTTACGAAGTAACTTACGCCGAGAATGGCCGCAAAGGTTGGGAGGCATTCTCTGCCGCCAAGCCCGATTTGGTGTTGCTCGACGTCAATATGCCAGTGATGAATGGTTTTGAGTTGGCGAGGCTTATCCGTGAGCGTGACCTGGGCGTGCTTATCTTCTTTTTGACAGACCGGACGGAAAAGGCCGACCGTCTGAAAGGGTTCGACCTGAAAGGCAATGACTATATTCCAAAGCCGTTCTATCCCGAAGAACTGATTGCCAAGATCCGTGAGCGTTTCGAGCATCGCCAGGCTTCGTTACCATCGCGCATAGTCATCGGCCAGACCATTTTCGACAGTAACCTCTCCACGATAGAATTTACCGGAACAGTGCAGCACTTATCTGCCCGCCAGTCGGAGATTCTCACCATTTTAGCCCAGCATATCGGCCAGACCGTAGAACGTTCGTATCTGCTGGAACACGTTTGGGGAAACGATAGTTATGCCAACTCCCTCGCCCTCAACGTCCAGATAACCTATATCCGCAAGATGCTCGAACCCGACACCAGCATCTCCATCGTGTCCCTCAAGAAGCGCGGGTATAGGTTGGAAGTGATATAACGAGGTTGTCCTTTGGATTCTGCAAAGGAACAGCTACAAATAATGTTCAGAAATTCATGTGATTTTGTCGCCAAACGTGACGGCGCGGCGGATGCGTGACAGCTGTTGCGGGGTGACGTTGAGGAAGGAGGCGATGCTCTATTTACGGATTCGGAATCATTCTGTTTTGAAATAACAAGTGCTTTCCGTGTTGTTAACTATTTCTACTGTAATAGAATCCAATGGAAGCCTCAGTGTCCTCCGTATGACTGAGTCGGTTTGCGAGAGGCTTTTGTCGGTGATGACGAGCCGCAGGGTGTCTGCACTGGTCACGGCCTCGGTGCTGTCCGTCGGCTGTTCCGCGTCTGTCACCGTCTGCCGTGCCGTTGGACGGCAAGAGGCGAATGCGAGGGCGGCAATCAGGAGGAAGAGAGGTTTTGCTTGTTTCAAATTGCTTGTATTCATTTTTCTACCATCCTTTAATCTGAAAGCACACTCCGACATTGATCCCCAAATCGTGAATCAGTTTGCTACTGTAATCGTTCTTGTTCGTGTCAAACGCATTTATGAGATATGCGTCATCACATATCGAAGCCATTATGCCGACGTTCGGAGTGATGTGCATCTTTATACCGACACTTGGCGACATGAACAGGCTAAAGCCCTGCTTTTCTTTAGAGATGGAGTATTTCTCGTTAGTTCCAACATTCTTTGCGTTGAACAGGGCAAATCCTCCGACGCGTAGATTAACAAACGGAGAGAATCTGCGATCTATGAAAAAGTAATGTGTACTGAGATAAACGGGAATTGCAGAGAACTTGTACTTCTCATGATGATTGTATCCAATTCCTGCTCCTATACTGAATCGCTCGTTACTGAACTTTTCGTGCAGGTAGTTTGCAGAAATACCACCGTCGCCATATTTGCCAATTCCTCGCGCATAAGAAACATCGATGACGTTCAGGCAGCCTTCGCCTAAATCGAACGAGTTTTGAGCCCATCCCGCCATTGCCACGAGGGTGAGTAGGATGGTGATGACGGTTTTCTTGTTCATATTCATTTCGTTTTATTTGTTATTTCGTGCTGCGAAGTTACGGAAAAGGGAGGAAAAAGCCCTCGGTAAAGGCTGAAAAGTGGGTGCCGGGGGTGAAAGTCTGAACAAATGTTCAGTGGTTTTGTGAATATTTGGAAGAGAAGGGTTATGAAACGGCGGTTGCTTTTTCTTTTTATATGTTGTCGGTTGCAAAGATACTTATTTTCCTTCACATCCCGACACTTTTTTGAAAATATCTTAAGGACTCATCGGAAATTATATGTTTGAGGGTTCAACAAGAAGTACTTTGAACAAATAAAAAACCAACCATCCTTTATTCATGGTGGATGAAGTGAGTCTTGATGAAAGATAGATTTTCTCATTTTAGTTCGAGTATAATAAAAAATGGCCTATTTAAGGAACGAAAGGCGTGGGCTGACCAATTCACTTTGGCAACAGAAGTCTCTCTACCACAAATTCACCAGTACTATTCTTTCTCACCAAAAGGATTGTGTCAGAATCGGGTGTGATGGTAATTGCCCGATAAATGTTTTCGAGTTTGATAGCCCTAATGGGCTTGCCATTCCAGTCATAAATAAGGAGCATGTTTCCACCATATATGTCTTTTGGGAAATCATCATGGCGCTTCCCCCAATAAAGGGCAACACAATAATGAGCATTGCCTGTTACGTCAATAAAGCCATAGGTGTTGTCCGGGAGAAATTTGACCGTACCGCCCTTTGCCTTTAAAAACTTTGGCAGAATATTTCCCTTTCTACAAACTAACGCCGGTTCATTTAAATCCTTCAAGTCGTAGAATGCAATGAATGACCCGCAGGTCGTTGCTGCGGCCATCCTTTTCCGCCCTGGCTCATAATGGCAGTTCCACTGACAGGCATACGCCTTTTGGGTGTCGTTCAGATTTTCCTCTTCAGACAAAGGGTAGATGCCAAAGAGTGTTGTGGCAGAATCAGTCTTATTGTTTAAGATGGCAAACGGATGACCTTGAAATGGCCCTGTGCCAAAACTTGTATCATCATTGATGCGATACACCTTGAATATCTGGCTATTGGCCTTTGCGAAACTGACGGATTTACTGATAAGCCATGGGGTATCTGCTTTTACTGAAGAGAGCAAATGCTTATTCGGGTCCCAGAAATGAAAACCGTCGCTTTCTGATTTGAAGGTCATCATCATACTCACCTCATCTGCTCCTCTCCCCGCATGGAGAAATTGGCCCACGAAAGAGCGATTTCTATAATCATACAGAGAGAGGTAAGTAGGCTTGAAGATATTAGAGAGAGCAATAGCCTTGTCTGTGCAGGCAATCATGATAGGATTCAGAATCTCGTTCTTCGGAAAGTCGACTTGCTCTGTCTTTCCTTTTTCTATGGTTCTAAACTCTGACAGAACTTCATCTTCTGCTGTTGGTTCAGCAGGCATGGAGAATAGAAGAATTGAAAATAAAAAACTACTAATCATAAGGCATTATAATGTATAAGAAATCGCTAAAAGGAATTCCCTTCCTCGAAGGTTGTATTGATAGGTGTATGTATTAACCGTACTGTATTCGGTATAGGTATACTGCCGTTGATTGAAGATGTTGTTCAGGTTCAGGCTATATTTGAACGCTTTTTGTCGATAAGAGAGGCCACAGTTGAACAGCACGATGGTCTTGGAAACATCATCGCTGATGTCTCTCTTTGCAATATCGCTCCCTACGTGAACCAGGAAGGTTTTCCATGGTGACAGGATAAACTTCAGGCTATGGTCTTGCTGCCAGAGACTTCTTCTGGTTGCGAGATATTTTGATGATGCCTTGCGCATCTGGCCTTCGTAAGAGAACTCCAGAAAACCGAAAGGCTTGGATATGACGGATGGGATGATAGCGAGGCTCTCGCTGGTCGTTCCAATCAGCGATGCGTTTTGCATAACCTGCTGACGACTCCGAGAATATTGTAGACTTAATGACAGTTTGGTGCCGATAGACTGAAACCGCTTTACGGCACTGACAGACGATGTGAACTTGTCAGCACTGTGTAACCGTGGAACATCAACATACGCAATCAAGTTGTCAGTAACGACTTGCGAGGTTATGCTATTTGATTTTGTATTACGATACGTGCAGTCCATATTAAAGAACCACTGGCTGATGGGGAACTTGTAGTCAAAGCGGACCTTTGCCGTAAGGACTTTTTTGTCAGACAATTCGCCCATTGAAAGACGCTCCGTAAGGATGTCGGTTCGTATAGGATACAGGAGGAAATCCCTAATGTCACCAAGGGAACGCTTATAGCTGGCTTTTGTCGTAATCGTTGCCCTTGGTGTAAGTTTATAGCTAATGTCTGCCTCTGGGCAAAAGGACAGCGTGAAGTGTGATATATCTTGATTGTTGTTATGGTCATGGTGGCTTATGTAGTCGGCATGAGTGGCAAGTGCCGCGCGAATATTCAGGCTGGGCGCCGTATATTCGTACTGAGGAGAGAATGAGAGCCTGTAGTTGTCAAACGCGCTGCTATTGCCAATGGCTGTCTGGTTGTCCTCTTCCAAAGAGGTACGCATGTTCTGCCGTTTATATTGCAGAGCCAGTGGCAGATATATCCGCGCCCTGTTTTTAATGTAGGTTCCAGAAATCCTCTCTGCCACGGAGAAATTCAATGATTTCATCCATTGTGAAACAACTTGGTTGTTATATTTTATATCCAGTTGAGCATTGGGTGAGACGGACAGTTGCATGACATTGGAGGTGTTGATGCTCCAATGTCCACGCCGCCAGTTTGCCGTAAGTTCGTTGGATAAGTTATAGGCGTCAAGCGTCTGGCGCTGCTGCGTCATGAGGGCATTTCGGATGGTTGGCAATTCTGCCGTTTTGAACGAAGCATTCGACGAGAACGAGTTGACGATATAGGCTTTAGCCGAATTATTCTTGTACTCCAGTGTGAAAGAAGGCACTTTCTTCGTGGCAAAATAGTCCTTTGTTTGCTCTATGACGATAGTAGTGTCTCCTGCATAATAGGCTTTCACGTCACCGTAGGAATGATGCCCGTGCGAATAGGCATATCCGGCGTTCATCTTTAATGTCTTGTTGTCCGATAGTTTAAGACTGCTGTTCAAGGAGTAGTGTTGGTCTCGCGGATAGGAATACCTGTCAGCGGCAAGTGGTGGAGTAGAAGCTGAAATGCTACCCAATATATCCTCTGAAAGGGAATGCGTCTGCGTGGAAGCAAGATGGTCAAGCCCTTCACGTTCAGCAAAAGATGATTCATTGCCTACTTTGACGGTGGCTATGGTCTGGAACTTCTTGGTGAACAGCATGCCAGCACCGCCAAACTGATAAAGCGTTTTTTCTTTCGACAAACCAAGCAGACCTTCTATCGTACCTACTGGTTTAAGCTTAGCCTTTTTACTGAGCTTGATATTGAGGGCCACGTCATCAGAGAAAATGTCCTTGTTCATCTTGACGGGTTGATGGTGGTTGTAAACCTGTACGGTACTGACGTAATCAGCTGGTATGTTATTGGTGGCAATGTTATACTTTCCACCCAATAAGTCCACATCCTCTATGTAAAATTGGGATATGTCCTTTCCCAAGTATTGGATATGGCCGTTTTTGGCTACCTCTATCCCAGGGAGTTTCTTTAGGACATCCTTCAAAGTATAGTCCGATGCAGTAGCGAATGAAGCCACATTGTATGACAGGGTATCGCCACGCTGGGTTATCGGTGATGCTTTTACAATCACCTCTTTCAAAACCTGTGTCTTCTCATGCAGTATAAAGTTGCAGGTTTGCGTCCTGTTCTCTATGCTCTTTGTCTGCTTCTCATAGCCCAAATGTTCTGCCGACAGGCATATGGGCTTGTCTGTAAGAGGAACTTGGATTCGATATTTCCCTGCCCCGTCTGTCATGGTATAGGCTAACGTATGGTTTTCGGAAGATGCCTTGATGATGACACCTTCCAAGGGGCTAACGCCATCCGTTACAATACCGCTCACAGTAATCTGTGCTACGGACTTACAAGCACAAAGGACGAGTAAGGCAAAGGTGCAAAGCAGATGATGAGGCATAGTCGTAAGTATCTATTGTAGTTCTAAAGGAACGTAACCATTGGGGCGGATTCGAAGTTGCTGTCCGTCTATGAAGATAGTACCCTTTCCTCCTCCCTGCTTATCTATCACCATGCGGCCAATAGTCTCAAAGGGTATATAGCCCATGGGATTCTTCTCAAAATTGTTTTTCATCTTGACGAACTTATCCCTTGTGGTCTTGATACAATTTTTTGTGTTGGGGGCTGGTATGTCTGTTATACCCTTGCGAAACGCAATGGCTTCGAAGCTGTGGATGCCGTCAGCATCGGTAGCCCGCATCACAAGGCCGGGCAGTCCGCAGAGTTTCCACGGGCCAAAGGGTACGGGAATGTCCTGTGCATACCATGCCGTCCACATTCTGCCACCATAGGCGCCCGTCGCCTTGTGGCAGATATAGCCGCAGACTGTGTCTGTGTCCTCTGTCAGCGTCCATTGTACGGAATGGCTATTCTCGGTATAGGTATAGCGGTCAGGCGGAATGACACTATAGACCGACATTTTGTTTGTTGGTTGATTCTGCCAAACGGTTTGGTCGAAGAAGAACTCATTGCGTTGCTCTTGTTTTTGGAACTTCTCTACTTCTTCTTGTGACGTATTAGGCGACTGACCGATGGAATCAGTCTGATAGGCCGTGTAGTCGAGGAAACGGGCTGCGTGACTACCTATTTGCAAGATGGTAGCGTATGTGTCGCGGTCGCCTTTTTCATTGGTGACTTGATACTCGTACAGACATTCGTAAGATGCCTGTACCGGGATGTTCTCTTGGGCGTAGATTACCCAGGACGAAGCAAAAAGCCCCGTCAGAAAAATAAAGATTCTCTTCATTGGAATGCTATTTATTAATCAGTTCTATTTCTATAATGCCGTTTTCTGCCTGCCGACCATATTGCTGTCGTAGTTCGTTGAGCAGTTTCTTGTCTTTGATAATAGTCATGGCCTTTATCTGGGCAGGGTCGATGTGGTCGAAACCTTTTTCAATCTGGCCGTCAATTACGATAACCGGTCCTTCAGAGGGGCTTTCCGTCAAAGCGAATGCTGCTATTGAAATCATGACCATCGGCACAAGCAGCCAAACACGCCCATTTTTCCACTTGTGTTGCCGCCCCATAGCACGGAACCTTTTGGCCAATGGGTGTCGCGCCATGCAGTTTACCATGTCAAGCTCAATGCCAAAAAGATATTTCAGCAATGTGGCACGATAGTCGTTTATTCCAAACCCATTGCTCAAGGCATCGCTGTCCGCCTCCAGTTCCTGTACTTCCACAAGACGGATGGTAAAGAGCCATATAAAAGGATTGAACCAGAACAGAATCTTTAGCACTTCCATAAAAATTTTCTCCAAAGAATGACGGTGGAGAATGTGGCTCAGTTCGTGGGCGAAAATATGACTACGTTCTGTTTCATTGTCAATCTGTGGAAGGTAAATAGTCCGTAAGAATGAGAAAGGTGTCTTAACTTTTGTGCTAGTTACAACGGTAACGTTATGCTCGTGGCTTGTCCGCAGTCCGTTCTTGCGAATATGCCAAATCCGACGGAACTGATTTAGCCCCGAAAGAAGCATGACTGCTATTCCCATCATGTAAACGTAAAGTCCGATGGTCAATGCTGCGTTGCTTTCTGTTTCTGCGGGAATTCCATAATACATAACTGTGCCACTGCTTAACACTGGTATCTGCAACCCAGGGATAACACATGCTGCAATGGAGGCAATCAAGAGAAACCGCCGCTGTATCTGCCATGATGTTACTCGGGCTATCAGACACTGATAAACTATCAGGAACAGTCCACTGCAAATCAGGCTTTCTGTGATATATAACAGGGGTGACTTCATTTGTTATCTTCTTTCATCATTCTGATAATCTCCTCCAGTTCGCTGATACTGACAGATTTGGTATCATTGAAGAAACTGAGCATCTGGTGTATGGATCCACCGAAGAAATTGGTCATTACCGTGTCCATATATCCCTTCGTGTACTCCTTTTTTCGTACCAGAGGAAAATACTGGTAGGTCGTCCCGAAAGCCTTATGATTTACGAAGCCTTTCTTTTCTAACACCCTGATGACCGTCGAAACTGTGTTGTAAGCAGGTTTCGGCTCGGGCATCTCATCAAGTACCTCACGGACGAGGGCCTTTTTCTTCTCCCAGAGAATCTGCATCACCTCCAATTCGGCATGCGTCAACTCTCTCATTTCTTTCTTTGCCATAATGCTATTATCGTTTTGTCTATTCAACTATGGCGCAAAGATAACAACTATTTTATTAGTAGAAAAATTATAAATACAATGTTTAATGTAATTTAGGAATTATTAATAGACGCGGTAGGCATATTAAACTTCCTAAGATTTGTAAGTCTAGAATAACAAGCATTTATTCATAGTCAGAATCACGACTAATGCTTTATGACATCCAAAAGCGAATCGTTCTTTTCTTGTTCAAATTGATACCCATCACTTAATCTATAAAAGACAGTGCGGTGATAGATGCTGTCGCTTTCAAATTCCGTTGCGTCAATCTCTTCTTTAATCAGGTCAAATTCGTTGTACATAGAAAAATCGGCTCCCCTCAGTTCACCGAAACCGATGTTGTTCAAACGGTACATACGCCTGTCGACAAGACCGTCTCTTTTGTATAAGACAAACATATTGGGGTCAAAAAAGTCGTAGTATTGCGAATAAACGACATACTCTTTGTTGCTCCATATTTTTTCATCATGCTTGACCATTGCAATATATATGCTAATCAAACATGCCATAACCAATACGATACTGCATGACCAACCCATTATTTTCCATAGGATGCGTTTTCCTTTTGAGAAACGGATGGTCATCAGGATACCCATGATGGCGACAAGCATCGAGGCAAGTATCCAAGCCCAATTGCTCAATTGCCAGACCAACCTGTCACCATTTTCGAGGAACAATGTTGGCACAAAAACAGTGCCCAAAAGGACCAAGGCAAACAATGCCATTCCATACATTACAGACTTCTTCATTTTGCTTCCTTTTTTATCTTCAAGTCAACAACTTCTTTTCTTGATGAACCGAATGAGTAAAGCCCACAATGCCAATATTGTCACGATTGTGATCGTATGTCGAAGCGGACTCTCGATTTTGTGAGCCTCCCTTTGTGCTTGGGTAAAATAGTCATCCGGAGTCAAAGCGGTTTCTGCATCCAGATTTCGGCTTCGTAGAGTTTCTGCCAACTGCAGTGTGTCCGCTCTATTCAAAAGCGTATCCATCCCATTGCGTTGACGATGAAAGAGATACAACGAATAGGTAGAAGAGGAGGAATCATTCATTTCCGAGGAGATTGCCTTGTCTTGTATAGTCACGAACACGCTATCATCCTGTACCCATAAATGCTCTACACGTCCACTGCCTTCTTGGTAAGGACCTTTTTCTCGGATACATGCCGTTTCCGGCATATCGACAGCAGAAAGGTCGTGGCTTGCAGAAAGTGGTGCCTCCCAATAATCACCGAAGCCCAGGTCGACACCTTTCGTCTCGGAGATATACACACTTCCGATAAGTCCCAAGACGGCCTCCATGCCAATGAACAAGGCAGGAGTGATGGCAGCCAGCAACACTATCAACCGTTTGTGGCTCCAGTTTCTTCTTCGTACAATCCTCCACGCCACCACGGAACTAAGGAGTCCGAGTACAGCGGCGACGATCAAAGCAATGATGGCAAATATGATAAGGGAAATGATCAGCATCTTTTCATTATTTACTTGTAATTATTTGAAAAAAATGGGATTTGTCTTATCTTTTTATGTGAGGGCCTATAACGTTGATAAGTTGCATATCAGTAAACTTCTTTTTGTATGGATCGATTTTGGGCATTTTCAAAGCGTTGGGGTCTATATCTTTTGTTGTTTGTCCTAGGTGAATGGAAGATATCCCCTGTAACTGCAGATATCTTTTATGACATGCCGTATCACTCTCGCATATATCACTCTTGCAACATGTTGAGTCGGACATAACCACTACGGTATCTTGTTTTACCACTGTACTGTTCGGACAATTTTGTCCAAATGCATAACCGTGCTGATAAAACAAGACTATTAATCCTAAAATCTTATTTAAAGCTATCATAAATTCCTCTGTTTGTTTATGTTCTGTTTTGTAGTTATTCTTTTGTGAATATATATACCGCCAGTGTGGGTAGAATGACCAAGAGCAATAACGTGATCTCCACTAACGCATATGAACCGAAATAGTCAACCAATGTCTGGAATTTCAGGACTCCATCAACCAGTAAGACCAAAAAGGCCAACCAGCAGAAGAAAAATAGGGCAGCATACTTGATTTTTCGTTTCTTCAGTTTCATTATGCGATATTGAATTTGGTCATTTGTTTATCTTAGGTAGAATCTCACATAGTCTGTCTTCTCTGATGACCTTCGGAGCAGCCTTCCCAGCCAGTATCAGCACCTTCTTCCCATTGCGGTAGATGTGAAGCTGGCGTGAGCGGACAACTGCCGTCAGTTCCGGGTCATCCCGCATGGCTATCCATAGATGATGATAGACCCCATCCTCTTCGAAGAGCTTCTTCCGCAGGTGTGAGCACATGTTTGCCGTATCGATGGATTCTATATTCATGTTCTTTGTTAAATTTACCATTTCTTTTTTAGTAATAATGCTCCTTCCACAATGGCTAAAAGCAAACATGCGATGAGCACCTTTGCATCGGGCATGATGATAACGGGCGTTTTCGACATCTGCATATCACCAAGTTGCAGCCAGCAGTAGACGGCAAGGAGTGTGGCCGCGAGGTTTCTCCCTGCATGTAGTATCACGCTAAACCAGATGTTTCGCGACCAGATAAACAATCCCCCGTAGACCATGGCACTGAAGAAAGCACCGGGGAAGTTGCGCACGTGGAGTATTCCGAACAAAATGGCCATCACCACACAAACGACCATCTGCGCGCCACTTCGTCGGAATGGAGAAATAGCCATTTGCCTGAAGCACAGTTCTTCGAGCACGGGGGCAAGCAGCACAGCATGTACGCTGGCCAGAAGGTCTTCACGCAATTCATCAGCCGTGTATGTCAGCTGCTCCATCTGCACAGTGTGTGCCAGCGATGTAAGGCCATACACAATATAGCCTTCGGCAACGAGCCATAGAGGTGCTATCAGCAACAGTCCGATGACGACTGAGATTTTAGGC
>JAEEGH010027330.1_pt1 | contig 11303 bp, 7 predicted proteins | sample 9134181 | NCBI WGS metagenome assembly JAEEGH01 (sample SAMN16246544, study PRJNA631951) | gut metagenome | biome: gut microbiome; feature: rumen; material: DP-attached | host: Bos | place: Iran: Karaj | collected 2018-10 | reverse complement strand
GCATCGCGGCGTTCCGCGCCTGCTGCCGCAAGGACGGCAAGCCCTGCCGCGTGTTTCCGGAACGCAATGGCGAGGACGAGTCACAGCGCCTGGCGCGCCTGCAACGCTGGGTCGCCGCCTTGCCGCCGCATTGCGCCATCTTCGCCGTCAACGATCTCGTCGCTTCGGAGGTCGCGCGCGCCTTGGCGTCCGCCGGACGCTCCTTCCCGCGCTCCGCAACCCTCGTCGGCGTCGACGCCGCCGAGGTGCCTGAGGACGGCCTCCGCATCCCCGCGATCTCGTCCGTCAAGATCGACTTCGAACTCTCCGGCTACCTCGCGGCGAAGACGCTCACGCGAATGCTTGCCGCAGGGAACGAGAAGGACGCAGGGGGAGACGTCGCGTTCCCCGCGGCGGAAACCCCTTCCTTCGGCCCGCTGCTGTGCATCCGGCGGCAATCGACGCGGGGGCGCGGACGCCACGAGCCGTGGGTGATGAAGGCGGTGGAGATGATCCGCGGCGAGGCGTGCGACGGGCTCACCGCAACCGCGCTCGCCGCCCGGTTCCCCGTTTCGCGCAAGCTCTTCGAGCTGCGCTTCCGCGAGGCGGTCGGCCACTCCGTGCTCAATGAAATCCTGCATGTCCGCATGGAGCGGGCCTTCGAGCTGCTCCGCCGCCCCGACTTCCCCATTGGCGCGATCGCCGACTTCTGCGGGTTCCAGTCCGACCGCGAACTTCGAAGTCTCTTCCTCGTCCGAACCGGCACCTCCATGCGCGCCTGGCGCGCCACGCGGCGGTAGGGCCACGGCGGGGTCGAAATAGTTTATCCGAAACTGCCACTCATTGGCGGGGACGTGGTGTATCGTAAGCGTCGCACAAGGAGAAAACCATGAACAGACATCCCCTCGCCGCCCTCGCGGTTTCCCTGCTCGCCTCATCCACCCTGTCCGCGGATGCTCCGCAGACCGTCGCCCACTGGACGTTCGGAGCCAACGGCCTGACGGACATCACCGGCAACAACGAGATCACGCTGGAGAATCACGGCGTCACGTTCTCGGACGGCGGCGCAGTCTTCGACGGTTCGTCGTATCTTGCCACTACAGCCCCCGTCGCCCTCGGCGCCACGTCGAAGGCGTTCACAATCGAGTGCTGGGTGCGGTTTGACGCCAACGACAACTACGGCTACCTCTTCGCACCTTCGGACGCGAGCGAGAAAGGCGCGTTCGTGGTGTACCAGAATCAGGGTAAATTCTATGGGCAGATCCGCGTCGTCGAGCCATCGACCTGGCAACAGGAATACACAGAACTTAGCGGAACGGGATATACCTCATATCCGCACCATATCGCCTACGTCGTGGACAGCTCCAAGTCCGGCGCTAATCAGGCGAAACTCTATCTCGACGGAACGCCCATTCCCAATTCGTCTCTCAACCAGGCTGGAGATTTCTCCTCTGGCTTCGGCAGCCGAAAAATCTTCATCGGCGCACACGGCAACAATGGCTCGCCCAACAACGGCTTCAAGGGACGCATCGACGACATTCGCATCACCGACGGCGCCCTCGAACCCTCGCAGTTCCTGAAGTTCCCGACCATCTGCGACGCCATGACCCCCGCCAATCCGGCCTTAGCGCACTGGACGTTTGGCGCAAACGGCGTGACGGACGTTTCGGGCTGCGGCCACAACCTGACCGCCGCCGGTTCGCCATCCTATGATGAGGGCTTTCTGTCCCTGAACGGCTCTAGCCGCCTCTACTCCGGCAGTGCCTTTCCGTTTTCCCAGTTCTCCGCGAGCGGCCTCACGATCGAGTGCTATTTCCGCACGACGGAAACGTTCGGCGCATCCGACGCACGCATTCTCCTGGAAACAAGCAATGGCAACACCGGCTATTCGGGGACCATCGGTTCCTTCCACCTCTCGACGCGCGACAGCGGCACAACAGTCCAGGGTGGATTACGGTGCGAGGGCTCCGACTACAACGCGCAGCGATCCACGGGGACTCCTCCGATAAACGACGGACGCTGGCACCATGCGGCTCTTGTCTATGATCCAGCCAATGCCGGGACGAAGCAAATCTTCACCACCTACATTGACGGAATCGAAATCCCGGACAACGGCACGTCAACGAACTCAAACATTAGCATCCTCGCCAATGCCCCGCTCTATGTCGGCGCACGGCAGAACAACACGTTGAACATTATGGCGGACATGGACGACGTGCGCATCATGCCATACGCGCTTTCGCCGTCCGAGTTCCTGAAGGCGCCGTCCGTGAACGCGCCCGTTGCGCACTGGAAGTTCGATTCTGAAACACCACTTGTCGATGTCACGGGCAACGGCAACAACCTCGTGAACAATGGCGTGACGTTCTCCGACGGAGCGGCGGTATTCAACGGATCCGGCCAGTATCTCAAGACGGCCTCTACGCTCGACCTCTCCGCCTACCGCCATGCGACCATCGAGTGCCGCTACCACGCAAACACCCATAACAAGTTCGGCGTGCTGTTCGCGCTGGATAACACAGGGTCGAAGACTCCCGGCAGTTTTGTGGTTTACAAGAACGACAACAGCGTCTTTGGGCAGTTTGGGACAACAGGCGGTTGGCATCAGGATAGTCTTACTGGACTGACAACGTCGTCTCCTTATTGTTCTGCGGGCTGGCACCATGCCGCATACGTCATTGATGTGACACGCAATGATAACGACGAATGCGTCCTATACATTGACGGCGTGAAGCAGAACCAAAGTTCATTGAAAAACACTCAGGTCCTTTCCGCTCTGCTGAACGACAAGTTCTGCGTCGGCGGAGGTTCCGCATATGGTTCCAATCAGGCCACGACCTTCGACGGCACGATGTCAGAAATGATTGTCACGCCTCTTGCGCTTGCGCCTGGTTCGTTTAGGCTTCCGCGCAATCCGCCTGCAACGGAGATGATTGCCTATTGGGATTTCTCCGGCGGCGATGGTTCCTGGACTGACAAGTCCGGCAACGGGCACACCCTGACGGCGGCGAACGTCGGCAAGAAGAAAGGTTCGGCGAAGTTCGATTCTGCGTCCGCTTCGCTTGGCACGACGCTTGACCTCTCCGGCTGTCGTTCGGTTACGGTGGAGTGCTTTGCGAAGGGCGATTCGGCAGGTACGCTCTTTTCGTCCGGCGACGGCACGGCGGCGGGGTCGTTCGGCGTGTCCAAGTCTGTCGGCCGCGCAAGTGCGGAGTTTGTGCCGTATGCGGACGCGCTCAACAGCGAAAGCGCGGCGGCGGACGGCGAATGGCATCATTACGCGCTTGTGATCGACGGCGATGCGAGTGGTGCGGAGCAGGCGCGGTTCTATGTTGACGGCGTCCGCGCGGATTCGGGCGCGTTGGCGTCCGGCGTCGTGACCCCGCTCAACGGCGCGTTCCGCATCGGCACGGGCTTCACGGGCCTGATCGACGACGTCCGCATAACGTCCGGCGCGCTTGCGCCGAGCGCGTTCATGCGTCCGGAAGACCGTACCGAGGTGTTGCCGGGGCTGGTTATAATGATCCGCTGAGATGTCGTTCCCATGGAAATGACGAGACGAGAGTTTTCCGCTGCTGCTGTTGCGGCGCAGGTTATGGCGTTCATGCCGTTGTTCGGTAGGGTTTCGCCCGAAACGGGCACAAGGCAGAAGAAGCGTTGGTTCAAGGGCAATATGCACTGCCACACGTACTGGTCGGACGGACGTGCGTTCCCAGACCAGGCCGTCAGGAGCTACCGCGACGCGGGCTATGACTTCTGCGCCGTCACCGACCACAACCGCATGGGCGAGAACCGCGATTACTGGCGCAAGGTCGAGGATGTGGAGAAGGGCTGGCCGCCTACAGTCTGCCGCCGGAACTTCGACATCTACAGGAAGGAGTTTCCGTGGGCGGAATCGCGAGAGGCGAACGGCGCGATGGAAGTGCGGCTCCAGACCCTGACGGAACTGATTGAGCGCTACTCCAGGCCCGACAAGTTCCTCGTCATGCGTGGCATGGAGATCACGCGCTGCGACGCCGACTATCAGCGGCACATGCACATGAACTACGTCAATCTTGACGCGCCCGTCCCCGAGATCGAAAAGGCGTGGCTTGTTCAGGGCATGCCACGTGGCTGGACCGAGTCGCAGCTTGTGCGCCATGCGCGAGACGAGGTCAAGGCTCTTGCGGCGTCGCTCGGCAATTCTCCCCACCTCTGCTTCCTCAACCATCCGCACTGGCGCTACTACGACGTGGTGGCGCAGGACGCGATAGACAATACCGACGTGCGCTTCTTCGAGGTCTGCAACAACGGCGCGGACTTTCCGCCTGTCGGTCTTATGCCGGACGACGGACTGTACTGCGACAGATTCTGGGACGCAGTCAACGCAGTTCGCGCCAAGACCGGACAGCCGCTTCTCTACGCCGTTGCGAATGACGACTGCCACTTCTATCCATGCACAAAGACGGATAACGCCAGTCCGTTTGGCGAGGCATATACCGTAGTTCATGCCGATGCGCTTACGCCTGCCGCGCTGTTTGCCGCAATGGAACGTGGAGATTCATATGCAAGTTGCGGCGTAGACCTTGAGGATGTTCGGTTTGACGGAAAGACTCTGCATGTTTCCGTTCCAGCGAAGAAGGGTGTAGCCTACACGATAAAGTTCATTACAACGAAACAGGGTGTGGACACGAGCGTGGTGCATACTGTGGAAGTGCCGTCGGCAGGAAAGCCAGGCCAAGGCGGACGTCCGGCGCGCACCGTTCCGGTGTATTCAAAGGAGGTTGGAAGGATGGTGAAGATCGTGTCCGGCAAGAAGGGCGAACCTGTCGCCGCCGACTACAGCCTTGCGTCTGACGACCTCTACGTCCGTGCGCGAATAGAGAGCGACGAAACTGCGCCTTTCTACTCTTCAGGCGGCAAGTATCACATGCATCCGAAGTGCAGTACGGCATGGACCCAGCCGTACCAACGGAGTTGAAAATGAATAGCGATTGCACCATTGTATCCGCTAAGTCGGAAGAAATTGCGCCGATTTCAAGGCGCGGCTTTCTGCGGCTGGGCGTTGCCGGCGCTGCGATGACGGTCGCTGACTGGAGACTGTGGGCGGCGGACGAGGGGCTGCCTGCATACTACGGCGACATGCTTGCGAATGTGGCGGCGAAGGTGCGACGCAATGCCAGGAGCTGTGCGGACGGCTTCTGGTTCATTACCGATCTTCACATACCGTCCAACACTAGGATGTCCGGACGCATACTTGCAAAGCTGGTGAAAGAAACAGGTCTCGGGAAAGTCTTGTGCGGCGGCGACATGCCGGAGGCTTTTGGCTCGAAGGAGTCGCTTGCCGCCTCTGTCAGGAACTATCGCGACGAGTGGGTCTCGCCGATAGAAGGCGCTGGCGGCGAATTCTATCCTGCGAAGGGCAACCACGACTTCACGATTCGCAGCGCCCCGACGGTCAATGACGGCTTTACTTTTTCCGGCAAGGAGTCGCGTGACGTGCTGATGGACACGAAGGCCGTAAAAAACCTCGCCGTGACTAATGGGGATGATGCAGAGGCATGCTACTACTACGTCGACTTTCCGAATGCCAAGATGCGCTACATCGTGGCCGACACGACGGACGGGATCGCCACGTCGCGGCCATTCTGGGCGGTCGAGTACGGCATGCACGAAAGACAGGTTTTGTGGCTTGCGGAACATGCGCTGAGAGGGATTCCGTCAGGGTGGGGGGTGGTTGTCATGCACCACATACCTATATGCGGCGTCGCTGCCAGTTCTGACGGGAAGCGCATCTTTGCGCCGTGGCGCGAGGTTCTTGAGGCGTTTCAGTGGCGACGCAAAGTCGCGGTCTTTGGCCGCGAATTCGACTACTCGGACGCAAAAGGCTGGATTCTGCTTGACCTTACAGGTCATCAACATGCTGAAAGGCAGTCGCAAATAGGCAAAATCTGGCACGTCACCGAGCCTTGCGACGCGGCTTACCACGACTACATAAACGGTTCAAAGCCTTGGTGCCCCGATCTGCCTGTGAAGAAGCGCGGGACGGTTTACGAGCAGACGTTTGATGCCGTGCAGTTCGATTTGAAAGCGGGGACGATTTTGTTTACGCGCTTTGGCGGCGGCGGCGACCGTGCGCTTCACATTGATAGGAAAACGATAAAGGCGGGTGAGAAGATGCCGTTCTCCGCGTCGCTTTTCGGACGCGAAGTCGCTTGGGGATGCTATGACTCGGATCGCGTTGCCATGCGTCCGAATCCACATAGGAAGTACGACTACTTCGCGGACTACTTCAATGACGTTGCGGAGATTTCGCAAGATGGAATGCTGACGGCGAAGAAGACAGGCGAGACGACGGTCGTTGCGCTTTCGCCGAATGGCGACAAAGAGCTTTTCCCGGTTGCCGTGGCTTAATCAAGGGCATAGAATGAGGAATAGATTGTTCATAGCCGCTTTGTTTGTCCAGGTCTTCGCTGCCGCGATAGCGGCCCATGGAGAGGTTCGGCGCGTCCTTGAGCCGCTTAAGCCGGGCGAAATCGTCGCAAGAGGCTGGCTGAGGAGTCAGCTCGAGCTGTCGCTTTCCGGCATGGGCGGTCATCTGGGCGAGATAGAGCCCGACCAGATGGCGAAGCCGTATGTGACCCGGAACTTCGACCCGGCCAATGGCGCGCGCGGGCTTGTGGGGTGGTGCGCTGAAATGGGGGGCGAATACGCCCTTGGCTCTGCGCTGCTCGCATATGCGCTCGGCGACGATGCGCTCATATCGAAGGCCGCCGCCCGCGTCCGGGCCGCGATGTCGCTTCAGGAGCCGGACGGCTATCTCGGCGCGTACCGTCCCGGCGACGACCGTCAGGATGACTACAATGCGTGGGGCTGCCATTTCTTCTACAACGCGATGCTGCTGGAATACCGCCGCACTGGCGACAAGGCGATTCTCGACGCCGTGCATCGCGGGCTCCTGTGGTTTGCCGGGAACTGGAGCGGCGAGAGGAAGACGGACTACGCGGGACCGATGATCATTGAGCCTGCGTCTGTCGTCTACAAGCTTACGGGCGACAGGCGGCTTCTGGACTTCTGCGAGGAGTATGCGGCTTGGCTTGACAAGCCCGGGCGCAAGAACGGCGCGACATTCACGACGTTTCCACTTGCGAAACACGCCTACCATGTCGCCGCTCTCGCGGCGCGAAACAAGTTGCCGGCCGCATTGGCGTTCGCCTCCGGAAAGCGGGGCTATCTGGACGCGGCAGTCAAGGCTTACCGGGACTTCTGCGACGGCGTAGGGTGGCAGGCGACGTATGCGCCGTGCGCCGACGGGGAATGGACTGCCGCGCCGTCGTGCGTGGGCGAGACGGAATACTGCGATTTCGTCCTCTACATTGATCTTCTGCAGTGGTTCGTCTCGCTGACCGGCGAGACGGGCTACGCCGACGCCATCGAGAGAATCGTCTTCAACGCCGCGCAGGGCGCCCGTGCCAAGGACGAGCGGGCGATCGGCTACATGTCTTCTCCGAACCAGTGGTACGCCACGCTTGCTTCTTCGCGGTGGGGTCCGGAGCCGTTCTTCCACGCCTATGCGCCGAACATGAATCCCGCGTGCTGCCCTGCGAACTCAATCCGCCTCTACCCGCAGTATCTGCAGGGAGCGGTTCTCCGCGAAGGACGCGACTTGCGCGTGATGAACTACGGACCGTATGACGTGCGGACGAGGATTGACGGCCATGACGTACGGGTGACGAGCGAGACGGACTATCCGTTTGGCACGCGGGTGACGCTGCGCGTTCGGGCCGATGGCTGGGACGGTTCATTGCGTCTGCGCCGTCCGGCATGGGCGAAGGGCCTTCGAATACTGCGCGGCGGCAAGCAGTGCCGAATCGCCGAATCGGACGGCGTGGTGACGCTGGAGGGTCCGTGGAAGAATGGCGAAGCGGTCGTTGTGGATTTCGGCTGGCGTCCAGTAGTGCGCGCCGTGCGCGACCGAGACTTTCTCAAGACGCCGTTGAAGACCGTCGAATGGGGCGCGCTCGTGTTCGCGCAGCCTGCTGCGGAGAAGTGGAGGCGTGTGCAGCGTCCAAAGCCGGGCTGGGGAGAGGACAACGCGCCGCCGCAGCCTGATGACTGGCCATGGCTCTCGGCCGAGTGCGAGAAGGAGCCGGTCGCATACGCGCTGCCGCACGATTTGGCGCCTTCTGAAATCCGCGTCAGCCGAATGAAGACCCCCGACCATCCGTGGCAGAATCCGCCCGTGCGCCTTTCCGTGCCCATGGTTCGCGCATCTGCCGCCTATCCGCTGGAAAGCAGGGACGGCGTTCATACGCCGATTCCGTCAAGCGCCGCAGTCGCACCGGATTCAGGGGCGAAGCGCGAAATGGTCGAACTCGTGCCGTTCGGTGCGACGTGCCTAAGGACGACATGCTTCCCGACGGCCGAGACGAACCTCTGCCGCTATACGGAACGGGTGCGGAACCTTCGACCGTTGCGCGGCGTGATGCTCCCGGAACGCGACTGCACCGAAGACGATTTCCGCACGTTGAACGAATGGGGCGCTACGCTTGCGCGCTACCAGATGCCGCGAGAGTGGAACACCAGGAACGGCAATGCCGACATCGCCGACTACGGGCGATATGTGGATGGGCGGCTGGATCATCTGGAGAAGGTGCTTGAATGGGCGCGGAAGTACGGACTGAAGATAATAATCGACCTGCATGCCGCGCCAGGCTCGCGCCTTGACGGGGACGAGTTGAGGATGTGCCATGAAGCCAACTACGCCGAGGCGTTCGTCGAGACGTGGCGACGCATAGCGAAACGGTTCAGGGGACGGAACGAGGTGTACGGATACGACCTCGTCAACGAGCCCTGCCAGAATCGGCCGTCGCCGCCCGGACTTGGCTTCTGGGAGCTTCAGGAAAGGGCCGCGAGGGCGATCAGGGCGATCGATCCGACTACGCCGATCATTGTCGAGTCAAACCAGTATGCGTCGCCTTGGGATTACATCGAACGCAAGCCGATTGATGTCGAGAACGTCATCTACGAAGCGCACATGTATTCGCCTAACGCCTATACGCATCAGGGCGTGTTTGCGCCGAACACATCGCCCCTTGCGTATCCGGGAGCGCCGGGCAAGCTCGACCGCGCCCACATCAAGTTCGTTCTTGGCCAGCTGCGGGCGTTCCAGTTGCGTTATGGAGCGAAGGTCCTCATCGGCGAGTTCTCCGCCATAGCCTGGGCGAAGGGCGCGGACAGGTACCTTGCCGACTGCATCGCCGTTTTCGAGGAATACGGCTGGGACTGGTGCTATCACGCGTTTCGCGAGTGGGACGGATGGAGCGTGGAGCACGAAGGCCCCGACGCCGCGCATATGACGCCTTCCGCCGACAATCCCCGCAAACGCGTGTTGCTGAAGGGACTGCGTCCCTGATGGCCGACTGATTCCGCGTTCCACAACCTGGCGTTGAGGGGACTGTCCCCCAAACCTTTAAGCAAACCTTTAAGGGATGCTTGAAAAGCCTTGTCATGTCCGCTTGCTGCGTCGGAAAAGGCAGGACTCCAGGATTCGCATCCTTGAGATTACGAAAGACATTGGCGTCGACTTTGCCCTTTGGGCCAAAAAACCATGTCAGAAAGCCGAAGAAAGTTTCAATGGATAGAAACGCGAAAGCGCAACGGATTGAAAGGCGGCAGCGCATCCGATTGACACGGCAACTTCCATCCGATTGAAGTTCGCGCTTCAATCGGATGCGCTTCGGCGTGTGAATCGGATTGGAGTCTGCGATTGCATCCGATGGGCCGAATTCCCCGCTAAACAGCGACGAAGAGCCAGGATTATGGTATAATACACGGCGAAAGGTTTAGCGAATGATTTTGTACCATGGCAGCAATGTTGAGGTGAAGGAGCCGAGAATTCTGAAGCCATGCCATGCGCTTGACTTCGGACCGGGGTTCTATACAACGCTTAACCGCGATCAAGCGGTTGACTTTGCGGGAAAGGTCGTTCTGCGCAAAGGCGGCGTTCCCGTCCTGAACGAATATGAGATAGACGAAAATATAGTTTTTGAATTCTGCGACGTGTTGAAGTTTGCTCAGCCGGACGAGGTCTGGCTTGATTTCGTTTGCTCGTGCCGTGATGGCGTCAATGCCGCAGAAGGACGTGATATTGTCTACGGTCCGGTGGCGAATGATGATGTGTACCGGACATTGACGCTCTATCGGGAAGGTGAAATAACGAAGAAAGAGGCGCTTGAAAGACTGAAGATCAAGCACTTGTACAATCAGCTTGTTTTTGCAACTGCGAAATCGCTTGGTTTCATCCGCTTCAGGAAGTCGGAGGTGGTTGCATGACGGAAAGCCAGTACATCGCTTTTCTTGGCATCTTGGTTTTGCCGCCGTTAGTGACGGAAATCGGTAAGCGGTTGAACCTTTCAGAAGCCGAGGCGACCGATCGACTATACCGTTCGGAATTCTACGAAAAGCTTGCCGACGAGAAGCTTAAACTCTGGCATTACAGTCCTGTCATGCTTGGCGAAATGTTCGTCGAGGCAGAGAGGACCGGCGTAATGCCATATCCTGAGGAGGCGTAGCCATGAGCGACCCCGGGAGATTCCTTATATACTGTATTGAGATGTATCGCCGTGCGAAGCAAATCTCAGGGCGTGCCGCATACGAACTATTCCGCTCCGTCGGTGCCGATGAGTACGTGCGTCGTTGCTACGGTGCATTGCACACCACAGGCGAACAGTACATCCTCGCGGATATCGACGGATACATCGGAAGTGTTCGGGAATCTAATTGATTGCCGATGGGAGGCAGAAGGGACAAGTGAAATGGTGCGTCAAAATGCTAATCGCCTTTTCCCTTTGCGCCGCACTGCCGCGTCTTCGTCCCGATTTGACATAAGTGCGGCAACCTTAGTATAATGTAGCCGTTCTGGCGGGGTTGACCTGCATAGAACGCATTGATCTTTGATATCGGCGGGTGGCACATTGCACCCGTCACCGGGCTGAAGCCGAAAGGCCGAAGCCAAAACCCCGCAAAGCCGCGCTGACCATAGGCGGCAAACCGGGGAGCTGCGGAAACGCACCCTACGCCCGCAGCAACGTACGCAACAGTACGTAAAGTAACTTCGTCGGAAACCGCTAATTTCCCCAATGCTGAAGTGAAATACGGACTGTGCGTTGCGTGGTACTCACGCGGCGCACTCTCTATTCGTATTTTCAGCATAGGCTCTTAGCGGTGCCTCCGACGAGAATATGAATCGTGGGAGTGCGCCGCTTCTCTTGTGTCGTCGGTGCGTCTCTCAAATCAATTGGCGGCAAAGGAGGAAAAGATGAAAACCATGATTGTATTGGCAT
>JAEEGH010027327.1_pt1 | contig 11304 bp, 5 predicted proteins | sample 9134181 | NCBI WGS metagenome assembly JAEEGH01 (sample SAMN16246544, study PRJNA631951) | gut metagenome | biome: gut microbiome; feature: rumen; material: DP-attached | host: Bos | place: Iran: Karaj | collected 2018-10 | reverse complement strand
GCCTGTGGAACCAACAAGTCCGATTTTTGAACCTTGTGTTACCCATTGTCCTTTCTTTGCGATTGTTTTTGACATATGTGCATACACGGTCTGATATCCGTTTCCATGGTTTATGATTATGTAGTTTCCGTAAGTTCTGTTGTTTCCAACCTCTGAAATTCTTCCGCTCATTGCAGCAAGAATTGGAGTTCCTTCCGGACAAGCCATATCTGTTCCAGTGTGGAAAGAGCGTACTCCTGTAAATGGATCTGCACGCCAGCCATAAGGAGAAGTCCAGCGGAACTTTGCAGTAATTGGCACCATAAAAAGCTCGCCCATTCGTGACTGAAGGGTTTTCTGGTCAAGGCCTACTCCTGGAAGGAAGAGCTGCTGCCCTACTGTAAGAGTTTCAGATGTAAGTTCATTGACATCAAGAATACTTTCAAGCTTGATTTTATTTGCAGTTGCAATTGTATTTAAGCTGTCACCGGCTTTTACTGTATAAACAATTCCGTCAATTGAAGGAATCTTGAGCTTCTGACCTGCTCCAAGCTGACGAACGTTTCCAATATCATTTACAGAAATCAGAGTTGAAATATTAGTAAGTCCGAATTTTTTAGCAATTCCGCTAATTGTATCACCGCTTTTTACTTTATATGTCTGATATTCTACAGGCTGAGAAAGATATTTTGCTGCAATTGTAGTGCCTGCACTGTCTGTAAGGAGTCCGTTTTCATCAACATCACTTGTAATTTCAAGCGCAAAGTTCTTCATCAACTTGTCGAGTGAATCTATATCAAATGTATCACTGTCATTCAGAGTAATGATTTTTGTGTGACTCAACGTATAATCAGTAATAAAATATGCAGTAACTGCAAGCCCCGCAATTCCTAGGATTACAAAAATAGAAATTACTATTGCTTTTATATTATTTACAAGAAGATTGCCAAAATCAGTTACCCCCTGACCAAGAGAGGCAACGCAATTTTTAAGAGAAAAATCTTTATGAACTGTTCCAGCCTTAAAAATATGCTTTTCGGAAGGATACGTATATGCGTAGGAAACTGAATTTATACTTTTTCGGCGCAGAGGAAGTGCTATTGTCCTCTTTTTTTTGGATTGTTGTACAAAACTGATTATTTCCATACTTGTCTATCGGCCAAAATAAGAGTATAGTTTAAATGTATTTATTGTATTCTTGGGCGGGAACAAATTGAATTCATTTTTTAAGAATAAAAGGCTGATTGTTTTTTTCTCTTTCTGCGGCATCCTTGTAATAGCACTTCTTGTTGCGTATATGCGCCTTGCACTTCAGCCGGTTGCTCCAAAGCCACAGAATGTTCCTGTTATTGAGCGTGGTTCTATTGTGGACCGCTCAGGCTTCCCTCTTGCAGTTCAAACAAACTTTTACCGTGTTGGTGTAAGCACAAAGGATATTAAAAACTCAGAGCTTTTCAGTAAAAATATGGCTCCTGTTCTTGGAGTTTCTGAGGAAGAGCTTTTTGCACGAATCGATAAAAAACGCGAATATGTTATTCTTAAAAAGAAGGCTTCGCAGACTGAATATGAAGAAATCAGCCAGAGAACAAAGGAATGCGGCTATAATTATGTAAGCTATGAAAAGCTTCCGGGACGTGTTTATCCTAACGGGGCACTTGCTTCTCAGCTGATCGGATATATGGGTAATGAAGGAATGGGACTTGCGGGAATTGAGTTTTCTCAGCAGGGTGTACTCTACCCCGAAATTGATAAAACTCTTGAAACTCCTGAACAGGGAAAAAACATTTACCTTACAATTGACGCAAATCTTCAATATAAATTAGAGCAGATTGCCTATAAAACAATGGAAAATACTCAGGCCGAAAGCATGATGCTCCTTGCAGCCGACTCTAAAACTGGAGAAATCCTTTCTTATATAAGCCTTCCTTCTGCAAACCTTAATGAATATGGAAGCGCTACCCCTGCAGAACAGGTAAATAAGCCAGCTGCCGATGCATACGAGCCAGGTTCTGTATTTAAGATTTTTACACTTGGAATTGTTTACGATGAAGGAACTATAAATCCTAATGACAGCTTTTTGTGCGATGGAGTTTATGAACACAAGATTCCTGGTGGTGAAACTATAAGAATCAAATGTCTTGAGCATCATGGATGGCTTACACCACGCGAAGGCCTTAAATATTCATGTAACGATGTTTTAGGACAGATAAGTGACCGTGTAAGTGAAGATACATTTATCGCAAGAATCCGGCAGCTTGGATTTGGCCAGAGAACCGGAATTGAGCTTGCGGGTGAAACTACAGGTATTGTAAAGGATCGCGACAGTAAATCATGGTCTGCACGTTCTAAACCTACAATTGCTATTGGTCAGGAAATAAGCGTTTCTGCCCTGCAGATGGTTCAGGCCGCTACAGCAATTGCAAACGGCGGCGTTCCTGTAAAGCTTAGTGTAATTCATAAAATTACAAATAAAGAAGGAACTGTTTTATTCGAGCATCAGCCGGAATATAAAAACCGCGTATTTAAGCAGACTACAGCAGAATATGTATTAAGCTGTATGGAAACAACTGCCACAACAGGTACAGGTTCCCGCGCAAATATCGGGGACGTTGCTATTGGTGTAAAAACCGGTACAGCCCAGATGGCCGATAAGGTAAACGGCGGCTACAGTGATACAGACTTCCTTTCGAGCTGTCTTGCAATCTTCCCTGTTGATGAACCAGAAATTGTTCTATATATAGTTGTAGAAAAAGCAAAAGGTGAAACATATGGTGGACGTATTGTTGCCCCTGTAATTGCAGAAGCTGCAGATACTATTATTGATTATATGGGAATGAGCAGAGGAAAAGCTTCTTCTGTTGAACACAACGGCGTAATCACAATTCCAAATACAGCAAGTATTTCTTTGGGTGAGCTCACTCCTGATTTTACAGGTTTATCTAAAAAAGATTTACTTCCACTTATGGAGCAGTCTAAAGGTAAACTCAACATTAACGGAAGCGGCTGGGTAACTAGTCAGAATCCGGAGCCAGGAACTCCTCTTACGGAGAATACGATAATTGAACTCTATCTGGAATAAAAATATTCAACTATTCAAAGAAAGATTCCCACAACTCGCCGATTTTTATCACGATATAATAGAAGATATTACAGCTCACGGTGATGAAAAAGAGATTTTTTCGTTCTGGTCAATTATGACTGCCAAAAACGGAAACGTAACTGCACAAATAAATACAAACATGCTTTTGCATTCTTCATACAATCCTGAACGCGAAGGCATGAGTACAGCCGAACAGCTTGCTGCAAAAAATAAAGAGACTGTGATTTTTATGGGTGTAGGTCTTGGCTGGCAGTTCTGTGCTATGGCTAAAATGATTAATGGTGGAGGAGCCGGTGCAACTGTAGGAACCTGCCCTGTAAAAAAACTGATTCTTGTTGAGCCAGATCCTTTTCACTTTTTTGGTGCACTTTTTTACATTGACTGGAGCCCAGTTTTTGCAGTAAAGAACCTTATTATTGCCTTGGGCTGCCCTGCCGATTCGCTTATGAGTCTTATGGAAGGTAACGAAATAAACATAGGAAAAACAGGAGTTTCTGCCGCTTATGTTTATGCAATTCCAGCCTTTATTCAGCATGCACGCCCTTATTTTGATACAGTAATTGCTCTCATAGAACGAAACCGCGACAAAAATGATATTAATGCGGCAACATACAAAAAATTTGAAAAGCTGTGGATTAAAAATTCCATGAAAAATATTGAGCAGATTGGTAAAAGACAGACTGTTCAGCAGCTGGCAGATAGCATTAATAAAACTGCAAAAGATTTTGTTGTAGTTGCAGCGGGACCTTCGCTTGAAGCACTTTTGCCAAGAATGCCCGAGCTTAAAAAGCACGCAGTTATTGTTTGTGTTGAAACTGCCCTGCACGCTCTTCTTAAAGCAGGCATTCAGCCAGATTTTATTGTAATAACAGATCCTCAGTATTATGCATATAAGCATATTGCAGGACTTGCAGCGCCACAAAGTATTCTTGTCTGCCCGCTTAGCGTTTATCCTTCGGTATTCCGTTTTAAGTGCAGGCAAATTGTTTTGTGCTCAGAGATGTTTCCTGTAAGCAGTTATTTTGAAAGCAAGCTTGGAAGCTTTGGAGATTTAGGAGCCGGTGGTTCTGTTGCAAGCTCTGCATGGAACTTGTGCCGTATGCTTGGAGCCGAGCGCATATATTTTGCGGGTCTTGATTTATCGTATCCCAAAAGTCAGACACATATAAAAGGAAGCAGCGCAGAACAAAGCTTTCATACAGGCGAATCAAGGCTTAATTCAATTCAGAATATGAACAGCTCGTCACGCTTTGGTGCTAACCCAGAATACGCCTTTGACTACGACGGAAACCAGGTGCTTACAGATGCACGCATGAAAATGTTTGCATGGTGGTTCGAAAGTAAAATTGCAGCCACAACAGATGTAAAAACTTACACATTAAGCAGAGCCAGCATGAGGATTCCCGGGGTGGAAGTGGCGGATGTTGAACAACTTGTAGCGGTCCCTGAGGCTCTCGCAGGGCGACAAGATAAAGATATGTATTCAGAAGGTGGTCCTTCGACAAGCTCAGGAACCACAATTCATTCTTCACTCATCGACTCTTTCTACTCCGACCTCAAATCACTTACCGCACTTGTAAATGAGGCAGTAGAAAAATGCATAATCGGAGGGCCTGCCCTTAATGAAGCTCTTTCTCAGGTTGACAGTAAGATTACAGCCTCACCTCTTTCACAAATAATTCGTCTTGCAAATCCTGAAACTCAGGATAAACTTGACGCGTATAAAAAACTTCAAAAGACAATGAATATATATAATAAATACATCTAGAGGTTTCTCATGAAAAAAATTTCTGCCTTTCTTATTATTCTTTCTTTTATGATTCCTGTTTTTTCTCAAAAACTTTATCTTGATCTTGATGAGATTTTTGAAATAACATCGAATGCCGACATTAACTTCGATTCAATTCTTGAAAAGGTTTCACAAGCCGCTAAAGAATATGATATTGAAATTATTGATTATAATTCACTTGAGCTTGTTCCATACCGCATGAACTGGGGAACATATGAAAGAGCCGAGCTGGAATCAGAAAGACTTACAAAACAAAAAGAAAAATACCTTGAAAAACAGGAAAAAATTAACAGACCTTTATATGGTGTTAAAATCACAATCATAGACGGCGAAGATGAGGCCGAAATTGACGACTACATTGCTTCTCTTGATAAAAAAATAGCAGCCGCAAAAGAAAAAGAAGCCAGACAAATAGACCCAATCACCTGTTACCCTCGCATAGAAATGAACATGTTTCCTACAACAAAATACAAACGCGAGTTTTATACCTTTGGTGCAGATTTCTGGTTTAATAATGAAAAAAGCTATGGTGTATACACAGATTTTAATCCTGCGTATCTTGCAACTCCGGAAGAAAAAGAAACTCTTATTGTAAAAACTATTGAAGCATTTTTCCCTGCTATTAATCCAAAAGATAAAAAGCTTGCTTCCCCTTCAATTATTGATCACAGAACAATGACAGAGCTTGGTAACACAAGAAACGGACTTGCGCTCAGTGCTATACCACGACAAGATTATTCATTTGTAATGAGAATCAAAAATGATGTTTACAACTTTAATTCAACCTGGGATATTACGGAAGATTTAACAAAGAAAATCACCGGCAATTCAAACGCAACCACATACTGGCAGTTGTACAGTCCGGACGGAAAAAACATTCTTTTTGCAAATGAAAAAACTCCTGCAGTTTTATACATGAACGAACAAAACTCTATTACAAAACGTCAGCTTTATAAATATCCTTCTATGGGTACAATGCTGAACTTTTACAATTCAGGAGAACCTTATCTTTTAGACAGCGAAAACAGAAGAATAATTTTACCTCAACAAGGTGATAAAGAAACTGAATATATGTCCTATCCAACTGATTTACCACAAACCCTGGCAGGACCAGATGATACATTCTATTTTAAAGACGATGATTTAATCTTTGTATACAGTGCAAAAACCAAAGCTTTAAAAAGAGTAATATATCCACAAATAACGGGTGATGGTTTCCTTAGCGTTCTGAAGGTTTTAGATGACGGCTCGTTCCTTGCAATTAAAGAAAACAACACTGCATTAATAAGATTCTCTAAAAATGGAAGCATTTTATGGTCGATGCCAATTGATGAATCGCTTATGTATTCCTTCTGCTGTGGTTCCGGCTGGGGAATGTATTTCCTTTATGATGTAAGAAGCAATGACCTTTGGCGTGTTGCAGAAGCAGATGCAAAACTTCCACCTACACTTCTTGCAATGAAAAACTTAAACAAAAGCATGGATAATGCAACCTTAAGCGAACTTGCAGAATTTTATAAGGCAAACGCAGATATCCTTTATGATTCAAAAAGCTATGTTACAGCCCTCGACTATTACAATAAATATCTTGAAATAAGTCCTGCCGATCCTGCTGCTTCAGAACGAAAGCTCATGTCGGAGGTTGCAATTAACAAAAAAGAAGCTATTGCAAAAACAGAAGAAACCTTGAATCTATTTGATGAATATGGTGAAGAAACTGCCCGTGAAAAATATCAGGAGGCAATGAAGCTGCTCGAAAAATTAAAAAAGCAGGTTCCATGGGATCAGGAAGTTCTAGAGCTTTACTCCGATTTGAAAAACGCTTTCTCACCTGCTGATGGTTTTACAAAAGCTGCAATTCCTTCTGTAGAAATCACTTCATTTGATTTTTCTGTTCTCTTCCCTGTTTTGATGAATGTATATGCTTCAAACCCTGCCGGATTAATTACAATTAAAAACACAGGGGATTCTATAATCAAGAATGTTTCTGTTACCTCTTATGTTAGAAAATATATGGATTTCCCAACAAAGGGAAACACTGTTGCTTCTATAAAGCCTGGCGAAGAACAGATTCTTGACATAAGCACAGTATTAAACAAATCGGTATTAAAGGTTACAGAAAATACTGTGCTTCAAATGCAGTTTACAATAAACTGGGAAGAAGAAGGTTCTGCTAATAGTTTTGCTGTTACCCGACCAGTTACACTTTACAAAAAAAGTGCAATGACCTGGGATGACACAGCAATGCTTGCCTGCTTTGTACAGCCGAATGATCCTACAGTATCTGCATTTGCATTTAATGCGCTTGCAAAAAAACAGGGTAACTTTGTTTCAACAAATGTTTCAAAAGCAATTGCACTTTCAAATGCAATAGGTTCAATTCCTCTTACTTATGTTGCAGATCCTGTTACACCAATTTCACAGGTAATCGACCTTAACTATTCTGTAGATACAGTCCGCTTCCCTGCCGAAACACTTACACTTAAAGGCGGCGACTGTGATGATATGACTACCTTGTTCTGTTCTGTGCTTGAAAGTGCAGGCATTCCAACTGCACTCATAACAACACCAGGACATATTTTTGCCGCTTTTGATACAGGTCTTAAAGAAAGCGCTGTATGGAAAAACCTTGATAAATCATTCAGTACAATAACCATAAACGGTCATATCTGGCTTCCTGTTGAAACAACAATTCTTTATGAAGGCTTTGATAATGCATGGAAATGGGCATCTAAAGAAATTTCTTCAAATCCTTATGAATATACACTTTTACATGACGCATGGGAAATTTATGTAACAGCCGCTAACCCTGATGAAAAATCAGAGATTCTCTTTTCTTACGACAAGCTTGAAACCTTGAACCTGCAGTCAAATATTCAGGTAAAATACCAGCTTACAAAAGCATTAGAGAATGTTTCTTCAGATAATCCTTCAGATTTGAATGCTGCAGCAAAGCTGTGGTATGCAATGAATGAAAAGGAAAAAGCAGCCGATACACTTTCTTTACTAACAAAGAAGGCACCTCACTACCAGCAGGCATACTCAAACCTTGCCGCAATATATACTGAACTTGGCATGGTGGCCGAGGCAAATAAAGTTAAAGAAAAAGCCCGAATGATAAGAACAGAAATTACAACTTCAGATGAAAAATCTCCGACAGAAGGTCGTGCATCCGATTCATCGGACTTTGACTGGAAGGACTAATAATGAGTAAAACCAATCAGCTGAACCTTACAGAAGGACCAATCCTTTCAAGGCTTCTTCAATTTTCCATACCGCTAATTTTGTCGAGCGTTTTACAGTTACTGTTTAATGCGGCAGATGTAGTTGTGGTTGGAAGATTTGCGGGTAATAATTCTTTAGCAGCGGTTGGTTCAACAGGCTCTCTTATAAATCTGCTTGTAAATCTTTTTATGGGACTTTCAATTGGAACAAATGTAGTTGCCGCAAATTATTTTGGTGCAAAACGTTCCAAGGAGCTTCAGGAAACAGTTCACACTTCAATTCTTATTTCTCTAGTCTGCGGAGTTATGCTTACAGTAATTGGAGTAATCGGTTCAAAATATATTCTTATTTTGATGCAGGCCCCTTACGAGGTTTTAACACTCGCAACCATTTATTTAAAAATCTACTTTGGCGGAATTACAGCCACAATGATTTACAATTTTGGAAGTGCGCTTTTACGAGCCAAGGGCGATACAAAAAGACCATTATACATTCTGTTTGCCGCAGGTGTTATGAACCTGATTTTAAATCTTATTTTTGTAATTGCCTTCAAAATGGATGTTGCGGGTGTTGGCTGGGCTACAGTAATTTCACAATGCTTTGCGGCAGGAGCAGTTCTTGTTATTTTGGTCCGCGAAAATGATGATTTTAAGCTGGATTTTAAACGCCTTAGCATAAACACACATATTCTTGCTAAAATTGTAAAGATTGGATTACCTGCAGGCTTTCAGGGAATTATGTTTTCTTTTTCGAACGTAATAATCCAGTCTTCGGTAAATTCTTTTGGTGCAATAACAATTGCTGGAAACGCTGCTGCCGTAAATCTTGAAGGCTTTGTCTACACCGCCATGAACGGATTTTCGCAGGGAGCCCTCACCTTCTGTTCACAAAACATGGGTGCTGGAAAAATAGACAGAATTAAAAAGGTTGTATTAGTTTCACAGGTCTGCATAATTGTAATTGGCGCTGTTTTTGGAGGCCTTTTCCTGCTGTTCAGAAATCAGCTGATAGGATTTTTCTCGAGCAGTCCCGAAGTTGTTCAGGCAGGTGTTTGCCGTTTCTGGGTAATCATGACTACATATTACCTTTGCGGCATGATGGATGGAATGTCGAACAGCATCCGCGGAATTGGCCACTCGCTTACTCCAGTAATCACTTCTCTTTGCGGCGCCTGTCTTTACAGAATCATCTGGATTTTTACAATTTTCCAGATTCCAAAATTTCACACAATTTACTGCATTTACGTAACATACCCAATAAGCTGGATTTTAACCTTTGTTGCAAATGTAATTTTCTACAATCTTTACATGAAAAAAATTCAAAAATAATTACTTTTTTTCTTAAAACCTATTGACATAGTAGGTTATACGCTGTATAAATAATGTATAACCTACTAATTCACTAGGGTTTACATTTTATACAGGAGGCATGTTATGAAATTTTATTTTGAAAAATTAGTCCGTGAAAATTTCCGCAACGGGGTCATGCGTCCTTGTTGTCTTTCTAAATAACACAAAATATTTTAATGGCCCCTTCGAGAGCCTCAGGGACCGCAAATAAGGAGAAAACACATATGGCAAATTATAAATTCGAAACATTACAGTTACACGTTGGACAGGAACAGGCTGACCCTGCAACAGACAGCCGCGCAGTACCAATCTATCAGACTACATCTTATGTATTCCACAATTCAAAGCACGCCGCAGATCGCTTTGGTCTTGCAGATGCAGGAAACATTTATGGACGTCTTACAAACTCAACACAGGACGTACTTGAAAAACGCGTTGCAGCACTTGAAGGTGGTTCTGCTGCCCTTGCAGTTGCTTCTGGAGCCGCAGCAATTACTTACACAATCGAAGCTTTAGCTGCAAACGGTGGACACATTGTTGCCCAGAAAACAATCTACGGTGGAAGCTACAATCTTCTTTCACACACACTTCCACAGTACGGAGTTACAACAACTTTCGTAGATGCACACAATCTTGCAGAAGTTGAAGGCGCAATCAAAGAAAATACACGCGCTATCTATCTTGAAACTTTGGGAAATCCAAACTCAGACATTCCTGATATCGATGCAATTGCAACCATCGCTCACAAGCATGGACTTCCACTTGTAATCGACAACACCTTTGGAACACCATATCTTATCCGCCCAATTGAGCATGGTGCAGATATCGTAGTTCATTCTGCTACAAAGTTCCTTGGAGGACATGGAACAACACTCGGTGGTATCATCGTAGAAAGCGGTAAGTTCAACTGGAAGGCAAGCGGTAACTATCCACAGATTGCAGCTCCTAACCCAAGCTATCATGGAGTTTCCTTCTATGATGTTGTAGGACCAGCTGCTTTTGTAACTTATATCCGTGCAATTCTGCTCCGCGATACAGGTGCATCAATCAGTCCGTTCAACGCATTCTTGTTGCTTCAGGGTGTAGAAACTTTGAGTCTCCGCCTTGAACGCCATGCAGAAAACACAAAGAAGGTTGTAGAATTCTTGAGCAAGAATCCAAAGGTAGAAAAAGTAAATCACCCTTCTCTTGCAGATCATCCTGACCACGCTTTGTATCAGAAATACTTCCCTAACGGCGGCGGTTCAATTTTCACCTTCAATATCAAAGGTGGACGCGACGAAGCCTGGAAGTTCATAGACAATCTTAAGATTTTCAGCCTGCTTGCAAATGTTGCAGATGTAAAATCACTTGTAATTCACCCGGCAAGTACAACTCACTCACAGCTTAGTGATGCAGAGCTTGCAGATCAGGGAATTGGTCAGAATACAATTCGTCTTTCAATCGGTACAGAACATATTGACGATATCATCGCAGATTTGGAAAATGGATTTAAGGAGATATAATTATGGCAGACATCAAACAAAGTGCATTGGAATTAATTGGTAAGACACCGCTCCTCCAGCTGAACGGTTATTCAAAAGCAGCAGGCGTAAAAGATGCAACAATTCTTGCAAAGCTTGAATATCTTAATCCGGCAGGAAGCGTAAAAGACCGTATTGCTCTTGCAATGATTGAAGACGCAGAACAGAAAGGCATCTTAAAGCCAGGCGCAACAATCATTGAACCAACTTCTGGAAACACTGGAATTGGTCTTGCATCGGTAGCCGCAGCAAAAGGATACAAGGCAGTGCTTACATTGCCAGAGACTATGAGTGTTGAGCGCCGTAATCTCCTTAAAGCATACGGTGCAGAGCTTGTAC
>JAEEGH010027324.1_pt1 | contig 11304 bp, 9 predicted proteins | sample 9134181 | NCBI WGS metagenome assembly JAEEGH01 (sample SAMN16246544, study PRJNA631951) | gut metagenome | biome: gut microbiome; feature: rumen; material: DP-attached | host: Bos | place: Iran: Karaj | collected 2018-10 | reverse complement strand
GGCTGCTTCTCCAATGAGGCCGGCCTCGGCTCCGCCCCCATGGCCCACGCGGCTTCCAGCGAGACCAACCCCGTCAAGCAGGGCCTGTTCGGCATCTTCGAGGTGTTCATGGACACCATCGTGATCTGCACCCTGACGGCCCTCACCGTCCTCTGCTGCTACTGCTCCCGCGGCAACGACATCGCCTGGGGCACCGGCGGCGGCGCGGCTATCGTCTCCGCCTCCCTCAGCTCCGTCCTGGGCGGCGGCGTGGGCAGCGTGATCCTGGCCCTGTGCCTGGCCCTCTTCGCCCTCAGCACCATCCTCAGCTGGAGCCTCTACGGCACCCGCTGCTTCGAGTATCTCTTCGGCACCAAGGCCTCCATCGGCTACAAGCTGGTGTTCATCCTCTTCGCCATCGTGGGCGCTACCATGTCTCTCAACGACGCCTGGAACCTGGCCGACGCCCTCAACGGCTTCATGGCCATCCCCAACCTGATCGCCATCCTGACCCTGAGCCCGGTGATCATCAAGCTGGTCCGGGAATACTTTTCCCAGGATAAGCTGAAGAGCTGATCAGACGAACCAGCATCACAAAGGGGAAGCCGGAGGGCTTCCCCTCAGACCGTAGACAAACCCTTTTGGCAAGGTTTCGATAAGCATGGAGGATTTGTGAAGGGGGACGGTAATCCCCCTTCACGTTATATCTTTGCAAAATCAGAAAACAATTCTGATTTTGCCCCTCAAGCTGTCGAAACTTTTTCGACAGCTTGAGGGGAAGCCGGAAGGCTTCCCCTTTGCTTCGACTTGCAGGATCGAAAAAAATGTGTTAGACTGATTTGCAGAAAGAGGTGATGAACGTGGCGATACAGGAATCCGGCGAAATGTATCTGGAGACCATCCTGATCCTGAGCCGACGCGGCCCGGTACGCAGCATCGATGTCAGCGAGTATATGGGCTATTCCAAGCCCAGCGTCAGCCGCGCCGTCAGCCTGCTGAAATCCGGCGGCTACCTGACCATGGAGGAAAACGGCTTCCTTCATCTCACCGAGGCGGGGAAGGAGCTGGCGGAAAAGATATACGAACGGCATACCACCCTGACGGAGGCGCTGCTCTCCCTGGGGGTGGACAAGGAGGCCGCCAGCGAGGACGCCTGCCGCATCGAGCATGTGATCAGCGACGCCAGCTTCCGGGCCATCAAAGCCCACATGGAGAGAAAAAAAGCATAAGGATAGAAAAAGAAGAGACGCGGGGAAGATTCCTCGCGTCTCTCTTGTCATTTTGTCATTCCTCGGTCTTCGGACCGCCGCCGGGGAAGCCGCCGCCCCTTCCGGGGAAGCCGCCCTGGGGAGGCCGGAAGCCGCCCTCGGGGGGCTTGAAGCCCTCGGGCATTTTGAAGCCCTCCGGGGGCCGGAAGCCGCCCCGTCCCGGGAAACCGCCGGGGCCGGGCGCGGCCGCGCCTTCCTCCGCCTGTTCCTGGGCGGCCTCGATATACCGCTTGGCCTGGGTGGAGAAGAGGCGGGCATATTCGCCGTCGGCGGCCATGAGCTCCCGATGGGTGCCGATCTCGGTGATCTCGCCCTCCTTGAGGACGATGATCTTGTCGGCGGTGGTGGCGCTGGAGAGGCGGTGGCTGACGAAGATGGTGGTCTTGTCCTGGCGCAGCCGGTCGAACTGGCTGAAGATCTCCTGCTCGGCAATGGCGTCCAGGGAGGCGGTGGGTTCGTCCAGGATCAGGATGTCGGAGTCCGCATAGAAGGCGCGGGAGACGCTGAGCTTCTGCCACTGGCCGATGCTGAGCTCCAGGCCCTCGTCCTCGAAATAGCGCATGAGGGGCGTGTTGTAGCCCTTGGGCAGCTTCTCGATGAACTGGTTGGCGCCGGATTCCTCCGCTGCCTTGTGCACGTCGTCGTCGTTGATGTCCCGCTGGATGTCGCCGAAGGCGATGTTCTCCCGGATGTCCACGGCGTATTTGCCGAAGTCCTGGAAGATGATGCCGAATACCTTGTAGAGCTTCTCCACGTCGTATTCCCGGATGTCCCTGCCGTCCAGCAGGATCACGCCCTCCGTGGGGTCGTATAGCCGGGTGATGAGCTTGATGAGGGTGGTCTTGCCCGCCCCGTTGAGGCCCACGAGCACCGCCGTCTCGCCGGGATTGATGGTGAGGTTCAGGTTCTTCAGCACCTTGCGGGTGGTGCCGGGGTAGGAGAAGGAGACGTTTTTCAGCTCGATGGTGTGGCCGCAGTGACGCTGCGGCGCGATGGGCTGGGGCAGAGAGGGCACGATGTTCCTCTTCTCGTTCATGAAGAGGATCAGGTTGTCGATGAAAAGGCTGCCCTCATAGAGCTGGGAGGAGAGCTGGATGACCTGGCCCACGCCGCTGGAAATGGCATTCAGAGAGGCGGTGTAGGCGGAATAGTCCGCGATCAGCTTCACGTTGGTGGCGATCAGGTAGAACAGGGACATATTCAGGCCCGCAGAGCACAGGCTCAGGAACATCTGCCATCCGCCCTGGGACCAGATGATCTTCTTGATGCCCGCGAAGTAATTCTTGAAGATGTCCTTGTAGCGGCCGATGAAGAGGTCCGACAGGTTGAAGAGGCGGATCTCCTTCACCACGTCCTTGTTGGTCATCAGGTTGGAGTAGTAGTCCATCTGCCGCCGGTCCTTGGAGCGGAATCGCATGTAGAAGAAGTTCTTGCGGCGGAAGTGGAAGTTCACCACGGCGGTGAGGATATTCAGGCCGACAAAGAGGATGAAGAGCACGTCGGCCTTCCAGTCCAGGCGGCTCAGCAGCTGGGCCAGCAGCGCGATATAGCTGACGAGGCTGATGATATGGCTGATGAGGCTAAAGGCGGAATTGAGGATCTGTACGGGGCGGCTGCCCGCCTCGCGGCTGGCGTTCTCCAGGCGGGCGTAGAAGTCCGGCATGTCGAAGGAGGCCAGGTCCACTTCCCGGGCCTTGGACATGATCTTGACCTTCACATGGTTGGAGACGATCTCGCCGGAGATATTGGTGATGATGCTGCTGAGGTTGGTGACGATGCTGTTTAATAGTGTGTAGCCGAATTGCATGCACAGGGGCGGCAGGAGGTTCACCGGCTCGGAGAAGCTCTGCACCACCTTGGCCAGCAGGTTGGCCGTGATCAGGGTGCCCACCAGGGGCATGACGCCGTTGTAGACGGTCATGAACAGCATGACCAGCAGGAGGCTCTTTCTGGCCTCCCAGACCAGCTTGAAGATATAGAGCAGCCTTCCTGCGGTGCCGCCCACCACTTCCTTCAGGTAGCGGGGTACGTCTTGCAGGTTTTTCGGCTTCTGCGCCTTCATCTGGTCTTCCATACTGCCGGGGAATCCGGGTGGTGGCATAGTTCGATCCCTTCCTTTCCGCCCGCCCGACGCTCCGTGATCCCGGAGCGGGAATCGGCCGTCTTATTGCCGTCGAAGCAGGCGCTGTTCTTTTTTTCTCTATTATAATAAAGTACCTTACAAAAATCAATAGTAAGGTACTTTAAATTTATGAACAGAGGAGCGCAGGGGCGGATGGTTGCCTTGCAAGGACAAACGTCGAATCCGCAGTCTCCCAGGTGGATTGCCCGTTGCGGCGGGGACGTAGGTTTGGACGGGGGCTTTTCGCGCTGGGGCGCGACCCCCTTTCTTTTAGCGGAAAAGAAAGGGGGAAAAGAAACCGCCCGGGGAACCTCGTCGGAACACACGTCGCTCGCTCCGTTTCCGCAGAACCGTAATACTGTGAAAACTCCGTATCGCTCGGTGGTTCCTCCTCTTCAAATCGAAACGGTTCGTTTCGATTTGAGAAGGACGTTTCGCCGGAATCTTCAAGCAGCGACCAAAGGGAGCTGCGCCGTATTCCGGCGAATGAGGACGCAGCTCCGCCCCATTGGATCCCCGGCGGGAGTTTACGGGGGACGAGGGACGAAAAGACCTTCATGAGGAAAGATTTGATAATCCTTAAGTTGATGACTTGGGGGGCTGAGGTGTTCTTTCAATGACAAAGGGGCATTGTACAGCGTGTCCTTTGTGACCAATGTGGGCTATTACGCCAAATGAAGACGAAAACGAAAACCCCGGCCTTTCGACCGGGGTTTTCGCTGCAAAAAGGGAGGGGAAAATCAGTCACGCGAAAGGACACACAAACTTTCGCGGCTGAAGAGATGAGCTTACTTACCGCACAGGCTGCGTGGGCTCCTCTTCATCCTCGTCTTCGGGATGGTAGTTCTCACGGAACAGGTAATGTCCGTCAGGCTCCTTCTCGGCGAAGAGGGTCCGGTTGTGGAACTGCGCAAGGCTGCTGCGGTGGCCGATGGAGATGATGGTGGCGTCCTTAGCCTCTTCGTTCAGCATGGTGTAGAGTTCCATCTCGGAGGGTTCGTCCATGCTGGCGGTGGCTTCGTCGAAGAACATGTAGTCGGGCTTGTAGAGCAGGGCACGGGCGATAGCCAGACGCTGCTGCTCACCGCCGGAGCACATCATGTTCCAGTGGCCTTCTTCGTCGAGGCGGGCGGCGTAGTCAGCCATGCCGACCAGCTGCAGGGCCTTGACCATTTCTTCGCGGCTGTAAGTGCCGGAGGGTTCGGGGTAGGTGATGGCGTCAGCCAGCGTGCCGATGGGGAAGTAGGGCTTCTGCGGGAGAACGATGATCTTCTTGCCCTTGGGCAGGACGACTTCGCCGTCGCCGAAGGGCCAGATGCCGCTCAGGACACGGAAGACCGTGGTCTTGCCGGCGCCGGTGCGGCCCTTGATCAGGACCTTCTCGCCGTGCTTGATGGTCACGTCGTTGGCGCTGATCTGCAGCTTGCCGGTGGGCAGCTCAACATCCAGATGCTTGATGACGATCTGGTCTTCGTCGCCCTCTTCGAGCTTGATCTTGCTGTTCTCCACGATTTCGATGGTGCGGTTGTAGTTGTTATTGAAGGCGTAAAGACGGTCGATAACCGCGATGAAGATGGCCAGGGACGAGTAGTTCGAGACGAACCACTTGAGGCAGGTGACCACGTTCAGGAAGGCGGTAGCGATCTGCTGGAACACGCCGTAGCCGGAGATGGCGCCGTAGTAGAAGTAGCTGGGGCCGAGGAGGAAGGTGTAGCCCATGGCGTCCACATAGCCCATGATGCCCTGGACAGCACCGTAGAACAGGTTCCGGCCCATCAGGCGGAACTGGTTGACGACGACGTCGCCGAAGATCCGCATCAAGCGGCCGTGCTCGACGTCCTCGCCGCGGAGGAGGGCGATCTGCTCGGAGCATTCACGCACACGAACCAGAGCGAAACGGTAGTTGGCGGCGTACATCTGTTGGTTGTACTGCAAGCGGGCCAGGGGTTTGCCGACCAGATGGGTGATAAGGGTTTCCACGGCGGCCCAGATGACGGAGATCACCAGGAAGTAGCCGGGGAAGGACCAGTCCTTGCCGCCCAGCATCAGCGGGATGGTCAGGGACAGATCATACAGCATCATGGCGTAGGTCACGAGGTTGATGATGTTCTGCACGAAGGAGAAGGAATACAGCCAGGTGTAGGAGATGAACTGGCTGATGTCCTCAGCGATACGCTGGTCCGGGTTATCCGTTTCGTTGCCGGTCAGCTGCATACGGTAGTGGGTGGAGCCCTCCAACCAGTAGTTGACGTAACGGGCGGTCATCCACCGGCGCCAACGGATCTGGATCCAGGACTGGATGTAGGAGTTCAGCTGAGAGGTAAAGGTGTTTGCCGCGCCGATCAGCAGGAAGACGACGATCTGCTGCTTCCACATCTGGGCGTCGTAGGTCTGGAAAGCGTTCAGCCAGTCACGGTTCCAAATGGTGCTGCGGACGCCGACACGGGTCTGGAAGACCATGACGAAGATGTTGACTGCAAGGAGGATCAAGCTGCCCCAGCGTTCTTTGGAGTACGCCCAGTAGGGCATTGCGATCTTCCATATACGCTTGAGGACCTCTTTGAAATGTTGCTTTTTCATTGTGTAGCGATCCTCCTTCTCTTACAGATGCCGGGTGACTTCATTGTCGCCCCGAAGGTCTTCGTACTTGATACCGCGCATCTGCGTCTCTTTCCGGTAAGCGAAGATAACGACGATCAGCAGAGGAATGATCAGGCCGACGCCGATCAGCACGATGTTGCGGAGGCTGCGGCCGTCCTTGCCGCCGAACACGGAGTAGTCGTGGGCGGGAGCAACATACTTATCCTTCACGCAGGTGAAGGTGCCGATGTCGTCGCGGGTGCGCACAGCGCCAACGCCCTGATACATGACGACGCCGCTGGTGGGCTGCTTGGACAGACGGGCGTTGCCCAGCGCATTGGTGGTGCCGAGGACGGCGCCGGTTTCGGCGTCGATGACGTCGGCTTCTTCAACGGCCGCACTGGTGTACTGGAAGGTGGTGAAGTCCAGAGCCCACTGGTTGAGCTTGACGATCTGGGTCTCCGCATCGTATTCCATGCTGACGGCGGGGGTCAGGCCCGCAGCGTCGGCCACCACGATGATGTTGTCGCCGGCCTTCACGGGAGCGGTATCAGCGGAGATGTAAGCGCTGTTGGCACCGGAGCCGAGAGGCGCCGTGTTGAGGATGACGTAAGGCGTCGTGGGAACGCCCCAGCAGTTGTCGATCATGTACATGGCGTAGGAGTTGTCGGTGCCGGCATGGAAACCGGAGGCGCCGCCGGAATAATACTTCTCATGGGCAGCGATCAGCGCAGCTTCCACGGAGTAGGTGGTGATTTCAACGGGCTGGGAGGCGATCTCGCAGACGCCGTTGGCAGAGATGCTCACATACACGGTGATGGGGGCGCCGGACTCGATGCCGGGGGCGGGAGCGCCGCCGCCAAAGCCGCCACCGCCGCCGGGACCGCCGGAGGGAGCGCCGCCGCTGGGAGAGGCAGCGCCGGCAACACCGTTGATGGTGGCCGGGACCTCAGACCAGGGGGTGCTGGGGGTCAGGCTGGCCCAGTTGCCGGGATTGGCCTTGTCGAGAATGGCGATCATGTTGCCGTCGTCCAGCTGCAGGTAGCTTTCGCTGTAACCGTCGTCGGCAATGTTGTAGGTCTCACCGGCTTTCAGCTCGAACTTGGGCTGGCCCTGGAAGATCAGAGTCACGTCCTTGTCGAAGCTGAAGGAGCCGGAGTTCTCGAACCAGAAGCCGTATTCGATGCCGGAGCCAAAGCCGATCGAGGCCAGGTCGAATACGGTCACCAGTTCGTCCACCCCGTTCGCCGTCATGGTGACGGTTTCCCCCTGGTAGGTGGCATTCGGCACGATAGTCACGCCGTCAGCCGCCAGAGCCATGGGGGCCGCCATTGCCGTCAACAGAAGAACGACAATGGCGAGGGCTAACACTTTTTTCATCTTCTTTTCTCCCTTTCATTTTTTTCTTAAAATTCACGGTTGCTCCACTGCGGACCGTGTAATTTTCACAAAATGCCCAAAAGGGGACAAAATCGCATCATGCGATTTGAGCATATTATAACAAGGGGCTTTAAAGGGGTAAATATGGCGACGGTCAGGTTTTCCCCTGCCGAAAGTCATATTAGCAAGGTATATAGTGACGATGGTAATATTACGAAAGTCAGGTATTTCCAGTTATAGGAACGCCGCCGGGAGAAGCGCTGCCAAACGCCGGCGCAGGAGATCGGGAACGGCGTCCCGGTTCTCCTCCGTCACTTCCCACAATTCCCCCAGAGGCGAGTCCTGCCAGGCACCCAGGCCCTGGCGAACCACCCCCAGCACCGGCTTCGGCCCGGCCAGCACGTCCAGCACCGCTTTTCGGAACCCGGCGGCCCCCGCTTCCAGGAAGCCCAGCTCATCCAGGAGGATCAGGCCGCAGGCGTCGTCCCCGGCGGCCCGCCGGAGCAGCTCCGCCCCCAGGCCGTCGAAGACCTCGGGAAAGACCTGCCGCCCCCCGGGTCCCAGCAAAGCGCAGACCTGCCCGGCGGAGAAGTCCGGGGTTTCCGCCCAGGGGAGGAGCCAGAGCTTTTTGTTTTCCCCATAGCGGGTGTCTCCGAAATCGGTCATGAAACCGCCGATCGTAAGGCCGCAGCCTTGAAGGGCCCGGCGCAGGGCGGTGGACTTGCCCACGCCCCGCTCGCCGGTGAGGAAGATGGTCATAGGATCGCTCCTTTCGCTTTCCGTTCATTACATATTATATTAGGATGCGCCGGAAAACTTGTCAACGGCGGCGGGATGGTAAAAGCTGGGGGAGAAAATGCCCGAAAGGGCTTGCAATCCTTGATTCTATATGGTATAGTGCCCCAGTAAGGTAGAAGGTAAGTGTGGAGAGTGGGACTGGCCCACTCTTTTTCTTGGCCTTTTTTAAGAGGAACGAAACTATGAAAGTAACGGAGCTGGTGGCGCAGATCGCCGCCCCGGCAGCGGAAAAACAGGGCTGCTTCGTCTGGGACGTGGAATTCGTCAAGGAGGCGGGGGAGCGCTATCTGCGGCTGTATATCGACAACGACGAAGCCTCGGTGAACATCGACCAGTGCGAGGCTGTTTCCCGGGAAGTGGACGCGCTTCTGGATGAGCTGGACCCCATCCAGGAGAGCTATATTTTCGAGGTCTGCTCCGCCGGCGCGGAGCGGGAGCTGAAGCGCCCCTCCGATTTCCAGCGCTTCCTGGGCTCCCAGGTTGCCGTCAAGCTGTACAGCGCCAAAAACGGGCGCAAGGAATATGTGGGCATCCTGAAGGAATACGCCGACGGGGACGTGACCCTGGAGGACGGGCAGACCTTCCGGAAGCCGGAGATCGCGCAGGTAAGGCTGCGCGTGACACTGTAAGCGTTACGAGCCGATATTTATAAGGAGAAACGACCATGGACAGCGAATTCTTCCTGGCACTTGACCTGATCGAAAAGGAGAAGGGCATCTCCAAGAGCTATATGATCGAAAAGATCCGGGCCGCCCTCGTCGCCGCCGTGAAAAAGGATAATCCCGCCGCCGCCGACGGGGTGGTGGTGGACGTGGACCCCGTGAAGCAGAAGCTGCGCATTTACATCGAGAAGACCGTGGTGGAGGAAGTGACCAATCCCGCCCTGGAGCTGACCCTGGAGGAAGCCCGGGCCAGGGAGCCCAAGGCGGAAGTGGGCGACAAGCTGGCCTTCGACGTGAACGTGGACAAATTCGGCCGCATCGCCGCCCAGGCGGGGAAGCAGGTCATCATCCAGGGCATCCGCGAGGCGGAGCGGGGCATGGTCTATGAGGAGTTCAACTCCAAGGAGCATGAGGTGCTGACCGGCCTTGTCACCCGCATCGAGCCGAGAAACGGCAACGTGCACATCAAGATCTCCAACGGCTCCGGCGCCACCGAGGCCGTCATGCCCGCCGAGGAGCGGGTGCCTGCCGAGGTCATCCGGGAGGGGGACCACCTGAAGGTGTATGTGGTGGAGGTCCGCCGTCCCATCAAGGGGCCCCAGGTGGTGGTGTCCCGCACCCATCCGGGCCTGGTGAAGCGCCTCTTTGAGCTGGAGGTGCCGGAGATCTACGACGGCACGGTGGAGATCAAGAGCATCGCCCGGGAAGCGGGCACCCGCACCAAGATCGCCGTGGCCTCCAATAACCCGGAGGTGGACCCCATCGGCGCCTGCGTGGGCCCCAAGGGCAGCCGCGTCGGCGCGGTGGTGGAGGAGCTGCGGGGCGAGAAGATGGACATCATCGCCTGGAGCGAGGACCCGGAGAAGTTCGTGGCCGCCGCCCTGGCCCCCGCGGAGGTCTATACCTCCACCCTGCTGGAGGACGGGCGCAGCTGCCGCGCCGTGGTGCCGGACAATCAGCTGAGCCTTGCCATCGGCAAGGAGGGTAAGAACGCCCGCCTGGCCGCCAAGCTCACCGGCTATAAGATCGACATCAAGCCCGCCAGCGAAATGGCCGCCCAGGGCAGCATCAAGATCGACCTCAGCAAGCTGGATCTGGAGGAGCTGCCGGAGGAGAACCTTCCCGAGGACGTGGAATAATCCTGTTTATCTCACTTAGGAGAATGTATGGTTAGAAAGATCCCCATGCGGCAGTGTACCGGCTGCCGGGAAATGAAGGAAAAGAGATCGCTGATCCGGGTGGTCCGCTCTCCGGAGGGGGCTATCACCCTGGACAGCAGGGGGAAGAGCCCCGGCCGGGGCGCCTACCTCTGCCCCGATCCGGCCTGCCTGGCCAAGGCCCGCAAGAGCCGGGCCCTGGAGCGGGCCCTGGACACGGCCATCCCGCCGGAGATCTACGAGGCGCTGGCGGCGCGGCTGCAGGAAGGAGCGGGCGGCGATGGATAAGGCTTTGAATTTCCTGGGCATGTGCAGGAAGGCGGGAAAGCTGCTGACGGGGGAGGACGGGGTTTCCGGAGCCGCGAGGAGCGGCGAAGCCGCCCTCATCATGACCGCGTCGGACACCGCATCCAATACGACGAAAAAGGCGCTGAACCTGAGCGAGTGGGGCCGCGCACCCCATGTTCGGCTGCCCTGGGACAAAGATACGCTGGGAGAACTGCTGGATAAGCGGGTCTGCGCGATCCTGGCGCTGACGGATAAGGGGATGGCCCTGGCCTTCGCGGAGAAGCTGGCCGCCCAGGATCCGGCCTACGCGCAGACGGCGGAAGTCCTGCGCGCCGCATCAGGAAGAAAAGGGAGGAAGGCACATGATTAAATATCGTGTTCGTGAGGTCGCCAAGGATTTCGACGTGACCAGCAAGGTCATTACGGAGATCCTGGGCAAGTACGGCACCGCGCCCAAGAGCACCATGCAGGTGCTGACGGACGGGGAGCTGAACATCATTTTCGATTATCTGACCTTCCACAACCAGATCGAGTCCCTGGACGAGGTCTTTGCCGGCGCCAAACAGAAGTCGCCGGAGCCGCCTCCCGCGCCTCCGGTCCAGGAGGTAGGGGAGGTCAAGGAGCCCAAGCCCCAGCCTCAGCAGGCCCAGGGCCAGCAGCCCCAGGCACAGCAGGGCCAAAAGCAGCCCCAGGCGCAGCAGGGCCACCAGGGCAAAAAGCCCCAGGGCCAGCAACCCCAGCAGGGCCAGGCCCCCAAGCCCCAGCAGGGCCAGGCCCCCAAGCCCCAGCAGAGTCAGGGCCAGCAGCCCCAGACGCAGCAGGGCCAGGGGGAGCGCAAGGATTCCAGCAAGGTGCCCCAGAAGCGCCTCATCGACACCCGCGGCACCACCCTGAATACCGCCAAATACGACGAGCGGCTGGATAAGTTCGTGCCCGACAAGCTCGCTAATGCCAAGCAGGGCAAGGAGAAATTCGCCAATCGCAAGGATAAGCGCCAGCCCCAGACCGCCGCCTCCGGCGCCAAGCGCCGCCAGGAACAGCGGGCCCAGATGCAGAAGCTCCAGCTGGAG
>JAEEGH010027323.1_pt1 | contig 11305 bp, 7 predicted proteins | sample 9134181 | NCBI WGS metagenome assembly JAEEGH01 (sample SAMN16246544, study PRJNA631951) | gut metagenome | biome: gut microbiome; feature: rumen; material: DP-attached | host: Bos | place: Iran: Karaj | collected 2018-10 | reverse complement strand
GGCCTCTATTGATCCCTTGGAACAGTAGTAAAAAACAGGCTTTTTGAATTCCTCGATTGTGTGAGAAGACAACCAGTCGGAGGTTGACGCATTATATTAATTCTCGTTACATACTTCGGTGCAATGCACTCTAAAATGGAACGAAAATCATGAAGATTAAGCGCGACAACTATCTCAATAAATTGATTTCAAGTAAATGGAATGGATATATAAAGACTATAACTGGTCTGCGCCGTTGTGGAAAGAGTTATCTGCTGAACATTCTATTCAAAGAGCATCTGCTTCAGAATCGTGTTCGGAAAAGCAGCATCATTGAAATCGCATTGGATAGTTTCGCCTGTGAGGAGTTGCGTGACCCCCGCGAACTTGGCGCATATATCCAGAGCCGTGTCAAGTCCAGTCGCACCAGATATTATGCCTTGATTGACGAGATCCAGATGTGCGAGGAGGTCCCGAGCAAAGTGGAAGGCTCCAAGAGCAAAATCACCTTCTACGATACGCTCAACGGCTTGATGAGAATCCCGAACCTGGACATCTATGTCACGGGCTCGAATTCCAAGATGCTTTCCGACGACGTCGCCACGCATTTCCGCGATCGTGGCCAGATCATCCGCCTGTATCCTTTGACCTTTGCCGAATACCTGCCAATCAGCGGGCTGAGTGAATACCATGCGTGGGACGAGTTCCTGACCTATGGCGGGATGCCGGAGGCCGTCCTGCGCCCTACCCCCGCTGGCAAGCAGGAGTATCTTTCCGGGCTTTTCAACACCCTCTATTTCAAAGACCTTGTCGAGCATTACCATCTGAAGGACGAATTGCTGCTTGGGTATCTGGTTGACCTCCTGATGAGCAATGTCGGAAGTCTCACCAACATCAGCAAGATCGTGGACACCCTTCGCTCCACCCAGAACATCAAGGCTGATCCGCATACTGTCCAGTCGTACCTCACTGCTCTGATGCAGGCCTATCTGGTGGAAAAGGCGGAACGCTACGATGTCCGCGGTCGCAAGTATCTCTCCTATCCATCAAAGTACTACGCCGAAGACATCGGTCTTCGGAACGCGCGTCTGAACTATCGCCAGACAGAGCGGACGCACCTGATGGAGAATGTTATTTACAATGAGTTACTTGCCCGTGGCGCCAAGGTGGATGTCGGGGTGGTGGACATCGCTTCTGCATCAAATGGCAAACGTGTCAAATGTCAGCACGAAATTGATTTTGTGGTCAATCTGGGCATGGAAAAACTGTATATCCAAAGCGCATTGAACCTTGACGACGACGCAAAGCGTTCCCAAGAAACCCTCCCCCTGCGCAAGACCGGCGACTCCTTCCGCAAGCTGGTCATTGTAAATGGCGACCAGCCCTTTTATACGGATTCCGATGGCATTTCCTATATTGGAGTCATCGCGTTTTTACTGGACAAATCCTTGTTGAGCAAACTTGCCTAAACCAATCTCACTCATGGACAACCTCTTCACCGACTTCTTCCCCTTCGGCGCACAATACCACCGCGCGCCCACACCGTTGGAAAGCGAGTGGGACGGCGACCTCGCCGAAATCTCCGCCAAGGGCTACACGCACATCCAGTTCCGTCCGCAGTGGCGCTGCCACGAGCGTATCCGCGGCCAGTACGACTTCGCGGAGCTGGACCGCCTCTTCGCAGTTGCGCAGAAGCACAACCTGCGGGTGATCGTGAAACCGCAGCTGGAGACCGCTCCGGACTGGGTCTTCACCGAGCTGGGCGGCTCGCGCGTGGGCTTCGGCGGGCAGGCGCTCCCGCCCATCGCGCATGCGGCCTTCTACGTCGGCGGCTGGTGGCCATGCTTTGACAACCCGGCGGTCGCCGAGGCGGCGGGACGCTTCACGGAGGCACTGGCAAAGCATGTGAAGGACCAGGGGATGCTGTGGTTCTTCAACGCCTGGAACGAGCCGCGCAGCCGTCCAATGGGTCAGTGCCAATGCGACCACTCCGTCCAGAGCTACCGCGACTACCTGAAGCGCCGCTTCGGCACCATCGAGGTGCTCAACGCGTCCTTCGGCAAGGCGTGGACTTCGTTCGAGACCGTCTTCCCCCCGCAGTCGCACTCCGACTACGCGGAGCTGTACCTCTGGCGGCAGTGGGCGGGCGAGGCGGTCGCCGCCCAGGTGGGCGTCTCGGCGGAGGGCATCCGTCGCGGGGCGCCGGGCAAGGCGGTGATGTGCCATGTGGGCTTCACGAGCATTACACAGGATCCCGCCTGCGACACCAGCAACGACCTCCTCAATGCGAAGCAGGTGGACTTCTACGGCTGCTCGCTGGGCATCCAGCTCCTGCCGCAGAACCGAATCGAGAAGCTGGAGACACCCGTCATCGGTGCCTGGATGCGACGCGTGGATCCGAATTTCTGGTGCCAGGAGTTCTACACCAACTATGCGAACTGGTGGCAGGAGGCCGACCCCGCCTTCATCGAACAGGCGCTCTGGATGATTCTCGCCACAGGCGCACGCGGACTGACCTTCTGGCAGTGGCGCTCCGAGCGCTTCGGCGAGGAGACCAACGGCTGGGGCATGCGGGAGATGGACGGCTCAGCCACCCCGCGCTCCGAACGCTGCGACATCGTCGCCAACCAACTGCAGAAGTGGGGTGCCGAACTCGCCAAGACCACCGTCCCTCAAAGTGATGTGGCAATTCTCTTCGACCCTGCCAACGACTTGCTGATGCGCATCGAGGCGATGGAGGGACCACTTAACGGCATCGCGAACATCCAGGCCAACAACGACTACTCCTACAAGCGCGGCATCCGTGGGGCATTCTACAACCTCATGACCACCGGCCATGCGCCGGACTTCGTTTTGCCTGGAGATTGCTATAATAACTATAAATTATTTATAATCAACTGTTTAGAGCAAATATCTGAAGACACGGTGAGAAAACTGGAGAAATTCGTCGAGCAGGGCGGCGTGCTGCTGGTGGAGTATCCCTTCGCCTGCCGCGACGAACGCACGTGGGCGACGCTTCAGCGTCCTTCCCTTGGGCTCGACCGCCTCATCGGCTGCCGCGAGACTCACCGCCTCGCCCTGAACGACGGTGAGACAAGGACGTTGCGCTACGGCGATGGACAACAGGACACTGCGGCTTTCTGCCAAGTGCGACTGGCACCCACCACGGGCATCGCAATCGCCACTTGGGAAGACGGCTCGGCCGCCGCCGTGGTGAACACCTTTGGCAAAGGCAAGGTCTTCACCTGTGGCGGAAATCTCTCCATCGCAGTGTGGGACACTCTGGTTGCCAATCGCAAGTCCGCGCTCCCACACCTCTATGCGCTGGCATTGGAGGCCACCGGCCTCTCCGCTGAGACCACGCCGTTCTGGACCTTGGAGCGCACCTCCAAGGAGAACGCCTTCCGCTTCCTCTTCAATCCCACCGAGAAGCCCCAGAACGCAGAGATCCCTTCCGGTTTCCAGTTGCGCTACGCCAGTGCCGAAGCGAAGGCCGAGGGAAATCGCCTCGCCCTCGCCCCCAATGCCGCCGCCGTGCTGCAGAAATCGCTGTAATTCACGGCTACGCTCGTGTAAATAAGGAACAGGGAGAAATTCCTAGATTTATATCAAAATTCTCCAAAATCACCATCCCATGCTACCACGACATCTTCGAATCGCCGCGCTCCAATGCAATTTCCAGACGGAGGACGAGACGCTCGCCATGCCCGCGCGCTGGCGGGAGATCGGCTTCGACACCGAGCAACTCCTGCACACCCATGCGGATCTCTACAGCGCGGTGTATGACCCCGCACGCCACCGCGACCTCCTCGCACGCTATCTGGAGAACTCGCGGCGCGAGGGCCTGCGCACCATCATCTACATGAACGTGCATATCCTCGGACCTTCCCTGAAGGAGCACTTCGATGAATGGGGCACGATGGACGTGGATGGTCGCCAGCAACGGCTCTACGGAACCTATCCGGGCTGCTGCCTCAACTCCGGCTGGCGGCAGTATTTCTATTCCTGCCTGGAGTCGTTGCGCGGTTTCGACATCGAGGGCTTCTTCTTCGACGGGCCGATGCTGACCGACTGCCGGTGCCCGCACTGCCATGCGCTCTTCCGGCAGGCGACCGGAAAGGATTTCGAAGAGGCCACGCCAGAGGAGGTCCGCAACTTCCGGCGGGAGAATGTCACCGCCTTCAAGCATGAACTCTACCAGAAGGTCAAGTCCCTCAATCCGAATTGGATCTCCTACTACAACGAGGGCCTCTTCAGTGGAAATCTCACCGCCGCAGAACTGTCGCGCAACCTGGAGTGCAACGACCTCGTCGGCACCGAGGGCGGTTTCTTCTTCTACGACGAACCCAAGGCGGTTCCCTACTGGAAATGCTCCTCGTCCGCAAAGCTGGCTGAGGCGGTCTCCGGAGGCAAGCCCACGGTCATCTTCTTCGCCGGCGACCACAAGGCGTGGGGGTGGTTCATGCACACCGACAGTGAACTGAAACTCTGCTACGCCTCCGCGCTCGCCAACGGCGCCAGCATCTGGCTTGGACTGCACCATCGGCCGGACTCCCTCAATACCGCCTCCGGCGACGTCATCCGCGAGATGGTGCAATTCGACCGCAGCCACGATGCGCTCTACCAGCATACCCGCAGCCTGGCCGAGGTCGCCGTCTTCTACAGCTTCAGCACCGCCGCGCTATATCCCAAGTCGGCGGAAAGCAGCGACCTGTATGGTGCCGACGAACACCACGGCAAACGCCCAGGCGACTACTACGTGGCTACCCACGGCGCCTTCGCCGCGCTCGAACATCTCAGCATTCCGTTTGATGTCGTCACGGAGTTGAACCTGGAGGTGCTCTCTCGCTACCGCGCGGTATTCGTCCCTGGCGCGGCGATGCTTGACGACGCCTCGCTACGGACCCTGAAATGCTATGTCAAACAAGGCGGATTCCTCCTCGCAGACGGCGAATTCGGATTCTTCGATGAATTGGACAGACCAAGACAGGACTGGACAATTCTGCAAGACCTCACGGGCGCGAAGCCCGCTGACAACTGGCTCGACCTCAAGCGTTTCAACTACATGAGCGTCAATGACCCCGAGTTCCCCAACGACAACGCCTTCGGATATATTCCTGCGCCGCGCTGGTGTTATCCGCTCACCCTGCAAGAGGATGCCACGGCCATCGTGAAAATCCCCGCGCCATTGGCGGGCTGCTATGCCGCGCGGCCGGGCGTCCCAACCATCCCTGTCGCCTCGCACAGGCGACTGGGCTCCGGCGAGTGCATCTACTTCGCGGGGGGACTCTTCGAGTTCTACTACCGATTCCAGATTCACGCCATCCGGAAGTGGTTCAAGTATCTATTGGACAAGCGAGGTCTCGCCTGGCGGCTGGAAAACGCCCGGCCGGGCATTTCAATGACCATCCGGGAAACGCAGGACGGCCAGGCGTTGGTGCATCTCACCAACTTCATCGGCGTGACTCGCCCGTTGGACGGCGTGGTGCCTGTGGAAGCTCTTCGGCTGGCCGTGCCGCCGCAATATCAGCATGCGCTCGACCTGAAAACCGAATGCGAACTCATGCGCGGACAGGACGGGCACTTCCAACTCCCCGCCCTGGCCGAATATGCCGTCTTCTGCCTGAGCCGATAGATATTATAGCAACGCCATGACGACAGGAGCGATGGCGTGGGCCAGTCGGTAGAAGCCCAGGTCGTTCAGGTGGCATCCGTCCACATAGCCTTCCCAGAAGTCCTCTCCGCAACTTTCGTGGTAGGCGTCAAAGAAGAAGATGCGAAGGTCGCCGTCGGCACAGCGTTTTTGGCAGGTCTGACGCAGATAATCGGTTTTCTCTTCATGCGTCTTGTCCGGAACGATTTCCAGCGCCCCACGACCAGGCGTGGGCGCCACCAGCAGAATCGGCACGGTCGGGTGCTTCTCGCGCAAGATATTCAGGAAAGTCGGCAAGGTCGCCCGAAGTTCCTCCACGCCAACATTCCATGTATAGTCAAGAAGATAGATGGCAGGACTCGGAATCTGCGCAAGCATTTCGGCGATTTCTGGCTCGCCCTTGCCGCTGCCGGAGTAGCCTTGGTTCACGACTTCGCGGTTGAGCAGACGCGAAAGGATGTTGCTGGCGGCGAGACCAGGACGCGTCGCGCAGCCGCCCTGGGTGATGGAAGTGCCGTACCAGACCACCGGCTCCTCGGCCGTAAAAGGCGTCGGTGCTTCCACATGCGCCGTCTCCTCCAGTCCGATGAAGAGCTTGCGGATTCCAGCATAGGTCGGCAGGTTGACGATGACATCGCGCATCTCGCGACGGATTCCGCCGGCAATTTCCGTGGAGAACGACGCCTGCGTGGGATTCCGTCTCGTCGCGCCCAAGGCAACCCATCGGTCGCCGTCCTTCAGATAGATGTCCAGCCCCATGCTTCCGGTGGCGGCGAAGTGGTCGAACGGGTACATGTCGTACTCCTCCACGTCCACCGCAAATCGTGCACTGTCGGTGCGGAAGCGGACTTGGCCACCGGCGGTATTGCTGGAGAGCGAGTATGCTCCGCAATTTTGTTCAGAGACCATGGTCTTCACACCATTGGGAAACTGCGTGACCTCGGCAGGGCGCGCCAGCGGGAGACGGTTCAAAACATGGTCCTGCTCGAACCACGGAAAGCCGAAAAGCCGCATCGGAGCCTCGAAGGGAAGATGCCACTTCAACCCGTCGCGGTTGACAGGCGCGGTCGCCATACGTGGGTCAATGGAGCTTATATCGTGAGAGAGGTCTGCCATGGGCAACAGAGATGCTATGAAAGCTTGATCGCGATATATTTCATGCGTTCGCCGACTTCCGGAGCAGGGATGGACTCGGTGGTGACGTCGGGGTCATCCTTGAGTGCTGTGTGGATCACACGGCGTTCGGCGGGCAGATACGGTCCAAGCCGCTTGGCCTTCTTCCAGTGCTTGACCTCTTTGGCAGTGTCCTTGGCCATCGCCTCCAGCTGCATCACTGTGTCGTCATCCAGGATGCCATGACGCTCGGGGGGTGCGCCAGTATGGCCAGTGGAATAACCGTCCACCTCGACGGGCACCCAGGGCGCATTTTCGTCATTCTTCTTGAGGATTCGATTGAGCAGAAGTTCGAGGGCTTCAAGTGCCTGTCCTTTGCGACCAATGATGCGTCCGGCGGCCTCCGAAGCGAGGCTCAACTTGAAATTGTCGTGCTCGCCGGGCAAAACGGTACTGTTCGCCCCATATCCGAGCAGTTCGGTCATCTGATCCAAGGTCTTCTTGGCCAAATCCTTGTATTCTTGTTCGGTCATCATTGGGATTCTCCTTATGCACTCTTGGCCACTGCCGGGGCATTCTTTTTCTCCCATTTCCGGAAGAGAGCCATTTGGACAATGGAGAAGAGCTGGTTCACGGTCATGTAAAGGGTCAGTCCGGCAGGCATGTTGTAGAAGAAGAAGATAAACACGATGGACATCATGTTCATCATCCTTGCCTGATTGGGGTCGGGCATTGGCGTGAGCCGCTGCTGGACATACATCGTGGCACCGGTGAGCAGGGCAAGCGGGTGGATGGGCAGACCGAAAATGGCATCAGGCATTGATAGGTCGGCGACCCATAGGAAGGGTGCCAGGCGAATCTCAATCGCCCCGCGGAAAGTATTGAACATCGCAAAGAAGACAGGGATTTGCACGAGCATCGGCAGGCAGCCGCCGAACTGGCTCACGCCATTCTCCTTGAAGAGCTTCTGCTGCTCGTAGTAGAGCCGCTGCGTGTCATTTTTATACTTCTCGCGCAACACCTTAAGCTGTGGCTGGACTGCCGACATCTTGCGCATGTCGCGAGTGGACTTCCAAGCCAGTGGCAAAAACACCAATTTCACCAGCAACGTCACGAGAATGATGCCCATGCCGTAGGCGATGGACGCAGGGAACCAGCCCGCCACGAAATTCAAGAACTCCAGGAGGATGCGGCAAATCCAGCCCATCCAGCCGGTATTCCAGAAGAAAAAGAGGTTCATCCCCACAATGGATTCGATGCCCTGCCCCATTTGCTGAAGACGCTGGTATTTCTTCGGACCTGCATAGCCTGTGACGGTGAAGGTGCGGCTCTGGCCAGGTGCCAGCGATACTTCGGGAAACTTCCCCTGCGCATGGAAAAGTTGTTCGGTCACGGCGGGTGCGGAGTCCGCCCTGAAGCCCGAAAAGACTGTGCCTTGTCCGTCTTGAGTCAGTTCCCTCAGAGCGAAAAGGAAATACTTGGAGTTCACGCAAATCCAGTTGGCAGGAGTGGCGGCGTAGGCAGCGACTTTGTCCGGGGTCATCTTATCCGTGAGCTGCTTCATCTGAAGCAATTTTGCGGAGTCCTTGGCGGGGATGCCGTAGGCCATCGAGCCGGTGATTCCGCGGGAGAAGGAGACATTCGTCTCGTCGGACAGGAAACTTGGCAGTGCGCCACAGTCCAGCCAGAGATCGGAGAGCGTGCGCACCTCATCGCTGCGATTGGTAATCGTAAGAGTATAGACGATCTCATAGTCGCGCGCAGAAGCCGTGGCAACCGCCCAAGACTCAGCGAACTGCCATTGCCGAGCACCATCCATCCGCTGGGTAGTGACGGACTTCTCGGTGACTTCGGCATCCTGGATACCATAGAGGGTAAAACCCGGAGCATGCAACGCCAGGAACGGGACTTCCTTCCGCCCCATCACCACTCGGTCATCCTTCTTCGCAGGATCCTTGGTCTGGATGGGATACTGCGTCAATGTCACTGCGGAGATGCCACGACCAGCCGGATCAACAGCAACCGTAAACTCATTTTCGACCGAAATCACAACGGGCTCCACCTCAGCCGGAATCACCAGTTCGGGAGCATTCTCCGTTGGGACCGCCGCCACTGGCGGAACCTCCGATGTTACGGGGGACTCCGCTTCTGCACTCTCCAAGCTTTCCACCGGCGCAACGGGCTGAACCGGACGCGGTGCGGGATGCTTCACATTCCAGACAAAGGCAAACGCAATTGCCAAAATGCACACCGCAGTGCCGATAATTGAAACTGCATCGTAGTTCTTCATTACCCTACAAGTAAGTCGCTAATTGCTAATTGCTAATTGCTATTTTTCCTCGGCGGCACTGGATCATTGAGGTTTCCGTGGTAGAAAGGATGACACCGAAGGATACGCCAGATAGTCAGTCCAAGCCCTTTCCAAAAGCCGTGAACCAAAAATGCCTCGCGAGCGTATGCTGAGCAGGTCGGCGTGAACCGACAGCATGGGGGCTTGAGTGGACTGATGAAGCGCTGGTAAAGGCCAATCAACCAGGCAAGACCTCGACCAGCCAGGTTATGGAGGTTAAAAGCCATGTTGGGATCGATCAACCCCTTCCCCTAACTTTCGGTCAGCACGCCAGCAACGGACATGGCATGTTCGACTTCCGGCAGAACATCGTCCAATTTCGCACTTTTAATTGCCTTGCGTGGAATCAGTAACACCCAACACGGCGAGAGCCGTGGGTAAAGGCGACGCCAGCATTCCCGAAAGAGCCGACGGGCACGGTTGCGACGAACTGCCAGGAGATCAAACCGGCGGGAAATCAAAAACGCCGCCCGGCGGTCACCGTCCGGCGGCGTTTTCAAAATCAGAATCACCGTAAACCGTCCCGCTTGGCTCGCGCATTGTTTAACTGCCTCAATCTGACTGCGATTGTGCAACCGCGCACCAGTCCCGAATGGGGAGTTCGGTGAAGATTTCGGCAGTCGTGAGACGGAGGCGGTCATCGCTCCGGCAGGATTACACCGTCAGGCGGGCACGACCGACCTTGCGACGATGCGCCAAAATCTTACGGCCATCGGCGGTGGCCATGCGGTGACGGAACCCGTGGGTACGCTTACGGGACTTATTGTGCGGCTGGTAAGTACGTTTCATGGTCGTTATTTCCTCAATTTGTTGCGGTAATTGATAACAGCAAGTTTCTTAATATAGTTGCTGAAAAGTAATTTGCAACACCAAAACTCAAAAGTGCCTCGCTCAGCACCAGAAATCAATGCCACCCAAACGCATTTCCATGCCCACCAAGAGGAGGGACAGACACCAAAAAAACAGGAGGTGAAGGTGGGGACAGACACCAAAATACATCACTTGTTTCGCGTCCCAACCGTCCCAACCGTCCCAACCGTCCCAACTTGAAGTGGGGACAGACACCGGACAAAGAGCATGGGATGCTTTCTCGCACAATGCATTTGCCCCATGCGATAAAGTTGTCCAAAATTGTCCAAAGTTTCCTAGAATTGTGCTATATTATACAAATTACGACAATTTTGTCTATTTAACGGAGAACAACTATGAATCGCACAGTGACGCTGGACAAAGTCCGCAACATTGGTATTATGGCGCATATCGATGCGGGGAAAACGACCTGCACGGAGCGTATTCTCTATTATACAGGGCGCACCCACAAGCTGGGTGAGACGCACGATGGCTCGGCAACGATGGATTTCATGCCGGAGGAGCGTGAGCGCGGCATCACCATCCAGAGCGCAGCCACGACCTGCGTCTGGCACGAGAACATGATCAACATCATCGACACTCCCGGCCACGTGGACTTCACTGTGGAGGTCGAGCGCTCGCTGCGCATCCTGGACGGCGCAATCGGGCTCTTCTGCGCGGTCGGCGGCGTGGAACCGCAGTCCGAGACAGTCTGGCACCAGGCCACCAAATACAATGTCCCGCGCATCTGCTTCGTAAACAAGATGGACCGCACCGGCGCGGACTTTTTTGCGGTGGTTGACCAGATTCACGACATCCTAGGTGCCAATGCGGTGCCGATTTGCATCCCAATGGACCAGGGGCCCGACTTCCACGGCATCATCGATCTGGTCAAAATGTGCCAGGTGCGCTACGTCGAGGACAAGAAGGGCACCTATCCCGTGGACGAGCCGCTCGCCGAGGAATATCGCGACTACGCCGAGAAGTGGCGCAAGTGTCTCATCGAGGCCGCCGCCGAACTCGACGACACGCTGATGGACAAGTACCTCTCCGACGAACCCATTTCCGAAGACGAACTCGTCGCCGCCATTCGCCAAGGCACCCATCAGCAGAAGATCTTCCCCGTTCTCTGCGGAACCGCCTTCCGCAACAAGGGCATCCGCAGATTGCTCAACGCGGTGGTGGACTACCTCCCCAGCCCTCTCGACCTCCCCGCCGCCACCGGCACCACGCCGGACGGCGCCACCGTGGAACGCCCCGCCGACGACAATACGCCGACGACCGCGCTGGCTTTCAAGGTCGTCAGCGACAATGCGGTAGGCAAACTGGTCTATGTGCGCGTCTATTCGGGCAAGCTGGAC
>JAEEGH010027322.1_pt1 | contig 11305 bp, 13 predicted proteins | sample 9134181 | NCBI WGS metagenome assembly JAEEGH01 (sample SAMN16246544, study PRJNA631951) | gut metagenome | biome: gut microbiome; feature: rumen; material: DP-attached | host: Bos | place: Iran: Karaj | collected 2018-10 | reverse complement strand
ACGCCGGTGGCGTGCGCCAGATTGCAGGGATTCCCTGACTGGTGGTGCGCTGACCTTGCGATTACCGATCCGACCGATGAGGAGATCACCTTCTGGTCGGAGGTCTGGGAGACATGGCGGCAGGTCACCAATCCCAAGGGCAAGCCGAAAACGGAAAAGCAGATCCGGAAATGGCTGGCTGGGCCGTACACGGATAGTGCCGAGTATAAACTCTGGGGGAATGGTGTGCATTTGGGGGTAGTTTACTTCGTGCTTTCCGGCATCGCTTGGGCAGCGGGAAAAGACACACAGGAGTGAACGCATCGTATGCCCGTTCTGAAAGCATTGGATAATCTCGGTTTTGCGTGAGGTCTGATGCTTTCAGATACACCCCGACAAATCAGAATTTCAGTGGTAAAATCGAATTTCTGAAATATAATTTCTCATTAATAACCTGGATGTTCTTGTATCTGTATTATTAATACCCAAGGAAATTTTTCAGGTTCTTGTCCGGAAGAAGTTCATCTTTTCCCAGCCCGAACGAGTAGCCAGGAACGATCTCAAGATAGCGATCCAGGAATTCTTCGTAGGTTTTTGCCTCAAAGCAATAGGGTGTGATGAAAAAATCCCTGCTTCCGCCGGCAACACGGTCTCCGGCTGTCACGCTCACCATATAGTCGCCGGATCTCATCCTGTGGAAAACATATTTTTCAAGATGCCAGCCATGGATCTCGACAGACGCAAAATGCGGCTCATAACTTGCCACGATTTTGTTCTCCCGCAGAGCCACGTTTTGATAGTCGTACTCCACCCATTCTATAAACTGTTCCGCACTTTCGACGTCGTACACCGAGTACTCGTCTTCATCCCAGTACCTTCTTACAAATTCCAGATCACCATCGACCCTTCTTATATCATACTGCCAGGTTTTCACGAGCATCTTTTTTTCGAGCCAGCGGTAATCCTTTCTGACATTCTCAAAAGCCTTATCCAGATATGCGTTTATGTCCGTGCCATACTTGAATCTCACCTCTGGGTTGAGGTGTTTAACAGTGTCGTGAGTATATTCGCACAGGAAATCAATGAACTCGTCGGCGGTTTTACCTTTATTCCAGGGGGTCACGATGTCCGAATCGTCATAATAATTTTTTCCTATCTGAGCGAAAACATAATTGCCGTGCAGCGGTGCAATCTGCCATACTGGGGTCTTCTTCTTCATCATCGTCACGGTTGCCCAGCAAAACTCCCCACGCAGTTTATTTAGCGCCTTTTCGTAATATGTATTGATATTCGTTCCGTATTTGAAGAGCTCCGGATCTGTGATAGGGTTTCTGTTCAGTTTGTTTTCGCGCTTTTTCTCTTTCTCATGTTCTAGCTCCATCGCAAAAATCTGATCGGTACTGAGCGGCGTCCACGCCCACACCTTGTCCGAGCTGTGACTTGCCAGCGCCGAAGAGTAAATAAACGCTCCTCCTGTCTCGTGCCTCCATTTGTTCCATCTGCCCGCCGCCAGCCTTCCGTTTTTCATGATAAGAAGACAGAACTGCTCCTCTTTTGGACGTTTTCTGTCTGTCAAGGATCGAAAGCCTTCAAACTGAACATTGCGGTCGCCTTCTTCCTCTTCGCGACCGATGTTTATCCAGTTTACCCCTTCTGACTCCAAGCTTTCCGTAAGATCGTAGCGGTCAAGAGAGTGCCACCTTGCTACCTCTTCGGAATCAACCGCATCGGCGGTTCCGCGAATAAACTTTCCTGAAGCAGTATTCGCGTCTCCCGACGGATGCCAGCCGCCTGCTGTATAGTCGCCTGATTTCAATTCGAGCAGGCAGTATTCCCCGTACTGTGGCGTGTCTTTGTCCGATAGATCGTGAAATTCATTGAACGACAGCCTGAGAGTTTTATAATTGACTGTAAACATTGTTTTCCTCCATAATTTCGATTTTGCGTTCAGCTCCCACCGCTTTATTACTCCAATTATATCATACCCCATCCCAAAAAGCAAGTGCCGCAAAATGTGAACGTTCTGATACATAGTCAGATGTTCCACGAGCGATTATCCAGATATGCACAATCAAAGGCGCATTATCGCCCCGCACATTCTGTCATTATACATCTTGCTATTTTTCCCGAAATATCGTAAAATGTGACTACAACAAAACCGCAGCGACGCGCACAGGGCGCAAGGGTGCGGCAGACTACAGGAGGTCACATCATGAACAACACTTACAACCTTTCCGTTACCGTCAGAGACCGCAAGGATCTTGTAAGAAGACTGGAAGAACTGACAGGGCTAACCGCAAACTACACCTACGTTCCGCGCTGCGCTTACGAGATCGGCGCATTCACGGTCGAGCGCGACTGCTCCCTTACCGTCGGGGAGGATGCAGATGAGAATATCATCGAGACACTGCTTGCCGAGGAGATGATCGTCGAAGCGGTTGATTCCACCGATGATGATGCTATTGATGAGGATGCCACCGACGAGGGCGATGACGATGAGAACGATGGCGATGAGGACAGCACCGATGAGTACCCTCTGGAACTTTCGGTCAGCGTGCCGCTTGCTGATCACACAGTGCAGACGCTGAAGAATCTGATCTGCACAATCTACTCCCGCGGTGCGCTCCTCAGCAAGGCGACCGGCGGTGAATTCTTCGCCGACAAGACACTGACGGATGCACTTGACGCTCATGAGTTCCACAGTGTTCCGGAACTGATCGCCTTTATCCGAGAGTGGGAGGAAACCAATCCGGAACTGAAGGGTATCCGTTTCGATGACGATGAGCTGATCTTAGATGGTTTCGGGGAAACGTCCGATGCCGAGCATGAGAAGGCTTTCACCGATTTGGCAACCGCTATCAGCATGCTGGCACTTACACAGAAGCGGGTGCAGGCAAAGGAGGTCGATGACAGCAACGAGAAGTACACCATGCGCATCTGGCTGGTGCGAATCGGATTCGGCGGTGCGGAGTACAAGACCGACCGAAAGATCCTGATGGAGAACCTTTCCGGCCACAGTGCATTCCGCAACGATGAGGAGAAGGCGAAGTGGACAGAGCGCCAGAAGGCAAAGCGTGATGCCGCCAGGGCTGCGGCACAGAACGCTGACCCCGAGCAGGACGGAGGCGAGGAAGCATGAAGTGCTGGATTGTGATTGAGCTTGCAAAGGGTAAGCCGCCGAAGATCCTCGGCGTATTCAGGAACAAGGTTGCTGCAGAAACGGTAGCCTACGCCGATCCTGACGCATGGCGGAATGTGGTGGAGCAGACGCTCCGCGATGCCTGAGAATCCGGTGATTGTGTAATGTACCCGCCAATGTCCTGAATGATCCGCACATATTCTACGCAGACAAAGACGAAATATCGCAGAATGGCGTGGACTTTCAGGGCAAAAGGCGGTATGATAGGACATGCCGAAAGGCACCGAACACAATCACCACAGGCGCACAGTGCCGGAAAGGACACCACCATGAAAAAGAATCCGGAGATCACCAACACCCTGTACCAGCTTTTTGAGTGCTGCATGGAACTCAACCCCTACCGCTTCAAGGACATGCACGTTCTGACCGCCATCGAGTACCTTGCAGAATTCGCCGACATTGACTACTCCCTTGTTGACGAGTACGCACTGAAGGAAAAGATCGCCGACTACGCCGACGAGCACGACACCGGCATCTATTATTAAAGGAGGAACCCATACATGAACACCTTTCCGAATCACGCAACAGTTGAACGGCTCCGCAGGGATTACCCTGCGGGATGCCGCATCGCCCTCGATGAGATGGACGATCAGTACCGTAAGATTCCGGTCGGAACGCAGGCTACTGTGACCGGTGTGGATGATGCCGGCTCCATCGAGTGCTGCTGGGACATTGGCGGTTCCCTGAGTGTCGCCTACGGCGCAGACCGCTGCCACAAGATCAGCACGGAAGCCGAAGCGAAGATCACGCTCGACTGGTGGGGCAAGCACCAGCCGGAAGCTGACTGCACCTGCCCCCGCTGCGGAGCGCTGATGCCGGGAAAAACATCCCGCCACGCACTGAGCCGACAGGCAGCCATCATGCTCTGCGATGCCTGCGGAACCGAGGAGGCGATCGAGGCGGTCGGCGCAGTGGAGCGACTGCCCCTGATGCAGTGGTATGCGATCCAGTTTTCGCAGAATGGGAACGGGCGGTGGATCGGCTGAGGGTATGTGTGTAACTAACACAAGAAAAGCTCATAAAATCGCCTGAAACATCGTCCAGTAATGGTATTGATTTTACACTCCGAAGACGGTAACATGTGTACTACCGAACGGCGCACAGCGCCGCGAAATTTACCGCTTTGGAGGATACTATCATGCTGAATACACGCTTTGGAATCGAGATCGAACTGACGGGTCTGACAAGAGCCTACGCTGCAAGAGTGATCGCCGAAATGACCGGCGGCACCAAAAGATACATCGGTGGCCACTACGACACCTTCGAGGTGGAGATGCCTGACGGCAGAAGCTGGAAGTTCATGTCGGACGGTTCGATCCGCACGCAGAAGAAGGAGGATGGCAGGATTGTTTCCGCCAGCAGCCTGTACGCCTGCGAAGTAGTCTCACCGATTCTCACCTACGCCGAGGACATGCCGCTGCTTCAGAACATCGTCCGCACGCTCCGGCACAACGGTGCGATTGCCAACAGCAGCACCGGCATCCACATCCACCTTGACGGCGCAGGGCACGATGCACGGACGATCAAAAACTGGATCAACCTGATCTACAGCAAGAACGACCTGCTTTACAAAGCACTGGACATCAAGCCGGACCGCAAGAGATTCTGCCAAGCGATGGACGAGAGCCTTGTGGAAAAGATCAGAAACCGCAAGCCGAAAACGCTTGATGAGATCGAGGACATCTGGTACGCAGGCTACAACGGATGCCGCACCTCAAAATACAATGAATCGCGGTATCACCTCGTCAATCTTCATAGCTTCTTCCACGGGCATCACACGGTAGAGCTGAGAGCCTTCAACAGCACCACGCATGCCGGTGAGATCCGGAGCTACGTTGCCCTTGCACTTGCGCTGAACCACCATGCAAAAACGGCAAGGAGCATCAGCCCCCGAAAGACTACCACCGACAACGAGAAGTTCACCTTCCGCACCTTCCTGGTACGGCTGGGGCTGAACGGTGCGGAGTTCACCAACTGCCGGGAACACCTCACCAAACACCTCGACGGCAACAGCGCATGGAGATACGGCAGACCCTGAGCCTGCCGCCTTCGGGCGTTTGAAATACATCACAATTCAAAGGAGGATCAACCTATGATTTACTTAGCTTACGGATCGAACCTGCACCTTACGCAGATGGCTCGGCGCTGCCCCACCGCCAGGGTGATCGGGGCGGCAACCCTTGAAGGCTACCGGATGCTGTTCCGCGGGAACGGCTGGGGCGGTGTTGCCACGGTCGAGCCGGATGCCGGAAGCAGTGTACCGATACTGCTCTGGGAAATCCAGCCCGCCGATGAACGGGCGCTGGACATCTACGAGGGCTATCCGAGGCTGTACACCAAGATCACCGAAACCGTGGAACTTGACGGGAAGCCGGTGGAAGCGATGCTCTATGTCATGACCGGGAGCCACGAGCTTTCCTCACCGAGCCCATCCTACTACGCAGTCCTGCGGGAGGGATACAAGATGCACGGCTTCGACCTAGCGGTTCTGAAAAAGGCATACGATGATTCGAATCCGGAAACATTGCGCCGGGAATGGTAATCGGCGCACAGAAACGCACACAGCGGGCGGTGTCGGGCTTTGCAGCCCTGCGCCGCTTGTTTGTTGGCGGGAAATCGGGCGCGACACGGCGCGTTCTGACGCATTCTGTGGGGCATTGTGACTATGTACCTGATGATGAGCATGAAACGACGGGTATGTTCTACATTTGAATTTCATCGATATTGCTTGACTTTTCGCCTGAAAAGAGCGAATATGTGTCATGCCGCAAGGCACCAAAAACCTACATTCCAAGGAGGACACCACCATGAAATTCCTGAACGAGCATACCCGCATCCTGAAAGGCAACCACCCGATCGACATGAACGACCGCGACAGCGAGTGGATGGCAGTCGAGCTTGACTTGCCGGACAACTTCTCCGACAAGGCGAAAGCCTGCTGGGAGTACTTCGAGGGCGCGGCATTCATCTTCCAGTACATGAGCCGCCTCGTAGTGACGGACGAGGGGTTGTACCTCACCGCCCACGGCGACGGCAGTCACGATGCTCCCTTCAGCGCACCGAGATGGGTGTGCGATTCCTGGGAAGAGCTGGAGCGCATCCTCGAAACGACCTATGATGAGCTGGAGGAAGAAGGTATCCTGCCGGAGCGGGAAAAAGCGCCGACCGAAGCGGAGCAGCACATCGCCCGCCTGATGAACCACGGTGTGCGCATCAAGCGACCGGACGGAACGACCGAAGATCTCACGATGGACTTTTACCGCAGAGCAATGTGCTACTGCAACACCGAGGGCTGCAGGGCGGTCTGCTACGAGATCGAGCTTCCGGGCATCGAGGGTGAGTTCATGATCGCCTTCTGGCGGGACGGGCGCGTTGACAGCGGCAGCACCAAGCGGATCTTCGACTGCCTTGCCCAGTAAACGCACAGTGGCACGGAGGGGCTTTGCAGCCCCTTTCCGGCTTGCTGTTTCAGCTGGGTGATGCCCTGGCGACTGTCCGCCGGACAGTTTTAGCTGCATCATAAAATACACATATTCTCCAAATAAAAAAGTACATCTCTGGTGTATTTATTCGTTGACTATTCGCGGAAAAGACGGTACTATGTACATACCGCAAGGGGCAGAGCCCTAGAGCGAAAAACAACGAAATTTGGAGGAAAACAACATGATCAGCTACGCAGAGGCAAAGAGAAGAGCACAGGCAGCAAAGCCCACTTGGAACGAGGACGAGTACATCGCCAAGGCGATCATCTACTGGGCGGATGCCGAGTACGAATTCGACCTTGAGATTGAGAACGAGGGCGACAGCGACGACGACTTCACGGCATGGGTTGGGGCACACGCTGAGGAGCTTGCCAGAGAAGCCGCAGCCGAGGAGGGCACGACCTTCGAGGAGCTTCTGAACATCGACTACGAGTACGAAACCTGCGATGACGACGCAGACTTCGATGCCGAGTACGAAAACTGGTGCGAATTCGAGTGGGAGTGCAGGACGGGCAGATAAGCCCGCCCTCCCCTGCGGGGGATTCGGTGACGGCGCACATTTGCGCTACGTTCGCCTGTGTGGGCTTCTGCGGATTCTTTCACTATCATCTTTTGCCTCTGCGATAACCAGCCCCCACACGGCAAGCACGGGCGCGTTCATCGGCATGGTGCTATGTGTACAACAAACGTCGAAGAATCGACTCATATGATTGTGCATCATTCTGTTGCCTTGTTCCGAAGATGCTCAAAATACGCCGTCTGCACATCGTAGATGGAACTATTTTGGAATTCCGTCACCTGATTGCCGTTTGGATCGAATACCGCATATTCCGCCTTGTCATTCCCGACAACGTAGAACTGATCTGCCGTATCTTCCGCCCACATCGTAATATCTGCATATTTCGCCGGAAGAATGATATTCAGCTGGTCATCGACAATTCCGTACAGCGGCGGTTCCGGGTCGCGGGCAATGGCGTAGATCCTCTGACGCGCATGATTGTTGAAGGTGGCACTGCCGAAGAATACCCCGTCAATGCTGCCATAGATCTCATTCCCGGTTCCGTCGATGATACTGATCTTGCTGTTCTGGATGCTATCCTGCCAGTTCGTGACGAGATAACGGTCAGGGCTGAGATAATCGACAGTCTGATATTTCGTGGGCAGGATCTCGTGGAAGTTCTCATCAAGCAGTCCTGTGCCTTCTTCATTCCAGACACGGTAGAAATTGTACAGCCCGCAAATCCCGTCGAAGATGGGAGGATAGATCATATTCAGGTCAGCGTCACAAACACCCCAGCGATTGCCGATCCGCACACATCCGCCCGCATAGAGCGTAAACTCCTGCTCATTCACTGTGACACTGTCAAACGGTTCGTCAAGTTTTAGGATGCAGTTGACATAGGAGTAATCCGGTGCGCAGCCTTCCGTTGATGTTGTCCGGAATGTTGTGCTGACATTCACGGAAAGACTGCCGTTGGTATAGGTCTTATCGATGGATGTTACCTTGTCAATGACTCTGCCATATTCCGAGTAGGCATAGCAAAACAGCAAATAATCCACGCCGTCCTGACTGACAACATAATAGGTATCCTCATCGAGCAGATCGAAGTAGAACATCAGCCCGCTGTCATCGGGGCATTCGCTGTATTTCGGCAAGCCTTCCATGATGGTAAGATAGGAAGCGTAGTCCTTCACGCTCTGATAGGCAGGGAGGGATGCCGGTTCAGTTGTTTCTGTGGTTTCATCCCGGTTGATGATACCCAGACATTCAAACGGCACACCGTTTGTATTCACCACAGTCAGATCCGCCGGCATATCGGACAGGTTGATGAAACAAGCCGGATAGGTAAACGCCTCGGTCACACAGTCAGTCGGTCCGGGAGAAGTTTCCTCAACGACAATTTTCCATGCGCTGTCGCTGTTGGTCAGAATATCGACGATTTTGACAGAATATCCGCCGGTGGAGTGTTCACCCTGACAAATGATGCAGTGATACGCGCCGTCCTGATAGATCATATAGTAGCCGCGCTCTTTGTATTCGGAATACTCATCATATCCCTCGAACGAATAGTTGATACCACCGGCAGTGCCGATTTCCGGCAGTTTTCCGTCTGCACCGATGACTGAGGTCAGCTCCGGACAAACTGCAGGTGTCCCCTCCGGAGGAGCCTCCGTCGGATCAACGATCACCGCTTGCCCAGGTGCAAGACCAACTTCTGTCTCAATCCCGCAGGCGGTCAGTGCAATGGTAGTTAATGCAATGATTGCTAATACTCTGTGCTTTTTCATATAAATCCCTCCCTGGTGCTGTATAGACAGATTTGTCTTTGTTCTGTATACGTTTGAGGGATGCGATATTTATGGTGAATCGGAAAATAATTTTTCTGAACGAGAGATGAATAAAATTCTATACGGAATGCTGCGGCAACTGTCCACAGGACAGTCATAGCAGCCCCCACACAGCGCGTTCTGGTGCATACTGCAGGCTTGTGTAAATGTACCCGATCATCCCCTTTGAAAACGGATCCGATTCTACATTCAAATTTTTCGATATTGCTTGACTTTTCCTTCAAATAGAGCGAATATGTAAATGCCGGAAGGCACAGAACAAACCGAAAAACAGGAGGAAAACACCATGAACACTACTTACTTTGACGAGATGACCTCCAACTGCATTGCATGGGAGAACGCCAAGAAGGAGCGCGACGAGCGCCGGGAGCAGATCTTCCAGACCTACGGCTGGAAAAGTCCTGAGATGGAGGCATGGAAAGCCGAGGATCAGGCTGCGGTCCGCCCCTACAGCAACGGCGCGATGAAGGCCTACTTTGTATTCAAGCAGCACTGCGCAAGCGAGGCTGCCGAGGTCGAGATCGACAGCTACTGCTGGGATTCTGAGTACCACGATTTTGTGGAGACGCTTCGCAAGCTGGGGATTACCGAGTTTACACTTACCAACCACAGCACGGCGCTCATGGACAACATCCACGGATTGATCGCAGAAGGCTGCACGCTGATCGGAGCGCACACGATAACCAAGAAATGCCCGCTTTGGCTTGGCGAGGATCACGAAACGGTAAAGGGGCTTCTTTTCAAAGTCAACTGATCCGGAAAGGGGCAGGGCTTCGGCTCTGCTCCGATCTTTCCTCAATGTGTATATCCGACAATGTGTTAGCCTGAAACGGCATTTAGAATCTGTACATTTAGCGGCTTGCGTTCCGGGGCAAAAGACGGTATAGTGTTACTACCGAAAGGCACACCGCCTACCGGAATTCAAAACACGGAGGACACCATCATGAACCCTTACGAAATGAGAAAGCTTTTCACCCTGCTTGAATATAACACCGCGATCAGCCGCGAGGACTTCGAGGCAAACTTCCACAGAACCGCAGAGCGCGTCACCTTTTCCTTTAACGGCTGGGATGGCAAGAGCTACGACGGTGAGACCCGCACCGCCCGAGTTTACCGCACCACGATCAAGGGCTACGAGGATGTACGCTTCATCAAGGTCGGCAAGCACCTCTGCTACATCGACGAGAACAGCGAGATCCTTGAAAAAGCAACCGGAATCACCCACAAGGAAGCCGAGTGGCTGATCGAGGTACAGAGAAGAGGCTAAGGCAAAAAGCGAAGCCCTTCCTGCGGGGAGGGCTTACCGCAACAAAAATACACGGAGGGACACGAACATGAGTACAAGATCGAGAATCGGAATCCTGCACGAGGACGGCACCACGGAAACCATCTACTGCCACAGCGACGGTTATCCGGAGCATCAGATGCCGATCCTGACTGGCCACTACAACAGCATCGAACAGGTCGAGGAACTGATCGACCTCGGCGACCTCAGCATCCTGAAAGAGCGCCTCGCTCCGGACGAGGGTGAGGTGCATGGCTTTGCCCCCGTCCACCGCGCCGAAAATGTGACGGTCGCCTACCACCGTGACCGCGGGGAGCCGCTGACCGAACCGCAGCACCACCGCAGCATCGATGCGCTGAAGGATTCCGAATGGGACATCGAGTGGTTTTACCTGTTCGATGTAAAAAACGGAGCATGGCTTCCGCCGATCAAGGGCTGACAGGATCAGCCCTGTGGGGCTGTCTTGCGCCACGCCGCGCTGTGTGCCGCCCGGATACATTGCGCCGGATAACTTGTCTCTGCACATAGCTGCCCCACACGGCGCGTTTGTGAGCCTCCTGTGGGGCTTGGTGCTATGTGTACAACAAGTGACGCAGATTCGCCGTTTTTGTTCTGTACATTTAGCCGCTTGATAATCCTCCGGAGGTATGCTAACATGTAACACAACGGAAGGGCGCACAGCCCACCGAAAAACAAAATGGAGGTAAACCACCATGACAAAGAAGCTGAACGAGATCAAGACCACCCTGAACTTCCTGCGGAACGGCAAGAACGCCACCGAGCAGATGACCGAAGAGACCTGCCTTGAGGTCTACGGCATTTCCAGGGCGCAGGCGCTGAAGAACATGGACACGGCGATTGCCAAGTACGAGCGCGAGATCGAGAGAGCCGAGCATCCGCTGGACGGCATCGACAAGCAGATCTTCGGGATCGCAGCCAAGCACCTGATCGCAGTGGAGGAGCGTGGCGGGCTGGAGACGCGCCACAGCGACAGCGAGGACTTCATCGAGG
>JAEEGH010027319.1_pt1 | contig 11305 bp, 10 predicted proteins | sample 9134181 | NCBI WGS metagenome assembly JAEEGH01 (sample SAMN16246544, study PRJNA631951) | gut metagenome | biome: gut microbiome; feature: rumen; material: DP-attached | host: Bos | place: Iran: Karaj | collected 2018-10 | reverse complement strand
CCAGGGTGGTCAGGGTTGCCAGCACGGGCAGGTTCTGCTGCAGGGCGGGCATCTCCAGAGCGGTAGCCTCCTCGAGGGTAGCCTGGATGGCTGCTAACTTCTGCTCCTTGCTCAGGATGGTATCCTTCTCCATCTCTTTGTACTTCTGCAGGGTTGCATAAACAACGGCACCTACAGTACCCTTCTGCTTGCGGCAGAGGTCCTCAGCCTTAGCGATGTCACGGTTGCGCAGGGCAGCCTTAACGTTCTCGACAAACTTGGTGGTGTTACCACTGCCCTTAGCCTTAGCAAGAGCAATCCAACGCTCGATAGCGAGCACAACTACCACGAGGAAGCAGGTAATCAGCACAGGCACAACTACACCGCCCTTGTACACGGTACCCATCAGGTTAATGGGAACGTCCTTGGTAGCGTCCTTGAAGTTACCAACGTAACCCAGACCAAAGATGTAGAATAAAACTGCTAAGATAAAGCAAACGAGAACCACGATTGAGGCGCTCTTGATACCACTAACGTTGCTGCTCACTTCTTTCTTGGCAGCGGGCTGTGGCTTCTGAATGTTTGTTTGTTCAGCCATAATTTAAATTAGTTTTAAAAATGAATTAATAAAGTTTTTAATTTAGTTATTAAAGTTTGTTCAATCTGACAATGTCAATAAAGTGTCTCTCATGCTTCATGTGAACTCACAAGCGGTTGAAACACAATAAATTTCACAGCAATCAACGACACTCACCACACTCGTGAAAAGCCATTTTGCCTAAAAAATTAACGCAAATTTATCACAATTATTTGAAAACACCATATTTCATGGCATTTTTTTCAAGTTTTTTTTATTAACAAGCATTATCGGGGCTAGCGGGTGACTGAGTAATGACGCATTCCTTTTATTGACATTTCTTCACTATAGCATGAGTTAATGTTTGTTTTTTTAAATCTTTTTTGTATCTTTGTGCCCACATTATTTAATATAATATAACCAAAACTAATCATAGCATGTCAACAGTAAGACTCAAAAAAGGGTTCGACATCCACTTGCTTGGTGAAATCAACGGCCAGGAGGTCGCATTTTCAGCCCCAGCTAAAAGTGTCGCTGTCGTGCCCGATGATTTCCATGGCGTTATACCGCGCATGGAAAAGAAAGAGGGCGAGCATGTCGCTGCCGGAGAGCCCCTCTACCATGACAAGAATTATGAGGCCATCAAGGTGGTCGCTCCCGTGAGCGGCACCGTGACCGAGGTGCGCCGTGGCGAGCGACGCCACATCGACGCCATCGTCATTGCCCCCGAGGGCAACGACACCGTGACAATCGATGTGAAAGGTGACGCGATGCAGGTGCTGTGTGCCTCTGGCTTGTGGGCCATGCTGCGCCAGCGCCCCTATGACGTGGTACCGGTGCCTGGTGTCCGTCCCCGCGACGTGTTTGTCACCGCCTTTGACTCGGCTCCCCTAGCCCCTGACCTGGATGTTGTCTTGGGAGACAAGCGCCAGTACATCGCCAAGGGCGTGGAGGTGCTCAACAAGCTCACCGACGGCAAGGTCTACATCTCTATCCGCGAGGGTCAATCGATTAACGCTCCCGGTGCCGAGGTCAACACCTTCGTCGGCCCCCACCCCGCCGGTAATGCTGGCGTGCAGGCCGCTAACCTCGCCCCCGTGGGCAAGGGTGACGTGATCTGGACGCTCGACATCGTGACGCTGGCCCGTATCGGCGAGCTGTTCACCACGGGCAAGGTGAGCCACGACACAGTGGTTGCCGTCAATGGCGAAATGGTGCAGGAGCCCCGCTACGTCAAGACCGTGATGGGTGCTGACCTAGGTACTCTGCTCAAGAACAACCTGACCGATGTTAACGCGAGCCGCATCATCAGCGGCAACGTGCTCACCGGAGTTAAAGTGGAACCTGACGGCTGGCTGCGCGCACCCTATCGCCACATCACCGTCATCCCCGAGAACAACAAGCCCGACGAGTTCATGGGCTGGGCATCAATTAATCCCAAACGTTTCTCGATTTACCGCACTTTCACCACATGGCTGGGCGGCTTGAAGAAGCCCGTCAGCATGGACAGCCGCATCAAGGGCGGCGAGCGCGCCATCGTTCGCACGGGCGAGTATGACGCGATGCTCCCGATGGATATCTATGGTGAGTTCCTCATCAAGGCCATCATTAGCGGCGACATCGACAAGATGGAGCAGCTGGGCATCTACGAGATCGCTCCCGAGGATTTTGCCCTGGCCGAGTTTGCCGACACAAGCAAGCTGGAGCTGCAGCACATCGTGCGCATGGGTCTTGACAAACTCCGCGCCGAGATGTCTTGACACAACATGAAGCTTGACACATTATTTCAAATCAACAATTATCGCTATTCAACAATATCATTGATATGAAAGCATTAAGGAATTTAATGAACAAGATCGAGCCCTCGTTCCGTCCCGGAGGCAAGCTGGCCAAGCTGGAGTCGGTATATGACGGCATGGAGACCTTCTTGTTCACGCCTAACACCACCTCGCGGTTGGGCGTCCACATCCATGACGGCAACGACCTGAAGCGCACCATGATCACCGTGGTGGTCGCTTTGATACCGGCATTGCTGTTTGGCATGTATAACATCGGCTACCAGCATTATCTGGCTATCGGCCAGCCCGCCAGCTGGCTCACCATGTGGATCTATGGTCTGTTGGCGATGCTGCCTGTCATCGTGGTAAGTTATGGCGTGGGTCTGGGTATCGAGTTCATCAGCGCTCAAATCCACCACAAGGAGATACAAGAGGGTTTCCTCGTAACAGGTATCCTCATTCCCCTCATCGTTCCCATCAACACACCGTTATGGATGACCGCTGTCGCCACGGCATTTGCCGTCATCTTTGCCAAAGAAATCTTTGGCGGTACGGGAATGAACATTTTCAACGTTGCCCTCATCACCCGCGCGTTCCTGTTCTTCGCCTATCCCTCACGCATGAGCGGTGACGAACCGTTCGTGAAACTGGATAGCGCCTTTGGTATGGGAGGCGGAACAGTGGTTGACGGCTTTAGCGGCGCGACACCGCTGGGACAGGTAGCCACTACCGTGGGCGACAACCTGAGCATGACCAACATTGTGGGCGAGCCCATCTCGACAATGGATGCGTTCATCGGACTGATTCCCGGCTCGCCGGGCGAGACCTCGATGATCGCCATCCTGCTTGGTGCTGCTCTGCTGTTGCTGACTGGCATCGCCTCATGGCGAATCATGTGCTCGGTATTCGTTGGCGGTTTGGGCATGGCTGCATTGGCTCACGCCTTACCCAGCGCCACCTATCCGGCATCGATGCTCGATCCCGTGACTCAGTTGTGTCTGGGCGGTTTTGCTTTTGGTGCCGTCTTCATGGCGACTGACCCCGTGACGGGTGCACGCACTAAGGTAGGCCAATACATCTATGGCCTGCTCATTGGCGTGTTTGCCGTGCTGATTAGAGTGTATAACAGTGGTTATCCCGAGGGCATGATGCTTGCCATTCTGCTGATGAACGCATTTGCCCCGCTCATCGACCATTGTGTGGTATCGTTCAACATTAAGCGCCGCGCTCGTCGCGCTGCTGATAAAGTCAAGGAAGGATAAGCCATGAACAAGAACAGTAATATCTATCAAATCCTGTATGCTGCCGTGATGGTGCTGCTCGTGGGCACCGTGTTGGCGCTCATCTACATGGCGCTCAAGCCCAAGCAGAACGAGAACATCGCCAACGACACGCGCAAGCAGATCCTGAGCGCGCTGCACATTGCCGCTCCCGACGACAGCCAGGTCAAGGAGACTTATGAGAAGTACATCATCCAAGACCTGCTGGTGGACCGCGATGGTAATATTGTGGACAGTGCCAAGAATGTGGCATTTGACGTGAAGATGAAAAAGAACGTAAAGCTGCCCGAGCGCCAGTTGCCCGTGATGAAGTGCAAAATGGACGACGGTAGCATCAAGTATGTGCTACCCATGTACGGAGCTGGCTTGTGGGGTCCCATCTGGGGCTATGTCGCCGTGAACGAGGATGGCAACACCATCTATGGCGCCAACTTCTCGCACGAGGGCGAGACCCCGGGCCTGGGCGCACGCATCGCCGACAAGGACTTCCAAGATGAGTTTGTTGACAAGCACTTGTTCCAGGAGGGCGAGTTCAAGGGCGTGGTAGTGCTCAAGAAAGGCCTGAAATCAGTGACCGGTGCCGAGCAAATCGACGCCTTGACCGGTGCCACGATTACCAGCCTGGGCGTGAGCGCCATGCTGGAGGACTGCTTGACCCCCTACAAGAACTTCCTCATGAAGCTGCAAGGTGCAGGCGGAGCCAAGTGTGACGCTGGTCCAGTCGAGACTACTGAGAGTGAAACCAACAACAATCAACCCGAATAAACCCATTCACGACCATGTTATCTAAGAAAAATAAAGAAGCATTGTTCAACCCGCTGTCCAAGGACAATCCCGTCTTGGTCCAGATTTTGGGTATTTGCTCCGCGCTTGCAGTCACCGCCAGTCTGGAGCCCGCCATCGTGATGGGCATCTCGGTGATTTGCGTGCTGGCGTTCAGCAACGTGATTATTTCGTTCCTGCGCAAGACCATCCCCACCAACATCCGCATCATCGTGCAGCTGGTGGTGGTCGCCGCGCTGGTTATCATTGTGCAACAGATCCTCATCGCCTATAACTATGACGTGAGCAAGCAGTTGTCGGTATTCATCGGACTGATTATCACCAACTGCATCCTCATGGGTCGCCTTGAGGCCTTCGCGATGCACAACCGCCCCTGGCCGTCGTTCCTCGACGGCATCGGCAACGGCCTGGGCTACACCATCGTCCTGGTGATTGTGGCCTTCGTCCGCGAGCTGCTGGGTTCGGGCAAACTGTTCGGCTACCAGGTGGTGCCGCAGTGGTGCTACGACCACGGCTATGAGAACAACGGTCTGATGATTCTGGCCCCGATGGCACTGATCACCGTGGGCTGCATCATCTGGATCCACCGCGCCCACAACAAGGAGCTGCAAGAGGATTAACGGGCATGTTTAACCATTAAAAGACAAGAAAGACAATGGAAGAACTTAATCTGTTCATCAAGTCGATATTCATCGACAACATGATATTTGCCTACTTCTTGGGCATGTGCTCGTTCCTGGCGGTTTCCAAGAATGTGAAGACGGCCTTTGGCCTGGGCATCGCGGTCACCTTCATGCTGGTGGTGACCCAGCCCATCAACTTCATGCTCAACAAGTACGTCCTGCAGGAGGGCGCCCTCACGTGGCTCAGCCCCGCCCTGGCAGGCGTTGACCTGAGCTTCCTGGGCCTGATCCTGTTCATCGCCGTTATCGCATCGGCCACCCAGCTGGTCGAGATGGCTGTGGAGAAATTCTCTCCTTCGCTCTATGCTTCGCTAGGCATTTTCCTGCCGCTGATTGCCGTGAACTGTGCCATCCTGGGCGCCTCGCTGTTCATGCAGCAGCGCGACTTCCCCTCGGCATGGACGGCAACCGTCTATGGCGCGGGCTCGGGCATCGGCTGGCTGCTGGCCATCGTGGGCATCGCCGCCATCCGCGAGAAACTCGCCTACAGTGACATCCCCAAGCCCCTGCGCGGCGTGGGCATCGCATTCATCATTACTGGTCTCATGGGTATCGCATTCATGAGTTTCCTGGGCATTAGATTAGGATAAAGGAGGAGAGCATTATGATACTGATATCAACTAGCATTTCAACTACGGTATTGGCGAGCGCACTGGTGTTCCTTGTGCTCACCCTGTTGCTCGTCATCCTGCTGCTCGTGGCCAAGCACTACCTGGTGCCGTCGGGCAAAGTGAAAATCAACATCAACAACGGTACCAAGGAGCTGGAGGTCAACAGCGGCAACACCCTGCTCAACACCCTGCACGAGAACGGCGTCATGCTGTCGAGTGCCTGCGGTGGCAAGGGCAGCTGCGGCCAGTGCAAGGTGCAGGTGACCGAGGGCGGCGGACAGATTCTGCCCACCGAGGTTCCCCACTTCTCCCGCAAGGAGCAGATGGACCATTGGCGCTTGGGTTGCCAGGTCAAGGTCAAGGACAGCATGTCCATCCAGGTGCCTGACAGCGTGCTGTCGGTCAAGGAATATGAGTGCACCGTCGTGAGCAACAAGCTCGTGTCCTCGTTCATCAAGGAGTTCATCGTGGCCCTGCCCCCGGGCGAGCACATGGACTTCATCCCCGGCAGTTATGCACAGATCCGCATTCCCGAGTACGAGATGGACTACGACAAGGACATCGACAAGGAGTCGCTGGGCGAGTACCTGCCCACATGGGAGAAATTCGGTCTGTTCGGCCTCAAGTGCCGCAACGACGAGGCTACCGTGCGCGCCTACTCGATGGCCAACTATCCCGCCGAGGGTGACCGCTTCATGCTCACCGTGCGCATCGCAACCCCGCCGTTCAAACCCAAACCCGCCACCGGCTTCATGGACGTCATGCCCGGTATCGCTTCGAGCTACATCTTCACGCTCAAGCCCGGCGACAAGGTCATCATGAGCGGCCCCTACGGTGACTTCCACCCCATCTTCGACAGCAAGAAGGAGATGATCTGGGTGGGCGGTGGCGCCGGTATGGCTCCCCTGCGCGCACAGATCCTGCACATGACGCGCACGCTCAACACGCGTGACCGCGAGATGCACTACTTCTACGGCGCACGCTCGCTGAGCGAGGTCTTCTACCTCGAGGACTTCCTGCAGCTCGAAAAGGACTTCCCCAACTTCCACTTCCATCTGGCGTTGGACCGTCCCGACCCCGTTGCCGACGAGGCTGGCGTGAAATACACCGCAGGCTTTGTAGCTCCCGTCATGCGCGACACCTATCTAGCCAACCACGAGGCCCCCGAGGACTGCGAGTACTACATGTGCGGTCCCGGCATGATGAGCCAGACGGTCAACGAGGTGCTCGACTCCCTCGGCGTCGATCCCTCATCCATCCACTACGACAACTTCGGGTAATCCCCACACTACCCGACAAAACACCGCGGGCGACCCAATCGGGCCGCCCGCTTTATTCTCAGAAAACCTCAAGTCATCTAAAGAATTTCCATCACTGATTTCTTAATGTATGCCTTCATCGCATCCCATGAGTCAGATGAATGCATGAGTGGCATAGGGGCCTGCTCAGCATCATCAAAATAGGTCAAACTGCGGATTGCGATAAAGTCATTGACATCAGGATATTTCTTACGGAATAAGCTCAACATCTCTGACATCGAGAACTGCTGAAGTAGGTAATATAGGTCAACAAAATCCTTTCGCGTTCCTCGACCAACAATTGCACGAACCTTCATAGCAGCAATTTCCTGAACCGAGGCAAGCCTCAATCCATCTTCCATAATCATCTCGTCAATCCATGGGCTATCGTAGTTCACAATATCAACTTTCACCCCATTGATGGTAAACAGCTTTACGTTTGTCGAAGTATTGATGACCTGTAATTCCCCATGAGAGGCTAAAATTTTCCTCAACTCGATGTCATCACAAAAAATATGCCCAAACAAGTCCAAATCAATAGAGCTGCGATGTCCAAGTTGCAGTGCCAGTGCTGTACCTCCCACTAAACGGGTATCAGCCAATAACGGCTCTTTCATCAGGCCTCTCAACAACTCAAGTGTCGCAGGTTCTATTGTTTCGTAACGAAGCATCGGTAATCGGCGGGATTGGTGTTTGATATAGTGGTTATGAAGGCAAGACTTACCTCGTCGATGTGTCGCATCTGCTTGCACACTTCCACAATGCGGTCAAGACCATAATAGGACACAAGTATGCGCCAGTCGTTAAGCGTCCCAATCTCGAACACGCGCGAAACAATGAACGCTGGATACTGGTCCAAATCAAACGCCTCCCTGTCGGTATCCCAGAAGCAAGGCGCTGACAATCGCTGTACACATTCTTGCTTAGTCATGCTACAAAATTAGTTACATTTGCCGAAATCACAAAAAAACCTTGAAAAAACAATCAGAGATTTATACAAATGTGGCATAAAAACTTGCAGAAATAGATTATTTAGCCTAATTTTGCAACGATTCATTGCGGCCACAGCGGTGGTCACCATGCAATGATGACATAAATAGAAGAGCGTGTTTGTTCTATCCGTCTCATCGAAATCGGCAAAATTTCATTCAGCTGGATAAACAATTATTACGCTTTGTTTGCTATGTATCCTCCTATCTGTTGGGAGATTCAATAGCAGCAAGCGTGGGTGATGTGTTTATTGCTGAAAAGGCGTTTGCCGATGCCTGATGGGAGATAAACAAATGTCCCCACGCACTTTCATTTAAAACATACCGTTGTTTGCCAATGGGGCGGCATACGACACCTATTAACTCCAAGCAACTATGAATATGGTAAACTCTTCACTACGATTCGCAGCAACAAGATTGCTGATGATTGCCTTGACTTGTTTTGTCTCGCAGCCTATTAGTGCCTACGACTTCATGGTAGATGGCATTGCTTATATTTTGAATGACGATAGTGCATCTGTCTCAGTAACCTATACAGATTATCCAGGCAATAATTACAATGTTAATTATACTGATGTCACCTCGATTATTGTTCCCTCGAGTGTTAATTATGAGGGAAAAGATTATGGTGTAACACAAATAGGGAATCTTGCATTCTCTATGTGCTCAACCCTAAAGCAAGTGATTCTGCCTGAAGGCTTGATAAAGATACGACAAAACGCCTTTGCCGTTTGTACCCACCTTGAATCAATCAACATACCTAATACAGTAACTGACATTGAAGCTGGTGCATTTATTCAGACTGCTATTCGTGAGATTGTAATACCAAATTCGGTGGTCAATTTGGGTTTCTCTGCTTTTTCTAATTGTTGGGAATTGACACAAATAACTTTGTCTGAGGGTCTCACAGAAATATCGCCAAGCCTATTCACGAATTGCATCAATCTGAAAAGGATTACATTGCCTTCTAGTGTCACAACCATTGGAGAACTGGCCTTCTCTTTGAGTGGAATTCAAGAGATAAACTGGTCTTCTTCTCTTAAGAGCATTCAAAGACAAGCCTTTTGGTATTGCAGTGGGTTGACCGAAGTTGTATTGCCTGACAGCGTGTCATGGATCGGTGGTTCCGCATTTGACAAATGCGGAAATCTGGAGCGTGTGACATTGGGCAATGCTTTGTTCTCGGTTGGAGCAAGTTCGTTTGAAGATTGCGGGAAATTGAAAGAAATCGTATTTGGTCCCAACGTGCGACGCATTGAGAGTAGCGCCTTTAGGTGGACTGGACTTCAACACTTGGTACTTCCCGAATCGCTCGAGTTTATAGGTGATAACGCCTTTGCTATGTGCGATAAACTCGAGGATGTCTATATGTGCGATTCTATCACGACTATTGAAGAAAGTGCTTTTGCCGGTTGCAGAAGATTACGCTACGTTAAATTGTCGGAATCTCTAACAAGCATTAGTTATGCTCTATTTGATGGTTGTGCATTCGAAGATATCTATTTCCCACCATCAGTCACTAGAATTGGGGGTTATGCGTTCACAAGTTGCAATTTTAAGGAATTGGAGATTCCTAACACTATCACCAGCATTGGAGGTGGTGCCTTTAGAAACTGTAAAAATCTTACCCGTGTAGTTATACCTCATTCGGTCACCGCATTGTGGGCATTCACCTTCGATTATTGTACGGCATTAGAGGAAATCTTCATAGGTGATGGTGTAGAATTTATTGATTATGGTGCGCTCAATGAGTGCAATGCCCTAAAGACTATTACCCTAGGCGCAAGCATTGGTGCCATCAAAAAAAGCACAAACTGGCCACTGGGCTCCTGCAAGAACCTGACTCGACTCTATAACCGCAGACCTGATCCAATCAGTATCGATGAAGCCGTGCTGCAACGAGTTGATTATGATAATTGTATACTCTATGTTCCCATTGGATCGGCCCATCTGTATCGTAATGCCCCCGTATGGGGACGGTTTGTCCATATCAAGGAGTTTAACCTGAATGTGCCAACTGCAGTTGTTGGGGACGTGAATTTGGATGGAGAAGTCAATATCGCCGATGTTAATGATCTCGTGGAATTGATTCAAAACCCAGAACTGGCTACAGTAGATATTGATACTGATATTAACCAAGATGGTGAAATCAACATTTCAGATATCAATTGTGTGATTGATATCATCCTAGGACGTCCTTCTGAGATATCACCTCAATAAGTGCGAATGCAATTACAACGGGCGACCCACACCAGGGCCGCCCGCTTTTTTCATTGTCGTAACTGATTACTTCAGGGTCTCGATCCACACCTTGAGGCTGTCAACGGGAGGATTGCCGTTGAGCACCTTACCGGGCAGGATCCAGTTGGCATTGGGAGCGCTGGCCTTCTTCAGGTCTTCGCCGCTCTTACCCATGTCGCTGCCGCCACTGGTGGCAAACGGGATGATGGTCTTGCCGGTCAGGTCATACTGCTCCAGGAAGGTGTTGACGATGCGCGGAGCGGTGTACCACCAGATGGGGAAACCCACATAGATGGTCGTGTACTGGTCCATGTTCTCCACCTTGCTGGCCACGGCGGGACGAGCGGTGGAATCATGCATCTCGACCGTCGAACGGCTCTTCTCGTTGTTCCAATCGAGGTCCTCGGTGGTGTAGATCTGCTCGGGAACGATTTCAAACAGGTCGGCATCGGTGGCCTCGGCAAGGGTCTTGGCGACCTGTGCGGTCACATGTTCATTGCTAGCCGAGAAATAGGCCACCAGTGTGGTCCGGGTGTCGGCTGCCGAGGCATCATCGGTCTTGGTCTCTTTCTGTTCACTTGTGCCGCAGGCACCCAACATGAGTCCGCAGGCTAATGCAATTAATGTTGACATTTTTTTCATTTTCACAAACGGGTTATTAGACAAATAAGATAAATCGGGATGGTTAAGAAGAAGGCTGACCGCACCTGCAATCATTGCGAGGAACGGACAGCCTAATATCTCACGACAGGGCCACGTCAGTCTTTCTTGAGGTCCACCTTGCCGGGAGTGGCAGGCTTCTCGGTGCTCAAGCCGGTCTTGCTGGCATTAGCAGCAGGCTTAACGGCGGTGCTGGCCTCGGTCGTCTTGGCAGGAGCGGGAGCAGCGGTGCTGCCACCCACCTTGTTGTAACGCTTGTTGAGACCCTCGATCACCTCTTCGGTGACATCAAACTTGGGGTCGATATAGAGCGTTGCGCTCTTGCGGAGTACCATGTCAAAGCCTTTCTTCTTGGCATAGTCCTTCATGAAGTTATCGATGGAGTCCAGCAGTTGGATCTGGCTCTGGTTGAGTTCGTTCTGGATG
>JAEEGH010027318.1_pt1 | contig 11306 bp, 10 predicted proteins | sample 9134181 | NCBI WGS metagenome assembly JAEEGH01 (sample SAMN16246544, study PRJNA631951) | gut metagenome | biome: gut microbiome; feature: rumen; material: DP-attached | host: Bos | place: Iran: Karaj | collected 2018-10 | reverse complement strand
CCCTCCAGCGCCGATGGTACTGCGATTTGCTTCGCGGGAGAGTAGGTCTTCGCCTGCTTCGCTGTTTTTTTTGTACTTGGATTTTGTACCTCATAATTCAGCTCGAAGAAGTTGAATTCTGCTCAATAAATATGATTACAGCCGTTCGGGGCATTGAATCATGATCCGAACGGCTGTTTTTTGTTTAGCTAATTCGACTGTGTTTTCAGGATAAACAATAGAATTGCGGGCTTTCGCTTTTCTTCGAGTCGAAGAGGCGAAAGCCCGCGGTCAATTTGTAGGATTACATTACGAAGTGCACGTTCTCGTCAAGCTCGGCGCGGGACGATTCAAACTGGGCCATTGGCTGTTCCATGTCGGGGAAGCCGATGGCGACGCTGACCATGATGCGGCGATCCTGCGGGATCTGCAAACATTCGCGGATGGTCGGTTCGACGATGAGGGGATAGCCGAGGATGCAGCTGCCCAGTCCATGTCCTGTAGCCGAGAGGCACAGCGTCTGCACGAACATGCCAACGTCGAGGGCGTGGTATTTGCCTTCGGGCTCGTCCATGCACACGATGACGGCACAGGGAGCGTCAAAAAAGCGCACGCTGCGCTCGACAAAGCTGCCGCTTTCCCAGCCCTGACGCTCGATGAACGGTGTCATCTCGGCGCTGAGCTCGCGGGCGCGCTTGCGCCGTACGTCGGGTTCGGCGGGGCCTTTGCCGACCTGGGAGGTGCGGCCGTTTTTGAGGTCGTCAAGCATCCGCGCGCGCAGGGCGGCAAGTTTTTTGCCGGCGACGACGTAAGCTTCCCACGGCTGGGTGTTCTTCGCTGAGGGTGAGAAGGTTGCGTATTCGAACACGCTTTTCAGCAGCGCGGGCGAAAGCGGCGTATCCTTAAAAGCACGGCACGAACGGCGGGCGTTGATGCCGGCGAGAAGTCCCATGGATTCTCCGTTGCACATAGTTTTTCCTCCTGAAATGAAGCATTTTGTCACATCAAATACAAATTGTAGCACCGTGAACGTCTTCGCGCAAGTCGCTTGGGTGCGGTATAATATGATGGTTGATCCCGTTTAAGGGGGAACAACGTGCAAAGGAGTTGATCGTATGATGATTCGCAAATGGATAAAGATGTTCGTCCTGCTGGCGCTGTGCTGCACTGCGCCAGCGGCATGGGGAGCCGCTGCCGATAAGGAGGGATCAAGGATCGATTCGCTGCTGGAAGCTGCCGGACGGCGCGCCGAGGGACGGACGATGGCTGCACAGCTGCGCGCAGAACTTGATTCACATGTGACGAACGAGCCGCTGATGCGTCTGTGGCGCAAAGCTGTGGGACACGACGAAAAAGCCCGCCTTGAGGCTGCTTGGAGTATTTTGCGCGTCTGGTGCCCCGAAGGCGACGCGAGCCGCTGGGCAGAGGTGGATTATTGCGAACTGCCGTCGGAAACACCGCGGCCGCTGATGGTGATCGACGCTCTTTATTCGGCGCTGATCGAGTTGCGCAAGACCGAGGCGGGCGTATGGTTGGCAAACGAGCTTCTGCGCGAGTTCTCGCGCTCGTCGCATGGCAGGTACGACTTCCTCGGCGTCTGTCCCGCTCCGGTGGCGGCCGCGGTGAATGATATCGTTGCCCGCACGGGGATGATCGGGCTCTGGAAGCCGCGTCAGGTGGTCGGCCGTCTGCCGATTGCGCGTCCCGTGTCGGGCTCGGTGTCTGATTCGTACGCGATGGATCAGGGGATGCAGTTTCTGGACGGCGCGGGCCGGCCGGCAAACAACGGTTTTTACGCCTGGGATCGGAAGAGCGGGAATATCTATCGGGTCCGTGTGATCATCCCGCCCCTGTTTTAGAATTAGCACAGTCTTGAGAAGTTCTGGCCGACACGAAGCAGAATCTACCGTACGTCTGTGTGTCAGCTTTGATTCTGACCTTTTGAAAAGGAGTATCGATGATGGATCGTATCGCACATGCCGCGCTGGTCTCGGACGCGGGGTATGACGCGCCGCTGTATGCTTCACGGGCTGAAGTGCCTGAAGAGGCGCGCTGGAAACTTGAAGACATTTATGCCTCCATGGATGACTGGGAGGCCGATGCGAAATCTGCCGCGGAGCTGACGGAGGAACTGGCTGCGTGCAAGGGGCACGTGATGGACTGTGCCGCGTCGCTGTGGAAGGCGATCAACCTTGACGACCGGCTGAGTTTCGTCATGGGCAAGCTGTACAGCTATGCCGTGATGCGCAGTCACGAGGACACGGCGGCGGAAGCACCGAAAGCGCTGGCCTCGCGTGCCTCGCAGCTGAGCGTCAAAGCGGGGGAAGCCTCGGCCTTTCTGACGCCCGAGATTTTGGCCGCCGACGCGGCGACAATAGATGCATACATCAAGGCCGAGCCGCGGCTGGAACCGTACCGCCTGATGTTCGACCGCATCCTGCGACGCAAAAAGCATGTCCTCAGCGCCGAACAGGAGGCGATCCTTGCGGCGATGGGCGAGCTGGCCGGCGCCCCCGACGAAGCGTTTTCCATGCTGACCGATGCCGACATGGAGTTCGGCACGATCGCGGACGAAAGCGGCGCAACGGTTCTTCTCACGCAGGAAGGCTACGGCCGCTATATCTCTTCCCCCGTGCGCGCTGTGCGCAAGGCGGCGTTCGAGGGGATCCACAAACAGTTCGGGAAGTTCCGCAACACGCTGGCGGCGACCTATTCGGCCAGCGTGAAAAAGGACTGCACCTTCGCGCGTCTGCGCCATTACGACTCGGCGCTGGAGGGGGCGCTGGAGAGCAACGAGATCCCCACGTCTGTCTACGGCGGCCTGATCGACGCGGTGAACGCTGCGCTGCCGGCGCTGCACGAGTATGTGGCGTTGAAGAAAAAAGCGCTCGGCGTTGAACACATGGAGCCGTACGACCTCTACGCGCCGTTTGCTGCCGAGATGAAGCGCGTCTTCAGCTACGAGACGGCTCAACGGCTCGTTCTCGAAGCGGTCGCGCCCCTTGGCGAGGAATATGTGCGCCTGATGAAAAAGGCGTTCGACGAGCGCTGGATCGACGTGTACGAGAACAAGGGCAAGCGCAGCGGCGCGTATTCGTGGGGCTGCTACGGCGTGCACCCGTACATGCTGCTCAACTACGGCGGCACGTACCGCGACGTATCGACGCTGGCGCACGAGGGCGGGCACTCCATCCACACCTGGCTGTCCAACGAGAGCCAGCCGCAGGTGTACGCGTCATACGCGCTGTTCGTGGCCGAGGTGGCCAGCACGGTAAACGAGTTGCTGCTCGTGGAATATCTGCTGAAAAACACCGACTCGCGCGAGGAAAAGGTCTTTTTGCTGAACCAGCAGCTCGAGTTGATCCGTCAGACGATCTACCGCCAGACGCTCTTCGCTGAGTTCGAGCGCGACGTCCACGCGGCGGTCGAGCGCGACGAGCCGCTGACTCCCGAAGGCATGAACCGCATGTGGTCGGAGCTGAACACGCGCTATTATGGCCCCGAGGTTGGGGCAAACGAAGATCTGGCCGCCGAATGGTCGCGCATCCCTCATTTTTACAGCGCCTTTTACGTTTATCAGTACGCCACGAGCCTGTCGGCCGCGGTGGCGATCGTCGACCGCATCCTCACGGGCGGCGAGGCGGAGCGCGACGCGTATCTGACGCTGCTGCGCGGCGGCTGCTCGGCCGATCCGATCACGCTCCTGAAAGGCGCGGGCGTGGACATGAGCGGGCCGGAGCCGGTCAGACAGGCGCTGTCCGTGTTTGCGCGTAAGACGAAGGAACTTGCGGCCCTGCTTTAAGACATGACTGCGGGATCATCTTTGTATCCGCAGACCGGAATGCCGAACGCACATTCGCGTTCGGCATTTTTGTGCTAAAATGCGCATGATACGATTTCATTCTTTTTGACAAAATCGGGAGGGGTATCGAAAATGGATCAGTTCAGTCCGATTGGCGTGTTTGACTCGGGAGTGGGCGGATTTACCGTTGCCCGCCAGGTGCGGCGCCTGATGCCGAACGAAGATATTGTCTATTATGGCGACAGCGCCAACATGCCCTATGGCAGCCGCGCGACCGACGACATTCTGCACCTTGCGCGGCAGATCCTCAGTTATCTGGCCACGCGCCGCGTCAAGGTCGCGGCGGTCGCCTGCAACACGATCTCGACGCTGATCAATTATTACCGAAACGATTATCCGTTTAAGATCTTCAGCGTCATCGAAGCCGGCGCGGCTTCTGTCGGCGACCTCGACGCCGACTGTGTCGGCGTGATCGGCACGCCCGTGACGGTGAAGTCGAAAGCCTACGACCGTCTTATCCGCGGCATCCGCCCGGACATGAAAGTCGTCTCCGCGCCGTGTCCACTGCTTTCGACGTACGTCGATGCCGGCGATCTGCGTCCTGAAGTGGTCGATCCCGAACTGAAAACCGCCGTCGATTCCATTCTTGCTGAAGCGCCCGTGAAGCATCTGATCCTCGGCTGCACGCACTACCCGCTCGTGTCGGAACACCTGAACCGGCTTTATCCCGGCATTGAACTGATCGACCCGGGGATCGAGCAGGCACGCATGATCAAAAGTTATCTCTCTGACAATGACCTCCTGCGCGACGACGGCAATCACGGTACGGTCGAGCTGAACACGTCGGGCAATCCCGCTCAGTACGCCGAGTCAGCTCCGCGCTTTGGCCTGTCTGCGCCGAGCGCGATCAACAAGCTCATTGTAACCAAGCCGCTTTAGGTGTGCTGGGGCGGCGGAAGACGGCCCGCTTATGGGGATGGCTTTTGCGGAACAGAAAAGAGGAACAAAAATCGCGCTGCGTCGTTTTTATCTGACGGGCGCGTTTTTTGGGACGCTCAATTTGGGCTATTTTTTAAATAATAAATCTCTATATCCAGTTGATAAGAGTCGATTTTGTTTGTATAATTTTAAACAAAGGCTGGACGTTCGGCCGATTTTTACTGGAAGGATGATGTTGTATGAAAACAAAAAAGATCCTGCTGGCGCTTCTTTTCGCTGCTCTGACGGCCTCGGCCGCGTGTGCGGCCGACGTGGCGCTGACTTCGATCGGGCAGGGGCCCGACGCGATGATGATCAAGGTGATCATGCGCTCGCTGAAGATCACGCCGGATTATGAGCCGCTGATGAAGCCCGATGCTCTGACGAACCAGAAGGCGCTCGTCGCGGTCGTCGGCGGCAGCTCCAAGGGACTGGGCGCGGCCGGCATCGACAAGGAGCAGGAAGTCGAACGCACGAAGGCGCTGTGCGACGCGGCTGTTGCCAAGGGCATGAAGGTACTGATCATGCACGTGGGCGGCGAGGGACGCCGCGGCACGCTGTCCGATCTCTTTATCGAAGCGGCGGCTCCCTATGCCGATGACATGATCGTCGTCGACGGCGGCAACGGAGACGGCATTTTCACGAAATTCGCCGAGGCGAAGAGCATCACCATCAAGACGGCGCCCAACGTCAAGGGAACGAGAGAGCCTCTGAGCGCCGTGCTGGCAGGCTGGGGCATCACGCAGTAGGCAGCGGCCATGGAGTGGTTCTGGCCGGAAGGTTTTTACACCTTCCTGATGATCGCTGTATTCGCCTTCGGCGCGTTCGCGTTCAAGCTGCCGATCGCCGTGGCCATGGCTCTGGCTGCGGTCGTTGGCGCGCTTGCGGGCGGCGAGGGCTTTCCCCTGCGGCATTTCGTCGAGGGGCAGTTCGGATATCTGAACACGATCCTGGTCATCGCCACGGCGATGATCTTCATGAAGGTCATCCATCGGACCGGACTGCTTGACGCACTGTCGGCGTGGCTGATCCGCAAGTTCCGCCGCTTCCCCGTGCTGCTTTCCATCGGACTGATGCTGATCGTGATGATCCCCGGCATGATCACGGGCTCTTCGACGGCTTCTGTGCTCACCACCGGCGCGCTCGTCTCGCCCGTGCTGATGGCGCTGGGCATGGACAAGGTCAAGGCCGGTGCGGTCATCTCGATGGCCGCCCTGCTCGGCATGATCGCGCCGCCGATCAGTATCCCGGCGATGATCATCTGCGCCGGCGTCGATATCCCTTACGTGGGGTTCGCGCTGCCGCTGCTGGTCTGCACGGTCCCGCTGGCGCTGTTCTACGCGCTGACGATGATCTATCCGACGATCCGCACCTGCAAAGATGCGGCTGCGCTTGAAGCACAGCTGGAAAAGATGGAAGCCCAGAAGCTAACATTCCGTCTGGCCCTGCCTGTGATCGTTCTGGTCGCGCTGTTCGCGGTCGAGCAGATCTTCGCTTCCGTCTGGCCCGGACTGGGCATGCCGCTCATTTTCCTCATCGCGGCGGCGGCCGGATTCCTCACCGGAGTGAAGTGGAACTTCATCGACACCGTGACGGAAGCCGTCAACGACTGTCTGCCCGTGCTCGGCATCCTCATGGGCGTCGGTATGTTCATCCAGATCATGACGCTGATCGGCGTGCAGGGCTTCATCGTCGTCTCGACGCTGAGCCTGCCGAGCTGGACGATCTTCCTCGGCATCGCCGTGATCATCCCGCTGTTCGGTGCGGTTTCGTCGTTCGGCGCATCGTCGGTGCTCGGCGTGCCCTGTCTGCTGGCGCTGCTCAGCAGGGATTCGGTGGTCGTCGCTTCGGCGCTCAGCCTCGTGGCCGCGCTCGGCGACCTGATGCCGCCGACGGCGCTGGCGGGCATTTTCGCCGCGCAGGTGGTGGACGAGCCGAATTACTTCAAGATCCTCAGGAAGTGCCTTCTGCCGGCGTTCGTGCTCGACGTCTGGGGCATTCTCATCATCATTTACAGCAACAACGTTGCTGCGCTGATCAAGTAGGGAGGGGAGCAGGATGACGCTTATTTACCGGGGCATCGTGCTCTTCGTGATGCTCTTTGTGCTGAGATGCATGTTCAAAGAGAAGTCGTTCTGGAAGCAGGTCACGGGCGCGATGGTGCTCATTCCGCTGGTGCTCCGCCTGCTGATGATCAAGTAGGGAGGGCTGCCTGATGAGTGAGAATTACAAAGTCAAAGGCAACGCCCTGACCGCGCTGGTCCTCTGCACACTGGCCGGTGTCGTCTGCTGGTTCACGGCGCAGTCGTTCATGTCGATGTGGACGCCCGACGTGTGGTATCCCGCGCCGGGGTTTGAGAAGCACATGCTTTCCGAATGGGAACCGGCGCTGGCCGGCACGCACGGCGACACGCCCGTCTTCATTCAGAAGGGCGAGGAAGATGGCGGCACGGTGTTCGTGATGGGCGGCACGCACCCGAACGAACCGGCCGGCTACATGGGCGCGGTGATGTTCCTTGAGCGGGCGAAAGTGAAAAAGGGTCGTCTGTTCGTGATGCCCTGCGCCAACATGTCGGCGTTCACCCACAACTCGCCGCAGGACGCTGCGCCGCAGCGTTTCCATATCCCGCAGGAGGGCGGCAAGTCGCGCGTGTTCAAGTTCGGCTCGCGTGCGACCAACCCGATCGACCAGTGGCCGGAACCTGACGTGTATATCCACTATCCGAGCGGCCAGAAGCTGGACGGCGGCTCGCGCAGCAACCTCAACCGCTCCTATCCCGGCACGAAGAACGACGGTCTGACGCAGCTCGTCGGCCTGGCGATCGTGGAACTGCTCAACAAGGAAAACGTCGATCTGGCGTTCGACCTTCACGAGGCGTCGCCCGAGTATCCCGTCATCAACGCGACGGTCGCTCACGAGCACTCGATGGAGCTGGCGGCGATGGTGACGATGGAGCTTGAGATGATGGGCATCCCCATGCGTCTTGAGCCTTCGCCGGTCAACTTCCGGGGCTTGAGCCACCGCGAGTGGGGCGACAACTGCCCGAACGTGATCCCTATCCTCATGGAGGCGGGCAACCCCGCGCAGGGGCGTCTGCGCGGACACACCAACGAAGCGCTTGTACTTACCGGCCGCGATAAGGCTTATACCAAGGCGGCCAAGCTGGGCGTGCTGTTCATCCCCTATGTGGATCAGCAGCCGCTTGAGCTGCGCACGGCGCGTCACGTCACGGCCGTCGCCAAGTACATCGAGCTGCTCGGCGACGTGCGTCCGGGCAAGGAGATCGTGGTCGAGAACATCCCGACCTACGAGGAGATGAACGAGAAGGGGCTCGGCCCCTGGCTCGCACCGGCTCCGTAACGGTCAAAACGGCTTTTCGGGCCGCGAACGGCTCGCGGCCCTATCAAAAACAAGGAGGGTTTCTGGTATGAAGAAAATGAAGGCAGTATTGGCAGCGGCTCTCGTCCTCGGCGTTGCGGCGACGGCGGGCGCGGTCGAGATCAAGGACGGCTACGCGGCTCACGGCATGGTGGCTGCGGCGCACGAACTGGCTTCCAAGGCCGGCGTCGAGATCATGAAGAAGGGCGGCAACGCCATTGACGCGGCCGTGGCCACGGCGCTCGCGCTGAATGTCGTCGAGTTCAACGCCAACGGCATCGGCGGCGGCGGATTCACCACGTTCTACTCGGCCAAGACCAAGGAAGTCATCTGCATCGACTACCGCGAGCAGGCTCCTGCTTCGGCCACCAAGGACATGTTCGCTTCCGAGCAGGCCAAGAAGGAAAAATGGTCGGCCTACGGCGGCAAGTCGATCGGCGTGCCTGGCTGGCTGGCCGGCATGGACTACATGCTGAAGAACTACGGCACGATGACCTTCGCTCAGGTCGCCGAGCCCGCGATCCGCTACGCTGAAGAGGGCTTCACGTTCGTCGATGCGCAGAAGGGCTTCATCGAGGATCACCTTGAAGAGCTCAACAAGTACAACGCGCCCGGCACCACGCCTTTCACCGATGAGATCGGCCTGCCCATCAACGGCGGCACCATCCTCAAGCAGCCCAAGCTGGCGGCCACGTTCCGCCTGATCGCCGAGAAGGGCCCCGATGTCTTCTACAAGGGCGAGATCGGCGAAGCCATCTGCCGCGCCGTTGAGAAGGCCGGCGGCAAGATGACGATGGAAGACCTTGCCAACTACAAGGTCTACGTGCGCAAGCCCGTCGTCGGCTCCTACCGCGGCTACAAGATCTACTCCGTGCCGCCCGCATCGTCCGGCGGAACGCACATCGTGCAGCTGCTCAACATCATGGAGAACTTCGACGTGAAGGGCTGGGGCTTCTGGTCCACGAAGAAGGTCCACGCGTTCTGCGAGGCGACCAAGATGATGTTCGCCGACCGCGGCAAGTACATGGCCGACACTGCTTTCGCCAAGGTGCCTCTGGCCGGGCTTCAGTCGAAGGATTACGCCAAGGAACTCGCCGGCAAGATCACCGGCCTCATCACCGAGAAGCAGACCGCGGGCGATCCGTGGAAGTTTGACACGGCTGCGAAGACTTCCTACGTGGCCGGCATGGGCGACGAGCATTTCTCCACGTCGCACTTCTCCGTTGCTGACGCCGAGGGCAACATCGTCGCCAGCACCAACACGATCAACTTCTTCATGGGCTCCGACGTGTTCGTGCCCGAGTACGGATTCCTGCTGAACGACGAAATGGACGACTTCTCCAGCAACCCCGAGAGCGTCAACGCTCCCGAGCCCGGCAAGCGTCCTCTGTCGTCCATGAGCCCCACCATCGTGCTTGATCCTGAAGGCCGTCCCTTCATGAGCCTCGGTTCGCCCGGCGCTACGCGTATCCTTACCGCCGTCGCGCAGTGCATCATGAACGCCGTCGATCACGGCATGACGATGGACGAGGCCATCGAGGCCCCGCGCTTCCACGGCCAGTACGGCAAGCAGATCCGTACCGAGAACGACCGCTATGACGAGAAGTTCAACGAAGAGCTGAAGGCCATGGGCTATGAGATCAGCCTGCAGCAGCCTCTGTACACCGGCGGCGCTCAGGGCATCATGTTCCACTGGGACGCCAAGGGCACCGACAAGTTCCTCAATGGCGGCGCTGACAGCCGTCGCCTCGGCTTCGTCGTCGGCTTCTAAGCGTTTCGGAACGTAACAAACCGGATATTTGCACTTAACGTAAGGCCCTCGCGGGAAAAAGTCCCGCGAGGGCCTTTTTCGTGGTAAGATGGAAACAAGTTTGTCATTCAGAGAGGGGCGGTATGATGTTCTCTTTGCGGTTTCGCAGATTGTTTGGGGCCGCGGCGCTGTTGCTTGTCGTGTGCGCGCTGCCGGCGAAGGCGGCGTTTCAGATCGACGTTCGGCCCGGCTACGGCGTGACGGGGCGGAAATGGCTGTCGGATTACAATCCGGCCTTGCGCGGCACGGATTACGACACGCCGGTTTACGTGATGGAAGGAAAGGAACCGGGCGGGCGTGCTTTGCTCTTTGCCGGCACGCATTCGCGCGAGATCGCCGGACCGCTCTCGGCGACGATCCTCCTGGAAAATGCAAGCGTGACGCGCGGGACGCTGTTCGTGATCCCCTGCCTGAACGCGGCCGGCATGAGCGTGCCCGATTCGCTGGGACAGGTGCCGCACGAGCTGATCGTGCAGACGCGAGGCGGAAAGCGCGTGCTGTATTACGGCGACCGGCGCATCCCGCTCAAGTCCGGCGAGAGCGACCCGCCGGAGTTCGTCCACCCGACCGGCTATGTCCACAAGGATGGGGCCGAGTGGCGCAACATCAACCGCAATTACCCGGGCGTGGCTGACGGGACGCCGGCGCAGCGGGTGTGTTTCGGTGTGATGGAACTGATCCGCCGCGAGAAGATCGGCACGAATCTTGACGTGCACGAAGCGACTGCGCCGGAGAGCGTGCTCGACCCGCGCGACGGCAAGACGTATCCCGGCGGTACGCTGTCGTATTCGCTGATCACGCATCCCAAATACATCGATACGGCGATCGAGATGATCTTCGACCTTGAAGACCGTGGCGTCAACCTCAAAGCGGAGCAGTCGATCCCCGGCTTCCGCGGCATCTCGCACTACGAGATCGGCGAGGGCACGGGCTGCGTGCCTTTTCTGAGCGAGACTCCCAACCCGGCCCAGAACGATCACGCCGTCGGCATCGATCCGCTGCACGACGCGAAGCACCCCATAGGGGAGCGCGTTGCCATTCAGCTGGAGATCTTCCGGGAGTGGCTAGGCAGCTGTGAAAAGATCACGGGCGCGCCGGTCGTGATCGAGGGGCTGCCGGACAAAAAGCAGATCGAGGAAAGCGGCGTTGGCGCGTTTCTGCGGTGACGGAAAGTTTATTTAAGTCGAACGCCTCTGCGCGGAAATGAGCGATCCCGCGCAGAGGCGTTTTTTGTACGCTGATCTTTTTGCGGATAACGAGCTTTTGACGGTATCATAATCGCAGCGGCACGACCTTTTCAGCCGAATGGAATGAGCCCGGAGAGCTATTTGAAGACTTTTTATGATAGAATGATCATG
>JAEEGH010027317.1_pt1 | contig 11306 bp, 5 predicted proteins | sample 9134181 | NCBI WGS metagenome assembly JAEEGH01 (sample SAMN16246544, study PRJNA631951) | gut metagenome | biome: gut microbiome; feature: rumen; material: DP-attached | host: Bos | place: Iran: Karaj | collected 2018-10 | reverse complement strand
CGTTCGTTGTCCAGTCGTTGTCCGCTCGTTGTCCAGTTGTTGTCCAGTCAATGACTGGAGAACAACTGGACAACAACTGGACAACGACTGGACAACGAACGGAGATGTTCTCGTAAAACACTGATAATGAGATATGCTTTTTACAGCCCCAAAATGGACTTTTCTGCTGCCGCGAAAATATTTTTTTGCCAGTTTGGAAAAGCGTTGTATCTTTGCATCCGGTTTGGTCGCCGCAAACGATGGCGTTGAAGCACTGCAACAACATTGTTATCAACCCGTTAGGCGTCAAAAGGGAACAATGTGGAAATCATTGACAGTCCCGCTGCTGTAAGTTCCGCAACAAGGCAGTCCCCCGCACACCACTGTCTGCCGCCACAGGCCGACGGGAAGGTTTGGGCCGCCGGAACGAAGTCAGAAGACCTGCCAGGCCACGAACGGATTAAAGCTCTCGAGGAAAGGGCGTTAATTATGAACAGACAAACACTGACACGAGACATATTGTGCTTTTTCGCAGCCTGCATTGTGTGGGCAATATGTGCTGTGCCACTACAGGCGCAGGACACCTCTGCACACCGCGTCAGCCAGCGCCAGGAGCTTAATTCAGTGACCATTACACGCGACAAAAAGCCCTCGCCCACCCTCTCGCAGGCACCTGTGCAGGTGGTCGACGACAAGAAGATGGAGCGCACGGGCGCCCTGCTGCTCAGCGACGCCCTGAAGCAGATGGCCGGCGTGACGCTGCGCGACTATGGCGGCATAGGCGGAATGAAGACCGTCTCGGCACGCGGATTGGGGAGCCAGTTCAGCACGCTGACCATCGACGGCGTGGCCGTGAACGACTGCCAGAACGGGCAGGTCGATTTCGGGCGCTACACGCTGGGCAACAGCGCTTTTGTCAGCCTCAGCAACGGCCAGCAGGACGAGATGCTGCTGTCGGCCCGCGCCACAGCCGCTGGCAATGTCGTTAATATGGAAACGCGCGAGGGACAGTTTATGCCTGGCGAGCGGACCCACCTGCGTTTAGGTATGGAAGGCGGCAGTTTCGGACTTCTGTCACCGTCAATGCTGGTAGAGCACAAATTGGCAAAGCGGCTCTCTATGTCGCTGTTCGGCAGCTGGTTGCAAAGCAATGGCAACTATCCATTCACGCTCTACTACACCCCTTCGCACGACGACAGCTCGTCGGTGGAGCGGCGCGAGCACTCGGCGATGTGGCTGGCCACGGGCGACCTCAACCTCTTCTGGCATCCGTCAAGCAACCACTCGCTGACAGCCAAAGTCCACTATGTACAAGGCTACCACGAACTGCCCGGGCCTGTGCAGTATTATGTCAAATCGGGCTCGGAAGATACCAAAGAGAAGCTCTTTTTCTCGCAGGTGAAATATCTGGCATCGCACGGCAAACTGCGCTGGCAGCTGATAGGCAAATACCAGTATACCAACGACTTCTACGAGAACTTCAAGGCCCTTACCGCCTCGCGCTACCAGTATAACGAATACAGTCAGAATGAGTGCTACCTGTCGGGGACGCTGCTGTGGAGGCTGCTGCCGCACCTCACAGCAAGCCTTGCCACCGACGGAGCACTGGCCAAGCTGCACAGCAACTTGGCCAAGAACAGCCAGGTGGACCGCCTCTCGTCGCTCAGCACACTGGCCGTGCAGTACAAAAGGCCACGCATCAGCGTCAGGGCCAACCTGTTGGCAACGCTCATCACCGAACGCGCCTGTGACAACCCCACGGACATACACTACCGCCGCCTGTCGCCCTACGCAGGCATCACCGTCAAGCCTTTGAACCGCAGCAACCTGCGACTGCGCTACTTCTTCAAGGAGAACTACCGAGTGCCCAATTTCAATGAGATGTACTATTTCGTGATGCCCCTCGACTCGCTGCAGCCCGAACGCGCCAGCCAGCACAACATAGGCCTCACGCTGCCGCTCACCACACGCTTCAGCCACGACTCGCTGTCGCGCCGCATCTGGTCGCTGACCGTCGACGGATACCACAACGAGGTGAAGGACAAAATCATAGCCGTGCCGCGGCAGAATATGTTTATCTGGTCGACAATGAATCTGGGGCTGGTCGACGTGATGGGGCTCGATGTGAAAGGCTCGCTCGACTGGCAGTGGCAGCAGGCTTCGCTCAGCGTCACTCTGACCTATAGCCTGCAGAAAGCCGTGGACCGCACCGACCCCGACAACCCCAAGACTTACGACCATCAGATACCCTACACCCCGCGTCACAGCGGCGGAGCCACGCTCTACCTGCAGAACAAGTGGGTCAATATCGGCTACAACTGTATGCTTGTCGGCGAGCGCTACAGCCAGCAACAGAACAACGAAGAGACCCACTTGCCGGCATACGCCGATCAAGGCATAACGCTGGACCGCACATTCGAGTTGCCGATAGGAGACCTTCGCCTGCAAGCCCAGGTGCTCAACCTCTTCGACGTGCAATACGAAGTCGTCCGCTCCTACCCAATGATGGGCCGCAACTTCAGAATCAAAGCAATATATTCCTTTTAACCACTAACCCCCTCCAACCTTCAAACCCTCAAACCCTAAAACCTTAAACCCTCCAACCCTCCAACCCTAAACCCCTCAAACCCTCAAACCCTCCAACCCTAAACCCCTTAAACCCTCAAACCCTTAAACCCTTAAACAATGAAGAAAGTTTTTTTCTCAACCATCTTAGCCCTCTCGCTGGCAACAACAGCCATTCTTTTCGCCTCTTGCAAGCCCGAGGAAGAGAAGCCACAGCCGAGCGATACCGTAGAAATCGATTTCGAGAATCCACGCTATATGGCCGCTGACGATGACAATATCTATATAACCTGCTACTACCCTATGGCCGTGGTGCGATTCGACAAGGCGCAGAACACCTTTACAGGCATTTGTAAACTCGGCAAGTTCCATCCCGAAGGCATAGCCGCCGTTGGTGGCAAGCTCTACATTGCCAGCAGCAACATCTCGGACGAGAGCGGCAACTACAGCTACGACAACAAGCTGTATGTCGTCGACATAGCCACCTTCAAGCTGGTGGACAGCATAACAATCGGGCGCAACCCCAACGTTGTCAGGAAACTGGACAACAGCCACATAGTCTTCAACACGTGGAATGTCTACAACGGCTCGACCGTAGTCAGCGAGGGCAGCACCTATATCCTGAACACAGACAGTAAAGAGATTGTAGACCTGAACGTTGCAATGAATGACTTTGAAGTGTACAACGGCGACATCTACGGCTACGAAAGCTCTTATACCTATGGAGCGACATTCTACAAGGTAAGCGGCGCCACCCACCAAGTGAGCGAGATACTCGACGGTTTCAGTACCTCCGACGGCATCTATGGCATCAGCGTCAACCCCTATAATGGCGACATAATCGCGCTGTCCGACGGCAATTACGTATCGGCAGGCGACTGCTATGTGTTTGCCAACGACGGCAGCCCGCGTATGGGCCCTGTGCAGATGGGACTTCTGCCCAAGAAGGCTGTGGCTCTGGATGCCTCCAACTTGCTTGTGCTCAACGAGGGAGGCTGGGGCTCTAACAACGCCGGCATCAGCCGCGTAGACGTGAGCAACAACACAGCGACAGTCAACTACTTTGCCGACAACAATGGCCGCGGCCTGGGCGACGTGGCACAGGACATACTCCTTGCCGACGGCAAAGCCTTCATAACCGTGACATTCAGCAACAGCCTGGAGATTATGAACACCGCCACAGGCAAATCGACACGAATCGCCACCACCAAATAATCGGATTCACTCATTATCTGTATATATCCCGAGTGCCGCCTTATGGCGGCATTCTTTTTTTGCGCCTCACAAAATAAAAAAGCCCCGCCGACGTTTAATATGCAAGAAAAACATATACAATGAATACCATAGACCTTCTCAACAGCCACCGCAGCATACGCAAATTCCAAAGCCGTGCCATCGAACAAGACAAGATGAACCGCATCCTTGAGTGCGGAATGCGTGCCTCGAACACCGGCAATATGCAGATATACAGCATCATCGTCACACAGCAGCCCGACAATGTCGCCGCTCTGTCCAAACTGCATTTCGGACAAGGCAGCACCGCGCCCGCGTTCCTCACAATATGCGTCGATGTGAACCGATACCACCACTGGTGCCGTCTGCGCGGCTGCGACGAGCCCTACGACAACTTCCTCTGGCTGATGTCCGGCACCGTCGACGCCTCGCTTGCAGCACAGAACATCTGTGTTGCCGCCGAAGCCGAAGGCTTGGGATTCTGCTATCTTGGCACCGTGATGTACAACACCAAGGCCATTGCCGAACTGCTGGAGCTGCCTAAGGGCGTAGTGCCAGTCGTAACCCTTTGTATGGGCTATCCCGACGAGCAGCCGGCTCAGAGCGAGCGCCTGCCGTTGGAAGGTGTTGTGCACGACGAGAAATACCACGACTACAGCGATGACGACATTGAACGCATACACCGCATCCGCGAGGAGTTCCCCTTCAACCAGGAAATGGTGCGTCAGAACGGCACCCGCAACCTCGCCGAGATCTTCACCAAAATCCGCTACCCCAAGAAAGACAACGTCGCCATATCACAGGCCCTCCTCGACTTTGTCGAGCAAGCCGGAATGATGGAGCAGTGATTTTTAACAGCGTGCTTTTCTTATAGACAACCCTCCTCATTGCAAGGAGAACACCCTTACCTCCTGCTTTTTGCAGTCAGGCATAGCCATACCCACAGAAGCATTGATGTATGTTGGGTCACAAACTATATAACGACCATCTTCCAATTCAAGGTAGTCGCCGTCAACATTTGTCTTAAACCTCACCGCCGTTGCCAGATGTCCAGGGAAATGTAGCAACACCACATCCAAGCCAACAAGGTCACGTATAAGAATGCTGTACAGGATGCTCCTGTCTTCACAGTCGCAATAGGGATAATAGAGGCTTTCGTCAGCAAAAAGCGACCTTTCACTGCCAAACTGATCTTCGTCGGTCTTATACTCAAATGCCGTTTGCACCCAGTTGAGCAGAATATCAGCCTTTTGCCTTTCATTCTTGCCTTCCAACATTTTACGCAGTTTAGGATATATCGACCTTTTTACCTCACCGCTCAACGATGCATTGGCATACAGATCCCACGAACCCGAAACCTTTGGATAGTCGTTATAGTAAGCTATAAGATTGCTGTTAACCTCGGTTTGAAGGGTTACCGACGGATATTTCTTGGAACGCAATGTCTTTCGTCTGCAGGCTTTATATGTCAGCTTCGGACTTCCGGCGACTCTAAGACTCGTTAAGTGTTCCTCTGGGAATCCGGCAGTCAGCACCTTTATCTCGTCGTCCTCTCTGCTGTTCTTTGAGATAATGAAATAAGGTTCTTCGTCAATCTCAATATACGGCATATTGAATACCAGTACGTCAAACGGCATATATATCTGCAGCACACCTCTTCTCGTCATTGCCAGTCTCGACTTGTATCCCGACTGTGTCAGCAGCCATTGTTGCAAAAACACAGCCTCATTACTACTATTCCCTTTGGTGACACACTTTGCCACCTTCTCCAGCAGTGTTATGCAACCCCAGTCGCCAATGCCTAATGTTTTCTTAGCCGATAAGCAGTCGGCCAACATTGCATCACATCTGCCATCTGACAAAGCGGTCCACGCTGCACTCAACACCTCTCCACTTAGTTCTTCTATTGATATGTCAATGTCTTTGTTGGTATGGATAGTAATCTCTGTCCCATAGTAATCAACACTCACTGTGTTGTCAGTAGGCGGAGCCACTGGTATCGGAACTTCCGGCACAGGTTGTGGTGCGGGCATCGGTGCCACATCTTCGTGTGGTATCGGTTGAGGCTCGGGTCTCTCGTCTGGAGCTACTGGCTGTTGCGGTGGCTTGGGTTCCTCTGGCGGTTCCACAGCCGGCTTCCTGCCTATGGCAGCCCACGCCGTCTTTACAAACTCAGCGTATTCCTCGTTCGCCTTCTTGCGGAAAGCTTGATAGTCGTCAAATGTCTGCTTACGGTAACGGCTGTAGCTTTCCCGTGCCTGCTTCTTCCAGGCATCGTACTCTTCTTGTGGTGTCTGTGCTGCTGCCGTAGACACAAAAGCCGTCAGTACAATTATTATTAACCGCTTCATCTCACTAAACATTTCTGTGGTTTGTATCCTTCAATCCTGACAATGTATACTCCCGCGACAGGAACCTTAAAGGTTTGTCGGTCGGCGGCACGTTCGATAGCGCCAATCCGTCTACCGACAACGTCATAGACAGTTATCGTATGGCCAGCAGCACCAGAAACAACAATCTCCTTTCCTGACACATACACCAGCGGGAAACTCCCAACCATCTCTATTCCAACATTCGGTTCAAATATAGCCAAATACGAGGCATCGGCTGTCACTGTCACAGTGCGTTGCTCCTCTTGCACTCCGTCATCCCAGCCGTTGAAATGGTAGCCACCGAAAGCGCGGGCTTCTATCGTCACCTCCGTTCCGTAGGCATAGCTGCCGCCACCCGTCACTTGCCCCATCGAGTAGTCGTTGGCGGCCACCGTCAGGGTATACATCACAGGCTCGAATACAGCGGTATAGGTCATATCTCCAGTAACCGTAATCACTCTCGGGTTGCTGGTTATTCCGTCGCTCCACTGAGCGAAGTAATAATGCTCGTTGGCAGTCGCCGAAATTGTGGCAGTCTCTCCAAGGAAGAAGGTGCCGCCGCCTTCCACGCTTCCACGTGTGGTATCGTTGGTATTGACGGTAATCTGGAATTGCTGGTCCAAGTCAAAATATGCCGTGAGCGAGGTGTCGCTGGTAACGGTCAGCATTCGGGGGTTGGTAGTGTTGCCGTCGCTCCATTGCAGGAAATGGCTGTGCTCAGCGGCTGTCGCCGTGATGGTGACAGTACTCAGATATGGATACCAGTCTTCTCCTTCCACACTTCCGAGACTCTCATCGTTCACACCCAGCGCAACATAGTAATTATTCACGGCGAAGTGGGCCGTCAACGTCGTATCACCTGTCAAGATGACGGTGCGAGGATTCTCAGTATTGCCGTCATTCCACTGCACAAAGTGATAACCATAGTTCGGAGTGGCAGTCACCACCTCTACGAGGTTCGACGGCTTGTTGTGCGACACTGTGCCCATCGTCGGATTGTTCACATTTGCTGTAAGTCCTACGAGAATAGCCGTCAATGTAGTGTCTTGTATCAGTGTGAAGGTGATCGGGTTGTCGGTGCTTCCATTGCTCCACCGCAAGAAATGGTAGTCGGCGTTGGGAATAGCCGTGAACGTGAGCGAAGCAAGGTAGTTATAGGTGCCGCCCGTTGTTGCCACCGTTCCTCTACTGTTGTCGTTCACATTACAAGTAGCCGTGTATTGGTTAGGTGCGAAACTGGCAGTAAAGGCAGTGTCTTGCAGAACCACCACACGGCGTGGGTTCTGCGTGTTGCCATCGTTCCACTGTGTAAAGTGGTAGCCATAGTTGGCGGTAGCCGAAATCCATACGGCGGTGTTGTAATCCACCGTGTCGCTATTGCCGGCAGAGCCTTGAGTAGTGTTGTCACTGCCGACAGTGATAGAATGTCTGTCGATGGCGAAATGGGCAGTCAGTATTGTATCGCGTGTCACGGTGATGGTCCTCGGGTTGTCCTCAATGCTGTCGTTCCACATCGTGAAGTGGTAATGCGGCACAGGCACTGCCGTCAATGCCACCTGCGAGAGGTAATTATACGAGCCGCCACCCGTTGCGCTGCCGAGGGTAACGTTGCTGCTGTTGGCTGTAACGAGATAGCTGTTATATGTGAACTCCGCCGTGAATTGCGCCGAGTCAGTCACAACCACGCTGCGCGGGTTCTCCGTGTTGCCATCCTGCCATTGCACGAAGTGGTAGCCATAATAGGCGGTGGCCATCAGCGTAGCAGTGCTGTTGTAATTATAGGTGCCACTGCCGCTCACGCTGCCCATACTGGTGTTGTTGCAGTATACTCCGACTGCGTAGCTGTTGATGGCGAACTGTGCCGTATAGGTAGCGTTCTGCGTGACGCTCACCAGACGCGGATTGTCGGTGTTACCGTCGCTCCATTGGGTAAAGTGGTAGCCAGCGTTGGGGATTGCTGTGATATTCACCGGCGTCAAGTAGTTGTAGCTGCCGCCACCACTGGTGGTACCTATGGCAGGGTTGCTGCTCTGAACGGTGAGGATATAGCTGTTGATCTCGAACTGCGCCGTGTAGGTAGCGGAGTTCTGCACTGTGATGGTACGCGGATTGTCGGTCACGCCGTCGCTCCACTGCGTGAAGTGGTAGCCGTATTCCGCCACTGCCGTCAGTGTGGCAGAAGTATTGAAGTTATAGGTACCGCTGCCGTAGGCACTGCCCATAGTCGGGTCGTTTGGTTCAGAGGTGATGGTATAACTGTTGGCTGCAAACTGGGCGGTGAATGCCGAGTCGCGTGTCACTGTGATGGTACGCGGGTTGTCGGTGTTCTGGTCGTTCCATTGCACGAAGTGATAACCGTAGGCGGGTGTGGCCGTCAACGACATCTCGTGCAGGTAGGTATAACTTCCGCCGCCAGACACACTACCCATAGTTGTACTGTTGCTATTGGCGACAACATTGTATGTATTCAATGCGAAAAAGGCTGTAAATGATGAGTCTTGGATTATAGTTATGCTACGCGGGTTTTGTGTGTTGCCGTCGTTCCATTGGCTGAAGTGGTAGCCGTAGTTGGGCGTTGCCGTTAGGCTCACCAAGTTCTGATAGTAATAAACGCCGCTGCCACCAACGTTGCCCCAGTCGGGGTTGGCGTTGCTGACGGTGATGGTGCTCACATTGCTCACGAAGATGGCAGTGAAGGTGGTGTCGCGCACCGCAGCCATATAGCGTGGGTTCTGTGTGTTGCCATCGTTCCATTTCAGGAAGTGGTATCCGCTATAGGCCGTCGCCGTCATCGTCACAGGGGCGTTGTAGCCGTAGGTGCCGGTACCTGTTGTACTGCCCATTGTCGGGTTGTTGGGCTCAATGACTATATAGCTGTTGTTAGGCACGAAGATGGCGGTGAAGGTGCTGTCCTGCGTCATCTGGATGGTGCGTGGATTGCTGCCGTTGCCATCGTTCCACTGCAGGAAGTGGAATCCTGTCTCTGCCGTCGCCTGAATTATGGCCGAGTGGTTGCTGCAGGTTGGCTGTTGGCTTACTGTTGCGCTACCCATCGCCTCATTGTTCGATGTCACCGTTAGCCTGAATGGTGGTGCCTCTACAATATTGGAGAAATTCTCCCAATAGTTGGTGGTGTAGTAGTTCATTACAGCGCCACAAGGCACACTGACTGGCGTGCTATTGCTTACCGAGGCGAAGGTATGGGCATAGATAGTTGGTGGTGTTGCTCCGAGCATATCTATTCCTGTAATAGTACCTATCCCGCTATAGGCATAGTCGCCGATATTGGTAATGGTGGCTGGGAATGTCAGCTTACCCGCCAGCAGGTTGCAGTTATCGAATGCACGTGTGCCGATGGATGTTAGGTTTGCCGACAGCTCTGGTCTTTCCAATCGCACACAACCGCAGAAAGCACTGTCGCCGATAGTTGTCACACCACCCAAATCTATATTCTGCAAACGAAAGCAGCCTCTGAAAGCACCGCTACCGAGAGTTTGTGTTGAATCGCCAAGAGTCACAGAAACAAGTCGGTCGCAATCTGCGAAAGCTTTTCGACCGAGGTATTTTACATTGTTTGTATTCAGAGACAAGATGTTGTCACAATTTGAGAATGCGCCTTCTGCTATTGTATCGATTCTATGTGGTATAGTAAAGTCACCAGACAGATCGTTCCTGTTAGAAAAATTCCAAGCGCCCACATATCGCAGTGAATCACTCCAAGGAATAGTATCCAAAAGGTGATTGAAAACAGTAAATGCACTATCGGGAAAACGTTGTACATTGTTGGCAATCTCAATATGACTAATATTATTACATCCATCAAACACGGTACCACTATTCATTTTCTTACAGTTTATTGCATTAAACCATATCGTATCCAGTGGATTACCTGCAAACGCATAATTCCCAATAGTTGTAATAGATGTCGCAATAACTACTCTAGTTAAATTACAATAATAGAATGTATAATCGTCCACTTCTGTAACAATGTATTCTGTCTCATTTATACTTACTGAACTTGGTAAAACCAACTTCCCAATAGGCTTTTCGATACTTAAACTGGACACATAAGAATACCTAAGACATACGGAGTCAGCAGTTTGTGTCCACCCCGGACCTGGAGTATTAACATTGCCACATGGTGGATAGTATCGATATGGGTCATTTACAAGATCTTGATGAGTATAATAACCTCCATAGTCAAACCAACACATCTCTCCCATAATTAAATTACAAGGATATGTTATCTTTACAGTCGAATCACTTGTGATAATGTAATACAAAACTTGACCACTTTCACAAGTATCGGAAAAGTCGTATGTATGGACTGGACCAATAGAAATAGCTGTTTGTGTGTTTGCAGAGAAACAGGAAATAACAAACAATAATGTTATTAGTATCTTTTTCATAATTTATAATTCTCCAGTATGATTATAGTCAATTCTTAAATTGATATTCTTAATGTGATTGTCATTGTACCATTTAACAATTGCGTCTGTTAGTGACTTGGAATGGCCTTTCAGGGACGACCATGTTTTGTATGCATCCCCCTGAACATTAACTGCTTTTTTCATTTGAAAATGCTTTTCATTATTAAAAGGTCGAACCAATACAAGTTCATTTCTTCCAACAATTGTGTTCATTGGCAACTCTACTTCTTCATGAAACATAGCAACGAATATAGAAAGTTCATCAGCAACTGTTCTTGGCATATACGGATTGTTGATGAATTGAGTAAGGTCAAATAGCTTAATCACACCTTCTTCAAACATTACCTTTGCTGTATCGTATTCGTATTTTGTCCTGTTCATCATAATACTGTCATTATCTTTTTCAGAGAAATATCCAGTATCCCCATAGTCTGCCAACCGACCTACTTCAAAAATATTATAGTTTACTATTGGAATTGCAGAACTATATCCATTGGAATTACTGTCAAAAACGGTATAACAGAACGTCAAATATGTATTATTAAGATAACTGACCAATTTCCCCATTATGTGTTCTTCCTCCATTTTCGAGCGATTGTTTGCAATTTCTTTTCTTGCATTTCGTGTCTGCTGAATGCCAATAAATGATAGTATAAAACCAATCACAACTGAAATGGATGTTAATATTACATCTAAAGCCTTAAGTGAAATACCAATCAGTTCCATG
>JAEEGH010027316.1_pt1 | contig 11306 bp, 9 predicted proteins | sample 9134181 | NCBI WGS metagenome assembly JAEEGH01 (sample SAMN16246544, study PRJNA631951) | gut metagenome | biome: gut microbiome; feature: rumen; material: DP-attached | host: Bos | place: Iran: Karaj | collected 2018-10 | reverse complement strand
CCTTCTTCTATTTACGATATGATGAAAGGTGTCGATGATATAGTACAGCTTGGAAATCAAACTGGTGAGGGCTGGTTCCTTACTGCAGAAATGGTTGAACTTATTCATGAGGGTGCTCCTAGCATTGCATGTGTTCAGCCGTTTGCATGTCTTCCTAACCACGTAACTGGAAAAGGAATGATTAAGGAGCTTCGCAGACGTTTCCCAGAATCAAATATCAGTGCTATTGATTATGATCCGGGAAGCTCAGAAGTAAATCAGCTCAACAGACTTAAGCTCCTTCTTTCAAATGCACCTGTTGGAAGACATCCTGATGAAGTAACTGAAGGAATGATCCGTATGAGTGACGGTACTTTTGTAGAAGGAATAATCAGTAGGGCAGAGGGTGCTACTGATGATGACCCGGCCGAGGTGATAAAATGAAAAAGTTGAACAGAAAGATTTTTTTTGGATTGCTCCTGCTTTTGTTTGCAGTTCCAGCTTTTGCCGATTACAATTCCTGGGGTATTCCAGATTCTTCAGAAATCCGCAAGGGCTTAAAGGAACGCTGGTTCGAAGCATCTCTTGAAGATGTTCGCATGAACCTTCCCGAAATTTATGATAACGCTGCGGGACAAAAGTTCCAGGTTCGCCTTGAAGAGTCTGATTCAACTTATATGATTTTTGTTGCGCCTTGTGCCACTATTAATGTAAAGGTTTATTCAAACAAAGGAATGAGCTATGAACAGCAGGAAATATATCCTGGTGAAGCGCCTGGCAGTTGGGTGCTCGTTTGTGATAAAAAAACAAATAAACCTATAAGAATCCGCTGGTATTTTTCTGTAGACAGTGATATTTATGTTCAGTTTACTCCTTATGGAAGAACCGCAGTTGCCGATCTTTTAATTTACGGAAACTATGCTTCTAAGGGTGCTTCTACAGGTATTCCTTTTGAAAAGTTGTATGATATTTCTTTTGCTGATGTTATGAAAATGACAGCAATTTCTCTTCCATGGAAATACGTTACAGTTGACGGCGACAAATTTGGAAGCGTGCTCCAGATGGCCGGCATGATTCAAAAAAATCTTGGTCGTGTGATGTTTGTTCAGAATGCAATGTACGACGAAGACGGAAAGCTTGTTCAGATTACAAACGGAAAGCCTTTTGATACAGAAAATCAGGATCCTGCAAAATTGTATCTTTCTTCTGCGGGTTTTGTAAAATGGATTGCCGATGGACTTGTTGAACCAATAGCCGGAACAAAATTAAAACGTGGTCCGCTTGTAAAAGAAACTGTTACAGTAAAAGAAAACGGATATCAGGGTGTGCTTTCTCAAAGATATAATCTTTTCTTTGCGCTCGACTGGATTCGAAATCTTGCAGCCGCAATTGTTTCTGTAAATAACGGAAAGGTTTACATGTATAATGAGTCTGGCACCGATGTTACAATTAATCCCTTTGCAGCAACTATAAGCGGGGCAGGTACTTTAAACACTGTTACATTTATAGAAGATACAGGCTATAACGTTTCTGTTTTGAAATCGCTTTTGTATGTGCTTGCTGCTACCGAAAGCGGTAACTTTTACTTTGGTGCAATCCGCGAAACAGATAAAACTATAACCCCAGAAATCAAAGTTTTTAATGATTGTGTTGCATTTTTCCCTTATTTTAGCAGTAACGGTTCCTTTGGTTGCTTTGTTTATATGAATGGTAAACAAATTTCGCTCGATGACTTTTGTATGATTTATCCAGATTCATATGTTTATCTTACAAGAGCCCGTGCGAGCAACAATTTTTATCCTGAATGATTACAGGAACTAAAATGAAACGACACGTATTTATATTCACATTATTACTATGCGCAACATTTCTGTGGGCTCAAGCTTCTTCTAAACCCGCGGAACTTGATATTTACAACAATCTCAATATCTATTCTAATGCCGGCTATTACCCTGGCGTTGTTGTTCAGGCAGAGCTGCTCGAAAATAATTATCCCGAATCTGTTTTTATTGTAGAAGCGCGCATTGCAAAAGGTCAGGCTCTCACAATTCTTAAGCGCTACGAAGAAGCCGAAGAAACTTTTGCATCAGTTCTTTCTTCAATTCATTTTGGTGCTGCCGATTATGCAAAGTGCTGGTATTATCTTGGACTTGCTTATTATAGCGACGGTGATTATACAAATGCGCTTAGTGCTTTTCATACAACCTGTGATGTTGAACAGCGCGAAAACAAAACCGAATACTATCCTTTTTCTATTTTGTATGCGGGCCGTATAAATTATTTCATGGAGTTGTACGAAAAGGCAATTCCTCTTTTAGAATATGTAGTTGCTAATGGCGGATATTTTTCAAAGCCGGAATATGATGAAGCCTTGCAGAAGCTCCTTTTTTCTTATAATTCAACAGAAGCATATACAAATACAACAAAGCTTTATAACAAGCTCGAAGCTGCTGATTATTCCAATAAGGTTTTTGCAGGGCTTACAATTTATGCTGCCGATGCTTACGAAAAAACTGGAAATGTAAATCAGGCCTATCAAATCTTAAATAACAATCAGAATGATGATTTTAAAGAAATGCTCAGCGTCTTCCGTTTGAATCTTGGTGTTGCTGCTTACAGCAAAAAAGATTATCAGGGTGCGCTTGAATATTTTGACCTTGCAGAAGAAAGTACTTCCCAGGAAGTTTTATTGCCTTGCTTTATTTACCGTCAGAAGATTGCACTTGATAAGGGTGGAAAAAAAGCAGCGGACGAAGTTGCCCAGGCCTTGCGCCAAAAGGAAGCTGACATTTTTGCTGCTGCTCCAGACCTTCCAGGACTTGCCGATTCTTACTGGTCTTTGATGATGCGATGTGCAATGAGCGACGCCTCAACTTCTCAAAATGATGTTGTTTCTTATTACAACAAAATCGAAAAACCTGGCGCAAAAGATTCTTATGCAGTTGCGCATGTTCTTCGTTTTAAAGACAGTGCTCTGGCAGAATCAATTGTTGCTCCATTTATCGCAGACAGCTCTTGTGCAAGACTGTATGCATGGCTTCTTGCGAAGAACGGAAAATTTGAACTTTCAGCTGCTCAGTACACTACTCTTTTAAAAAATAAAAAGCTCGACGGTAACGGACGCCTTGAATATGCAAAGGTTTTGTATCGACTTAAAAACTGGCGCGAAGCTTACGACCAGGCACTTGCTTCTAATAAATATCAGGGCTTTTATATTGCGGGACTTTGTAAATATAATCTTTCGGAATATAATGCGGCCTACGCTCAGCTTACAAAATATGTAAACTCAAAAGGTACTCTTTCAAAATATCAGAGACTTGCAAATTATTATCGAGGCGTGTGTGCTTATAAAGTTTCTGAATATAAAAACGCATATAAGATTTTTGCAGCTTTCACAACAGATTATAAAGAGCGCGATTCTTTTACATACAGTGCCAGCGAGCTTGGTGCAAAATCAGCACTCATGAGCGGAGAGCTTAAGAATGCGGCTCTCATGGCAGAAAAAATGATTGACGCTTCAATGAATCAAACTCAAAAACAGGATGCTGTAATTTACTGTTCTGAAATTTATACAGACTGCAAAGACTACGACAAAGCAATCAGCATTTTGCAGCCATATACAGAAGACGGTTCTGCTTTTGCTGTTCGCTGTATTCTTGCAAGTGCAGAAGTATTTGTAAAAAAAGGTGATCTTGACAGTGCAGATTCTTCTTACAAAAAAATCACAAGTAAATATGCGGGAACAGAAAATGCAGAATATGCAGCTTACCGTTCCGGTGAGATTTTCTATGCAGCACAAAAATATGCAGAAGCACAACAGCGCTTTACAAAATATCTTTATGATTATGTAAATGGAAAATACACTGATGCTGCTTATTATTTTAGCGGCGACTGTAACATGCAGACAGGCGAATATGACCGTGCAATCATGCAGAATACAACGCTTGTTACAAAATATCCAAAGAGCATTTATTCTTACGGTGCGTATAAGAATTTGCTGCAGGCCTATTACAACCAGGAAAATTATCGCGATGCACTTTCTACTGCACGTCATATTGTCCGTGATTATAATGATCAGGCTTTAGCAGATGGAATTGGTCAGAAGGTTGTTGAGCTTGAACGCATTGTAAGCGGAACAGACCGCACGATTGTAGAAAAGAACAGCGAGTACGAAAGGGCAGGTAAGACTGCTTCTAAAAAAGGACGCCTTGCAGGTTCACAGCTTGTTCAGCTTTATGCAGATCACAGCATGAATGACGAGGCTCTTACACTTGCTCTTGAACTTTTAAATTATCAGAAAGATGGTGACGAAATGTACTATGCCGCTCAGAATGCAGATTTTGTTGCGGGCTATTATTATAAATCGGGCCAGTCAAAGAAGGCCGCCGAATATTATTTAAAAGCTGCAGAATATTACAGATTAAGCGGACAGGATGATACAGATAAAGCTGCTGCTGCTTTGTATTCTGCAACAGATTCTTTTATTGCTGCGGGCTTAAAGGGTGATGCCGAAGCAACCGCAAAGGCTCTTGTGGAATTGTATCCAGATACAAAACAAGCGGGCAAAGTAATGAATCTTTTGAAATAAGGGGCAGGAATATGATGAAGATAAGAAAATATATTTTTGGACTACTCTCATTCGGAATGCTTACCGCTGTGTTTGCGCAAAGTACTTCTGATGAAAGTCAGATTGAACTTCCTGATTTAACTACTGTTGTAAGTGGTGCAGAGGAAGAGGAAAGCCTTGCACCCGCTCCAGACTTTGATGATGTTTTGGAGCTACCGTTTAATTCTGGTGATCTTGTTCCCGTTCTTCCTACTGCTGCTGTTGGCGATGAAGCTGATGTTGTAAATGCAACAAACGATGATATGCAAAAAGACATTTATGCAGAAGGAACAATCGGAGGCGGATACCCTGCAGCCTTTACAGGCGACTTTGAAATCTCACGACTTTACGGAGCAGATCCATTTAAGATTTCATTTGCACATAATTCTGCTGCGGGTTTTGCAGGTCATAATCTTGCAGACGGCTTTAGCAATCATTCAACCTTAATTGGTGTAGAAAAAGATTTTATTCGCAGATCACTTCGCTGGGGTTTTGCAGGTCGTTATGAAGATTTAGGAAACGGACTTCAGAGTAAAACAGAAAGCATTGCCGCAAATAATCAGGATTCTGTAGGACTTTCTGCAAATGTATTATGGAAGCTTCCGAACGATTTTGAACTTGCTTTTAATGCAGGCAGTGAATTCTATTACCGCTTTGCAGATATCACAAAAAACAGTTCCGATACTTTTGAAGTTCCAGACTGGATTCGAAATACTTCAAGAGTTACTGCAGATCCTGAATTGAAAATCTCATGGCTCCACGAGGGTTTTGAAGTTTCATTTGCTTCACAATACAATCTTGAGGCCTGGAATAAAGTTGTAAACCGTGGTGAGTTTGATCTTGGTTTTGCATGGCACAATGATAAGCTCAGGCTTTTTGCAGATGCGGGCCTTGTTGTAGGAAACTGCATTGGAAATAATCCTGTTATTCCGCCATTTACACTTGGACTTGAAACAAATCTTCCTGTTTACTTTTCTGACAGGGAGTTAAACCTTACTTTGTGTGGAGGTCTCTTTTCTGAACGCAAAACTACAGCTCAGTTAGAAAGAGAATTTTTATTCAGCGGAACAGAGTTTCTTACTTCAGAAAGCTCTGACTGGTATGGCGAGTTAACAATTTTAGTTCCATTAAAGAGTTCTTTTACAGGAACTGTTGCTGCTGGTCTTTATCACACTGCCTTTGAAAACGGCGTGTGGACACCTGATTATGATGATGCATCAAAGCTTGTATCGGGCTTGTATACTTTCTCACAGAAAAACAGAAAGGAGCTTTATACCGATTTTGCTTTCACCTGGAAATATAAGATTTTTGCTGCTACTGCAAAATATCATGCTTACTGGCTCGAAACTCCAGTTCTTGAAGACAAACACACAATCAGTGTAAACCTTGCCCTTCAAAGTCAAAAGGGCTTGTGGGGTGCAAGCTTAGATACAGCATATGTACTTGATTCATCAGACAAACCTGTAATCAGTCTGGAAGGATATGTGCAGGCATCTTCTGCCGTTCGCATTGTTCTTTCGGTTAATGATATGTTAAAATTGCTTGGTGCAGAGGAACGCCTGTATGCCGGACAGTATGTCTCAAACAGCGGAAATGCATCTTTAGCCGTGAAATTCTTATTTTAGTGGTCCCTGAACAAAAAATAATGTGGTCCCTGAGCCTGTCGAAGGGACTTATAAGGAGATATTTTTATGATAGAAACTTTAAAATCTGGTGGACTTTTAATGATTCCAATTATCATCTGCGGAATCATTGCAACATTTATAATTATCGAGCGTTGCATTTATTTTGCAAACATCCGCAAAAAGGATGAAACCCTTATTTCAAATGTAAACGCTTCTCTTGCTGTAGGCGATTACGAAGCTTGTGGTGCTGCTTGTGCTCAGGCAGATACTCCAATGTCTCAGGTAATCAAAAAGGCAATAGACAGCCGTCGTTATGAAGAAAGCGATATTCGTGATCTTGTAGAAGCAGAGATGGATTTTGTAGTTCCCCGTTTTGAACACTTTTTAACACCGCTTGGAACAATTGCAAATATCGCAACCTTGCTTGGACTTTTGGGAACAGTAACAGGAAACATCAAGGCCTTTGGTGTACTTGGTGCTGGTGGTTCAATGGGAGATCCTGCTTTGCTCGCTGGTGCAATTGCCGAAGCACTTGTTACAACTGTAGCTGGTCTTATAGTTTCAATTCCATCGGTTATTTTTCATAACTATTTTGTTTCACGCGTAAATCGCAGAATTGTTGAAATGGAAGCTCACGTAACTTCTATTGTATTAAAGCTTACAGGACGTATTAAATAATGAGAATGAAAAGCAAAAGGGGAAGTATCCGCTCAAATGTAGATATGACCCCTATGATTGATATTGTATTTCAGCTGATTCTCTTTTTCCTTGTTTCTACAACCTTTGCAATTCTTCCTGGAATTAAATTGCGATTGCCTACAAGCCACACTTCTGAAGGCACTTCGTTCCAGGGAATTACAATCACTGCAGATGCAGACGGACTTTTGTTCTTTAATGAAAAAGAGGTTTCGCCTGATGATTTGAAAAAGGAGCTTGTTCTTTATGATACAGGCGACATGAAAAAGGAAGAGTTCCCTGTTTCTCTTGAAGCAGATTCAGAAGTAACAAATGGAACTATCGTAAAGATTTTTGATATTATCCGCGAAAGTGGTTATGCAGTAATTAATTTAAGGACCGCCAGCGCAAAAAAGGAAAATTAAATAACTATGATAAAGCAGCCTTTGTTTGGACAAGACAGTTCTCCTCATAAAACAAGCTTAATCCTGAGCCTGATTATTACAGGTGTAATATGGATTGTTTTTATAATTTCAAGCTTCTTTATAAAATTTCCTTCGCATAAAAATGAATATAAAGTTGTTCAGATTGTTCTGGACACTGCAAAAAGTCCCGTACAACCAGAAAAGTTTGTGGTTCCTGAGCCTGTCGAAGGACCACAACCAACTCCCGCAGAACAGTCAGATGTGGTAGAGCCTCAACCCGCAGCTCCTGAACCGCAACCTGTGGTCACTGAGCCTGTCGAAGTACAACCTTCAAAGCCAGTGGTTACCGAGCCAAAGCCCGCTCCAAAACCTCAGCCAAAAACAAGTCCCGCTCCTGCTAAAAAAACAGAGCCTGTAAAAAAATCGGAACCCGCAAAAAAAGAATATACAAAAGTTCCTGAGTTTACAGAGTATGCCACAGATTATTCTGATTTTGACTTTAACAATGTGTCTACAAGTAAGCCAAAGGAATTTGACTGGTCTACATTTGACGACACCAGCTCCTCTTCAGAATCTGAACCCGCAGTAAGCCAGAAGGTAGAAAAAGTAACTACTCAATCAGCAATGCAGGGTTCTGCTGCAAGTACATCAACATCAAATCAGCGTCAGACAAGTTCAAGTTCTACAACAACCACAAATAAAACAACTACAACATCATCAACTTCAAGCAGCACAAGCAGTGCCTTGAGTAATATAAAATCAGCATCTTATACCGCCTCAACCGGCGACAGTCTTAAGGCAATCACAAATGCTAAAACTTCAAAATCTTCCGATGGCCAGATAAGCATGCAGATGAAAGATGGTACAACCCGCGTTCTTCGTGAACCAATCACACCCGCAATTAAACTTTCTGCTCAGGCAGCGGCTTTGATTGACAGCGACAGAACTGTAAATATTGAATTTCGCGTCCTGGCCGATGGAAACGTTCCCCGTGGAGAAATTAGAATTACTCCGGAGTCAATTCTTCCACCAAAAGTACGCGAAGAAATCTATGATCAACTTAGCAAATGGCGTTTTGATGCTGGTTCCTCTGCTGCCTACGCTTCGTTTGAGTACACAATCGTAAAAAAATAGCAAATTTTCGTTAAAAAAGCCTAATCTTGCACACTAGTATACAAGTTTTTCTTGAGATTTTTGGCCCTTCGTGGTATTATGATTTTGAAGAGAAGAATTACTTTTTTTTTGGAGATTTTTTATTATGGAAATGACATTAAGATGGTACGGAACGGGTTTTGATTCAGTTACTTTACAGCAGATTCGTCAGGTACCAGGTGTGCATGGAGTTATTACAACTTTATATGATTCTGTTCCTGGAGACGCATGGGAGCTTGATGCCATAAAAAAACTTAAGGCCGAAGTTGAAGCTGCAGGTCTTAAAATTGCAGGTATTGAAAGCGTAAATATTCACGATGACATTAAAATTGGTGGCGGTGACCGCGATAAATATATAGAAAATTACATCAAAACATTGGAAAGACTGGGGCAAGAAGACATCCATATGGTCTGCTACAACTTTATGCCTGTTTTTGACTGGACCCGCAGCGAATTGGCCCGCCTTTGCGAAGATGGTTCTACAGTTCTTGCTTATAATTCAACAGCCGTAGATGCAATCAAACCGGAGGAAATGTTTAAGTCTATTGATAAAGATTCAAACGGTTTTATTCTTCCTGGCTGGGAACCAGAACGCATGGCCCGCGTAAAGGAATTGTTCGAACTTTACAAAGATATTGATAACGAAAAGCTTTTTGATAATCTTGTTTATTTCCTTAAGGCAATTATGCCGGTTTGCGATAAATACAATATTGATATGGCTATTCACCCAGATGATCCTGCATGGCCGGTTTTTGGTTTGCCACGTATTATTACATGTCAGGAAAATGTTGTTCGCATGCTCAAGGCTGTTGATAATCCTCACAACGGATTGACTTTCTGTACAGGTTCATACGGTACTAACCGCAAAAACGATCTTTGTGAAATGATTAAAGCTGCAACTGGACGTATTCACTTTGCACATATCCGAAACCTCAAGTTCAATACTGCAATTGATGATCCAATTCAGGACTTCCAGGAATCTGCTCACTTGTCTTCTGCCGGAACTTTTGACATGTTCAAGATTGTCCGCACCCTCTACGAAACCGGCTTTGACGGCGTTATCCGTCCAGACCACGGCCGCATGATCTGGGGCGAAAAAGCTATGCCAGGCTACGGCCTCTACGACCGCGCCCTCGGTGCCACCTACCTCCAGGGCCTCTGGGAAGCCTGCGAAAAAACAATCGACAGAAGCGGTGTGAAGTTGTATAGATAATTAGCAATGCCAAATTGGTGTCGCAAGTTTATTGCTGAACGGCTGGGGTCTGCGGAAATCAGGGAGCCAGCTGGTGTCGTCGGTGAGCTCCTGGTAGAAAAGATATTCAAAGTCGTAGGCTTCTATGAGGTCTTGAATGTCGGCATCTTCCTGAGGAGTGACCAGGCGGTTTTCTAAAGTTGCAAGGGCTTTTTTGCGGGCGGCCAGGCGATCGGCTTCTTCTTCAAAAGGCACTGGCGTATATTGATTCATAAGCGAGATGATTGCGCGGCCGTCGGCATTTTCTTTGAGCCATTGCAGAACATCAGCGGTCTGTTCAAATTTTCCAGGCATAAAAAGATGACGGATTATTACACCAGACATCATTTTGTCTCGAGATTCTCCTGGTTCTGCCCATTCTGCAGGTTTAGCATTTGGCGGTTCTGGGATGCTTTCAATTTCTAACGGATTATTTTCTATCATCCAGCGGATTGCGGCTGTTGCTGATTCTGGGTAGTTAGGTGCAGCAAACAAAGATTTTGAAAGTGCAGAATCCAGAGTTTTTAAATCTGGTAGCCAGATTGTAACGAGACCTTTCAAAAGTTCAAGCATTTCAACAGACTCATACGCAGAGCTGTTCCAGCAAAATGGCACTGTAACTCCGCCATCGCGCGCAGCCCTCAAAAATTCCGCAATCTTTGGAATGTGGTGACTTCCTGTAACAAGGTTAATGTTTTCTGCCCCGGCGGCCTGCAGCTTTAAGCAGATGTCTGTGAACTCGGCACTATCAACTGCGCGGCCAAGACCATCCTGGCTAATCTGATAGTTCTGACAAAATGCACAGCGCAAAGTGCAGCCTGTAAAAAAGATTGTTCCACTTCCGCCAAAAACTGTTACAAGGGGTTCTTCGCCAAAGTGAAGGCCCGCAAATGCAATGCGAAGGTCTGCCGGCTCCTTGCAAAAGCCCGGCCCTTCGACAAGCTCAGGGACCACACGGTTTACTCCGCACTTTCTTGGGCACTGTCTGCAATCGCGGTAAAAATTCTCGTAATTCAAAATCAGTAGGCTCCCTTAGAAACAAGCACCATCATAAGCTCCTGCAAAATATTTACAGGCAAATCTTCTGCTTCGTAATTTACAAGACGGCCAATTTCCTGCCAGTCTTCGTCAGAAATTAAATCCTGATCTTCATCGCTGTTATTTAAAAAGGCGAGCATTGCGGCAAGCTTTCCTGTGTTTTCGTCGCTTGGTTCGTACATTAAATCTGTGCTGTTAAAAACATAAGTGTTTTCCCAGTATTCATAAATTGAACCAGGAAGTCCCATTGGGCAAGACGTTGCGCGCTCAAAAAGATTTCGAATATCATCGCGAATATCATTGTAGCCAGAAAATCCCGGCTTATTATTGCGGGCATGTTTTTTTATTTTTTCAACATCACTTAAGAATTTTCCAATATCTGTCATAATAAAATTATTATAGAAAGAAACCTGTTTTTTTTCTATAATATTCTTCATGTTCAGCGATACACACTTTCACTTTAAGATGATGACAGAAGAACGCGGAGTCGATGGTGTTGATACTCTTTCAACAATGGCCACCCGCGATTGCTTTTTTGGACTAGATATTGGAACCAGAGCCGGTGACCTTGCGGG
>JAEEGH010027314.1_pt1 | contig 11307 bp, 9 predicted proteins | sample 9134181 | NCBI WGS metagenome assembly JAEEGH01 (sample SAMN16246544, study PRJNA631951) | gut metagenome | biome: gut microbiome; feature: rumen; material: DP-attached | host: Bos | place: Iran: Karaj | collected 2018-10 | reverse complement strand
GCGTAGAGCGCGCCTTCGCCGGTGGCGACCACCGCGTAGGCGTTTTTGGCCCTCTCGTAGAAGGCGAACCTCTCCACATACCCGAACTTCTTGCCGGGCTCGTACCTGTCCACCGTCTTGCGGTATTCGTCCCAGATCACGGGCACCACGTTGTCCCCGGGCATAACCTGCATCAGGCTCACGGGCGCGTCCACGTAGGTGTCCAGGGGGAACAGGGGCAGTACGGCGTCAAGCACCTCGTTCACGCCGTGGCCGTCCAAGCGCACCAAGCGTTTTGCTACGGAAGCGGCGGGAAAATTGCCGTCGCCGATCACGATCTCGTCTCCGTGGCCCATTTCCATAAGTATCTTGATGAGTTCGGGGCTGATTATGGGGGAAATGCCTTTTAACATGGTGCTGCCTCCTTTTTTCCGTATCGGTATTATCAGTATTACCTGCTGAGTATCAGGCCCGCCGCGAAGGCGGCCAGGGGGAATATCCACAGGGGGACGGTTATGTTCAAAAGCAGTTTAAGCGTGCCCGCCGCAAGTATCAGCGCCGCGGCTTCGAATATCAGGTACGCGTTTAAGCGCCGCTTAACGCTTTTCCTTGCGGAATAATGGGTCTGCGCGTCCCGGCAGAACTGCACCGGATCGTCGCCCGTCCACACCGCGTAGGGCAGGGGGGTGGCTTCTTCCAGAGTCAGGAATGCCACGTGCTTCTGGGCGGAGGCTTTCTTTAAGCGGATCTCCTTGCCGGAGGGCGCGAGCGCCCCGTCTTCCACCTGCACAGGCACGGCCTTTTTGGCTTTTCCGCCCCGGTAGGCGTACAGGGGCAGCAGTTCGCCCAGCTTCCTGAGCGCTTCCACGGTCTCGGGCCGGGGCTTGCCCTGGGGCAGCAGCTCGCCCATATACTTGCCGTTTCGGGCGATATTAAGGCCTTCGCCTTCGCAGTCGACGCCGTTGGCGGTCAGGAATTCCGCGCTGCCCGCCAGCACCATGCTGTCGCCCAGCAGCGCCTTGACGCCGTCCCCGCACTCCTCCCGCTGGGTCACCGGGTCCAGTGGCAGGTTCCTTTCCTTTACCAGTCTGTCCAAAGCGGCGGGCATTATGTCGAGCCCGCTCAGCGCGCCCGCCGCCAGGGACAGAAGCATCTCCTCGCTCACGCCTTCGGCGGGCAGCAGGCTGACGCCCTCAAAGCCCTTTTCCAGTTTCTCGTCTATCACTACAGCCTTTATGCCGCCCAGCGCTTTGCCAAGGGGAGTGTCCTCGCCCTTTTTCGCCCGGATGATGCCCGGCAGGGCGGGCAGGCTCACCGCCAGCACCGCGGAAAGGCTGCCGAAGGCGTAATCGGTCTGCTTTCTGCCAAACAGCCACACCGCGCAGGCAGCCAGCGCCACCAGAGGCGCGAAAACCGCCATGAACCGGCCGATCCGGGAAGGCTTCGCCTCGGGGCACAGGAACCTGCCGCCGCACGCCGCCAGGGCGCACAGGGCGGCAAAGGCGTACGCCTCCGTACCGAAAGCGGCGTCTTCCTGACCGGTCTTGCCTGCCGCGCCTATCAGCTTTACCGCGCCGAACACCAGGAACACGTACCCGGCCAGAAGCAGGTATATGCCCGTTTCCGGGAACCCGCCCTTGACCCGGGTGCGCGCCAGTGTGAGCGCCATAAAGCACAGGCACATGAGCGCCATGTTGAGGGGCAGGGGCGTTTTGAGCGCGTCCGGAAGCGCCCAGCCGAGCTTTTCCGCCGCGCACAGATACAGCGCCGCCAGCGCCAGGAGCGCGCAGCAGACGAACGTGAACAGCTTGAGCCCGCGCTTCATCCGCGGCCTCCCCGCACCAGTATCACGGGCACGGTCATCTCTTCCTTAGTGAGCCCCGCGTGCATGCCTATCATTTCGGCGATCCTGCCGTTTATGGTATCGTACCTGATATAGGCCGGCCCTGTGGCGCAGATCAGGTAGTCGCCCATATAGTCTTCGCTCTTGGGATGGGGAGCGCCCTTGCCCATAAGGCCGACTTCGAGCGCCTCTTCCCGGCTGAACAGCACGAAGTCTTTTGCCAGATACTTTTCAAACGCCGCTTCGAACTGCGCTTTCTTCCAGCTTTTCACGAAACAGGCGGCGCAACGTGCCTCGATGGAAGGCGGCATCCACAGGCAGTCGTTTATCTCCGGGATCTCGTTCAGGAGCACCGGCTGCGTCGCGTCCACCAGGCCGTGGTCGGCGGTGACGATCATGAGCGTGTCGGAAGGCAGCTCGGAGGCGGCCTGCTCCAGCAGCCGGTCCGCCCGCCTGAACTGTTCCACCGTTTCCGGGGCGTTCACGCCCGCGCTGTGCATGGTGTGGTCGGGCTGGCCGTTGTATATGCCTATGATCTTGCGGCCGGGGCGGCTGCAGTCCTGCACCGCCAGGCGCAGCTGGTCCTCAAAGTCGTTTATAACGTGGCTCTTGTCCGCCCCGTGGGTGGAATAGCTGGGGAAGGGGAAGTACATTATCACTTCCGCGTCCGCTTCTCCCGTCCTGAAGGGCGCGGGCAGGGGCATGAGCGCGGGGGCGGGAGTGCCGCCCGGATACCTGTCCCCCCGCTTGCTCTCGGTGCCTATAAAGGTGTCTATCTGTGCGGCGCACTCCTTGAAGTACAGGCTCCAGCCCAGCCAGCCGTGCTGTATGGGGCTGAGCCCCGTCCAGATGGACGTGGTGGCGGCGGTTGTGGTGGAGGGGAACACGGCGGACACGCTGCACACGTCGCGCTTTACCAGAAAGCTGTCCGTGCCCAGATGCCTTTTGAGCAGGTATTCGCCCATGCCGTCGCACAGCACCAGCAGGATCTTGTTTATGCCGCCCCTGGCAAGCTCCCTGTCTATCTCGGGCAGGGTGGGATATTCGCTTTTTGCCCCGAAGTACCCCGTTATCGAAGCGTTTATGGACAGGGAGGAACGGGAGTAGTCGGGTAATTGATACGTCATGGTCTTCATCCTCCTGCTTTGAAATGAAAAGAGGATATTGCGTTCTGTGTTACAGCGCGGCGATGGAAGCTTTGAGCCGCCTGAGCGTCTCGTCCCTGCCCAGCAGGTACATTATCTCGAAGGCGCCGCCGGGGGTGGACTGTTTGCCCGACACGGCGATGCGCAGGGGCCAGAGCATCTGGCCGTTCTTGATGCCCATGTCGGCGATCTTTTCCATCACCTTGTCGTGCAGGGCGGTCTCGGTCCACTCCTCCATGCCTTCCAGCAGGGGCAGCGCCGCGTCAAGCGCCGTCTTCGCGGTGGCAAGGTCGCTCTTCTGCTTTTTGTTCACGTACAGCTCGCTGGAGAATTCCGGCATCTCGGCCAGGAAGTCCACCATGCCGGGCAGCTGGGCGAAGTATTCCGTGCGGGGCTGCAGCAGCTCGCACAGGCGCTTGTAGTCGAAGCGTTTCTCGTCCAGCACTTTATTAAGCCAGGGGCGGGCGTGCTCCAGGTACTTTTCGGGGGTGAGCGCGCGGGTGTACTCGGCGTTGAACCAGTTCATTTTCTGTATGTCGAATATGCTGGGGGACTTGCTCAGGCCCTCCAGGTCGAACACCTGCTTGAGCTCGTCCAGGGAGTAGATCTCCCTTTCGCCCCGGGGAGACCAGCCCAGCAGCACCAGGTAGTTGATCACCGCCTCCACCAGGTAGCCCTGGGAGAGCAGGTCCTCGAAGCTGGGGTCGCCCTTGCGCTTGGACATCTTGCGGGTGATCTCCACCGTCTCGCCGTTCTCGTTCACGGCGGTGTCCCGGCACATGACGGGGGTCAGGTGCACGGACACGGGAGGCTGCCAGCCGAAGGCCTCGTACAGAAGGTTGTACTTGGGCGCGCTGGACAGGTACTCGTTGCCGCGCATCACGTGGGTGATGCCCATCAGGTGGTCGTCTATCACGTTGGCGAAGTTGTATGTGGGCAGCCCGTCCGCCTTTATCAGCACGTTGTCGTCCAGTGTGGAGCAGTCCACTTCCACGCGGCCGTAGATCACGTCGTCAAAGCCCGCGCGCCCGGTGGTGGGCACGTTCTGGCGGATCACGTAAGGCACGCCCGCGTCCAGTTTGGCCTGTATCTCCTCGGGGGACAGGTGCAGGCACTTTTTGTCGTATTTAAAGGTCTCGCCCTTGGCTTCGGCCTCTTTCCGGGCCTCTTCCAGCCGCTCCTTGGTGCAGAAGCAGCGGTAGGCGTGGCCGGACGCGATCAGTTGCTCGGCGTAGGGCATGTACAGGGGTTTTCTCTCGCTCTGCACATAGGGGCCGGCGGGGCCGCCCACGTCGGGACCTTCGTCGTGCTCCAGGCCCGCGGTGGCCAGGGAATTGTATATCACGTCCACCGCGCCGGCGACTTCGCGCTCCTGGTCCGTGTCCTCGATGCGCAGTATGAATTTGCCGCCGTTCCTGCGCGCCCACAGATAGGCGTACAGGGCGGTCCTTAGATTCCCCAGGTGCATGTAGCCGGTGGGGCTGGGGGCGAAACGGGTGCGTACTTCCATGTTTGACTCCTTTGAAAGTGTGGTTTATTGATTCGCGGCAGTTTTATGTGTATTTACGGGGAAACAAAGTTGCTGTATTCCGGCTTTGATCCGCAGGGGAGGCTTTGCCGCCCCGAGGAGCGATTTTTGCGTCGGGAGCGCAGACGACCAGAGCAAATAATCGCTTCATTGCAGTTTTTTCGCTCGGAAATTTCCGCAGAAATTTCAGAAAAAACTGTTATCCTGTTGCCTGATGGACGATCCTCTTGCGTTTATGCAGCATTCGCCATCAAGACTTCATAAGTCCGACCGCTCAAAATGAAACTTGTTTCATTTTGAGCGATAGGCTGTGAAACAGCCTATTTGCCCAGCATCGCCGCGCCGATGATGCCGGCGTCGTTGCCCAGTGTGGCCAGGGCGATATCGGCGTAGGGCATGGTCTTGTAGAACACCATGCCGGGCAGGGTTTTGTTTATGGCGTCCAGCAGGAACTGCCCCGCGTGGCTCACGCCGCCGCCCAGCACTATGACTTCCGGGTCGATCAGGTTGATTATGCTCACCAGGCCCTCGCACAGGTGGAACACGTAGTCGTCGAACACCTTCACGGCGGTCTCGTCCCCCGCCTTTGCGGCGTCGATCACGATCTTGGCGGTGACGTCTTCCAGCTTGCCGTCCACGTCTTTATATATCTTGCTTTCGGGATGCGCCTGCGCGGCTTCGCGGCCCCTGCGGATGATGGCGCCCGCGGAGGCGTACCTTTCCCAGCAGCCTTTGTTGCCGCAGGTGCACTCGTCCCCGCCGGACACGGTGATCATGTGGCCGATCTCGCTGCCCACACCGTGGAAGCCGCTGTACACCTTGCCGCCCAGCACTATGCCGCCGCCCACGCCCGTGCCCAGGGTCACGAACACGCTGGAGCTTTTGCCCTTGCTGACGCCCGCCACGCTTTCGGCCAGGCCCGCCACGGTGGCGTCGTTGCCTATGAAGATGGGCTTTTTGATGGTCTCGTTCATCCATTCGCGCACGGGCACCTCGTGCCAGTACAGGTTGGTGCAGAAGGGCACGTGGCCCGTCACCGGATCCTCTATGCCGGGCAGGCCCACGCCTATGGCCTTGACTTCGTCCTCGGAAATGCCTTCGTCCCTTATCAGGTCGACGCACAGCCGCGCCATGTCGTCCACTATGGGACGGGCGCCCCTTTCCACCAGAGTGGGGCAGGTGGCCTTGCGCACGATGCGGCCTTCCTCGTCCACCAGTCCCGCTTTAACGCTCATGCCGCCCAGGTCGATGCCGATGTAATACATGATCTTTCCTCCGCTATATATCACTGTTTTTCAGGTTCGTTGAAAAAAACGCAGGTGTGGTAGGTGACGGTGTTTTTGCCGTTGTGGTAGCGTATGCCGCAGCTGCCCGCCAGCACGTTCACCTCCACGCCGTGGCTCTCTATGGAAGGATGCAGGCTCTCGGGAAAACGGCAGGGCGCGTCCGGATAGGTGCACTTTTTGCAGCGTTTGCAGCCTTCGGTGGCCAGTATGAGCAGGTCGCTGCCCAGCTTTTCCCTGAGCATCGCGAATATGCCCGGTCCCACGGCCATGTGGGCGTCCTTGCCCGCCATCATGCCCTCGAAATCGTAGGAATCTTCCAATTCGTGGCGGGTGGAGAACATGAACACGGTGGTGTAGGCCTTCATGCGCGCTTCGCATTCCTCTATGGGGCCCACCCCCGGGGGACACGCCCAGCTTTTGCCGTAGGCGCCGCAGGCGTTCTTTTCGCACAGCTGCCGCACCATGGGGGACACGCGGATCTCGCCCGTCGGGGCGAAGCCGCACTCGTAGGCGCCCAGCCTGAGCGCCTCGTCCTTTATTTCCTGACGCAGGTCCATTTGTTATTCCTTTCCCGCCAGTTTTTCCTGACGGCTCAAAAGCACGTCGGCGGCAGAGAAGCCCATCTGTTTTAAGCGCAGGTTGCGGGCGGCCACTTCCAGGACTATGGCTATGTTGCGCCCGGGGTGTATGGGCAGCAGCAGGTAGGGCACCTTTACGCCCAGTATCTCCTTGGTCTGGGTGCTCATGCCCAGGCGCTCGTAGGACGCGCCTTCCTTCCACAGCTCCATGTGTACCACCAGGTCTATGGACTTGGAGCGGATCACGCTGGCCACGCCGTACATGGTGTAAATGTCGATGAGCCCTATGCCGCGGATCTCCATCAGGTGGCGTATGGCTTCGGGGGCGGTGCCGGTAAGGCGGGTCTCGTTGACCTTTTTGATCTCCACCACGTCGTCCGCCACCAGCCGGTGCCCGCGCTTGACCAGTTCCAGCGCGCTCTCGCTTTTGCCCACGCCGCTTTTGCCGGTCAGCAGCAGGCCCACGCCGTACACGTCCACCAGCACGCCGTGCATGGTGATGCTGGGCGCCAGGGCGTCCCGCAGGTAGTTGATTATGTCCATCTCCAGCTTGACGGTGATCTCACTGGTGCGGTACACGGGGATGGAGCGCTTCCTCGCCAGTTCCAGCATGATGGGGGGAATGGAGTGTCCCCGGCACACTATCACGCAGGGCAGGGCGAAGGAGAAAAACGTGTTGAGCCGCGCGCCCAGGGTCGCTTCGTCCAGCGTGTCCAGATACGCCATCTCCACCTTGCCGAACAGCTGGGGGCGCTCAAAGGCGAAGAAATCCCAGTAGCCGGTAAGCTGGATGCCGGGGCGGCAGATGTTGGCCTCGTTTATGGGCAGTTCCCCCGTGGCGCTGGGCACGATTATGTCCAGCTTCAGCGCGGAAACGAGATCGGCTTCCCTTATCATGCTTCAAGCTCCTTTAACAGCGTTCGTGCTACGCCCAGGTCCGTGTTGGGCGGGCAGATCACAAAGCGGGGAGAGTAAGTTTTTACGCTTTCGGGCGCGTTTTCCATAACGAAGGGGTACCTGGCCCACATAAGCATGTCCAGGTCGTTCTGCCCGTCCCCGAAGGCGCAGGTCTCTTCCGGGGCTACGCCCAGCGACTTTCTCAGGAATTCCAGCGCGCCCGCCTTGGAGGTCTCGTTGCCCACGCATTCTATCATGTGTTTCTGGCTCTGCATCAGGGTGGCGCGGCCTTCGAACTTCTGCTTGAGTATGGGCAGGGCTTTGGCGGCGCCTTCCGGGCTGTCCAGTATCAGCAGCTTCATGGGCGCTTCGGTGAGGCTCTGGGAGATGGGCTTGCCCGTCACCCGGGCCTTGACCCCGCACAGTTCCTCGTAGCCCCGGGTGAGGGAGCAGTAGTAGGGCGCCACGTAGCTGCCTTCTATGAACGCGTGCAGGTACAGCCCCAGCTTTTCCGCCTCCAGTGCTATCTCTCTGGCAAGACCGATCTCCACGGGCGTCTGGTACAGCACCCTGCCGCTTAACAGGTCCACCACCGCGCCGCCGTTATAGCACACCGCGGGGGCGTTGACGCCCAGTTTTTCAGCGATGCCCTTCAGCGCGGGCGGCATGCGCCCGGATGACAAAACGAAGTACGCGCCCCGGTCCATGCAGGCGCGGGCGGCCGCGATCGTTTCCTCCTCCAGTTCCCGTTTTGGGTTCAAAAGCGTGCCGTCTATGTCGACGGCGATGAGCTTAAAGCGCATGATCGCTCCTTACAGCTTAGTGAATTCGGTGACCGTGTCGGTCTTGTCGTACTCCAGGCTGTCCAGCCCGCGCGTCCCGGCCTCGACCTCCCCGTTCTGGTTGTCGGTGGGATCGTAGCGCAGGAAGCGTTTGGGCGGGTCGAAGTCCTTGTAATAGGCGCGGTTGGCCACCATGCGGAAGGGGTCAAGGTTGCCGAAGTAATAGTCCCAGCGCTCAGGCTTGCCGTTTCTGCGGGCGCCGCCGCCGAAGGAGGGATCTGCGAACAGCCAGCCGAACTCCCGGGTGTAGAACATGGCCCAGTCGTGGTTGCCCGTGGTGTCATAGCCCACAGTGAGACCGCTCTGCCAGCGGGCGGGTATGCCCAGTATCCGGCACAGGGTGATGAACAGCACCGCCTGTATGCCGCAGTCGCCCTTGTAGTTCACGGCGGCGTACTGGGCGTGGTTCTCTATCAGGCTGTAGGTGCGCATGAAGCTGTAGCGCACGTGGGTGGTGATGTAGTCGTACACCCGCCGGGCCAGGTACAGAGGCCGCGTCTCGTTCCCCGCGATGGTTTTCGCCAGGTTGGTCAGGTACGGTGTGAACACTATGTGGGGGTACTGCTGCTCCAGGTCTTCGGGGACCGGCGCGGGCACGGAGGGATACACTATATACGGCGCTTCACCGAAGGGGCGCACGTACCTTAAGCGGGAAGTGTAGGTGAAGCTCACGTCAAAAGGCGTATTCTTGGTGAGCGTGCGTTTAAAGCACACTGTCCTCTGGTACGCGTCGGCGGGGGCGATCACGGCGTCCGCGTCCGCGCTTATGACTATGTCTTCCGCAGCCTGCTGGGCAGAAGGCGCGGGCACGGGGATGTGCACGGTGTAAGTCTCGCCCTTTTCGAACGCCTCGTCATCTATCTTAAGGCTGGAAGTTACGGAGAAACGGCAGCCCACTTCGCCCTTTTGCTTGATCTCGGCGATAAACTCGTCCAGGTCTGGGGAATCCTTTGCGGAGGGAGCCAGTTCCCGGTCCTTCCATTCCGGATGGAACTTGAGCAGCGAGCCCGCGAAATGGGACACGTAGCGCTTTTCGCCCTTAACGAATATGTAGTCCACCTGGCCTTCCATTTCCGCCTCGTCCAGTTCCGCTTCTGTAAAGCCGCTTATGCGCTTCTGGGCGACTTCCAGCGCCGCCTTGCGGTCGTAGGGATAGCGCTTTATGAGCCGGGGCAGGGTCTGCTTCTCGTACTCCAGCCGCGCTTTGAGCATCTCGCTGGTGCGGGGGGAAGCCAGCTTCCGGTCTATAAGGCGCAGGCACAGCTCGAATTCGCCGGCGTGCTTGGCCCGCAGTACGTCTTCCGGCAGGGGGATCAACAGGTTTTCGGGATGGTCGAACATATGCGCCTCCTGAGCTCGTCCGCAAGCGCCTCGATGCCTTCTCCGTTTTTGCAGGAGATGGGGAATACGGGCAGGGACGGATTGATGGTTGCGAGGTTGGCTTTCAGCCGGTCAAAATCGAAGTCGAACGCGGGCAGGGTATCGCACTTGGTGACGCCTAATAGCTCGCTCACCTGGAACATCAGCGGGTATTTAAGGGGCTTGTCGTCGCCTTCGGGCACGCTCAAAAGCATGAGTTTCAGCTGCGCGCCGGTGTCGAACTCCGCGGGGCACACCATATTGCCCACGTTTTCGAGGAACACCAGCCGCGGCAGCCCGTCACCGAAGGCTTTCAGACCTTCCAGGGTCATTTTCGCGTCCATGTGGCAAATGCCCCCGGTGTGCAGCTGCACCGCTTTCGCTCCGTGCAGGGCAACGGTACGGGCGTCAACGTCGCTGTCCACGTCCGCCTCCATGACGCCTACGGAAAAATCGGCTTTCAGCAGGTCGATAAGGCGGCACAGCAGGGTGGTCTTGCCCGCCCCGGGGGAAGCCATTAAGTTTATCAGGAACACGCCCTTTTCCTCAAGAAAAGCGCGGACTTTTTCGGCGCGGGCGGCGTTTTCCGCCTCTATCCCGGCACGGACCTCCAGAATCGGTATGTTCATGCTTGTGAATGGTCAGTGATCAGTAGTTAGTGGTCAGTGGGGGAGGAACGCGGCGCTTATTTGTCTCCCGTGATGCCCAGGGCGATCTTTACGCCGCGCTTGATCACGTAGGGCAGCAGTTTTTTGACCTTGTCCTCCGCGCGGCACATGTCGCTGGCTTTGGGGTTGTCGCGGCTCAAGTGTATGGCGTCGAACTCGCAGCGGGTGGTGCACAGGCCGCAGCCTATGCAGCGGTTGGTGTCCACGGTGGTGGCGCCGCAGCCCAGGCAGCGCTTCGCCTCGGCCTTCACCTGCTCCTCGGTCAATGTGAGCCTCAGGTCCCTGAAAGTGTCCTTCGCTGCGCCCGACTTGCGCCCGGGCAGCTGCCTGGGCGCGCTGTCGAAGCTTTCCATGGCGGTGGGGTCCAGTATGTCGGACTTGTCCAGCTCCACGAACTCCCTGCGGTCACGGGCCAGGTCCAGCCGGTTGCCGGGATGCACGTAGCGGTTGATGGACACCGCGCCTTCCCGGCCGCCCGCTATGGCGTCGATCGCGAAACGCGCGCCGGTGAACACGTCACCGCCCACGAATATGTCGCTTTCGGCGGTCTGGCGGGTGAGGGGGTCGGCCTCCACGGTGCCGTTGGGCTTTATGACCGCATTGGTGCCCTTGAGCATGTCGCCCCACCTGGCCGCCTGGCCGATGGAGAGCAGCAGGTTGTCGCAATAAATGGTCTGGGTGTCGTATTCGTCGTACTCGGGGCTGAAGCGGCGGTTCTCGTCGTATACCCGCAGGCACTTTTTGAACACCACGGCCTTCAGGCGGCCGTTTTCGTCCTTAAGTACTTCCTTGGGGCCCCAGCCGTTCTGTATCATCACGCCGTCGGAGAGCGCCTCGGATACCTCCTCTTTGGAGGCGGGCATCTCGTCCGGCTGCTCCAGGCACAGCATCACCACTTCGCTTGAACCCGCCCTTAAGGCGCTGCCCGCCACGTCTATGGCCACGTTGCCGCCGCCCACCACCAGGGTCTTGCCGGAAAGGCGCACGTTTTCGGGGTCGCGGTTCAAGCGGCGCAGGAAGTCCACGCCCGTCTCAACGCCCGCCGCGTCCTCGCCGGGCACGCCCGCCAGGCGGCCGCCCTGCATGCCGGGGGCGACGAAGAATGCCTTGTAGCCCTGATCTCTCAGCTGCTGGATTGTGACGTCCCTGCCTAATTCCACGCCGCATCTGATCTCTATGCCC
>JAEEGH010027313.1_pt1 | contig 11307 bp, 10 predicted proteins | sample 9134181 | NCBI WGS metagenome assembly JAEEGH01 (sample SAMN16246544, study PRJNA631951) | gut metagenome | biome: gut microbiome; feature: rumen; material: DP-attached | host: Bos | place: Iran: Karaj | collected 2018-10 | reverse complement strand
CACTGCCGACGTGCAGGGCAGCGGTATGCAGGACGAGAATTCCGGCAACGGTAGCGGAGGAAACAGCGGAGGCGACGACGAGCCACGTCCGTAGGAAGTGAAGAGTGAAGAATTTGCTACCGTTCGGATGACTTAACTGGTCGCTTACGCTCAAAATTAAAACAAAAATTAGAAAGAAAATTAATCGAAATTCCGACGGGGTCATTTAATTTTTCCTTAAAAATTTTGCTTCAATTTTGAGCGTAAGCGACCTATAACTAAGAAAGGAGAAAACACTATGAAAGAACGACTGAAAAACCGCCTGGCGGAGGCGCTGATAGCGGCGCTGACGGCCTTCATCACGGCACTCACGACGGTTTCGTGTATGGGTTATATCCCCGCATTATAGCCGCCCCTTAGCAAGGGGCTCTAAAGGGCTGCGGACCATTCTGAACCCGCACACCGTGATCGCGCGTGTATTACGCGGCTTATTCTGCTGAGAGCTGGGCGATGAGGCGCTGCAGAGTCTGCTTGGCGTCGCCTAGCTCCAGGAAGACTCCCTGAGAACGGGAGTAGAGAGGATTCTCGACACCAGCATAGCCAGGCTTCAGGTCGTAGTTGCAGATGACTACGGATGGAGCCTGGTCGACGTTCAGCACGGGCATGCCGTAGATGGGAGTGCCCTCAGCATGACGGGCGGCAGGATTGAGCACGTCGTTGGCACCGATGACTACGACGGCGTCGCAATGCTGGAAATCATCGTTGATGGCCTCCATCTCGTAGAGCTGCTCATAGTCGACGTCGGCCTCGGCCAGGAGCACGTTCATGTGGCCGGGCATGCGGCCTGCCACAGGATGGATGGCATAGCGCACGCGGGCTCCGCGAGCCTGCAGGGTGTCGGCCAGCTGGCGCACCTGGTGCTGTGCCTGGGCAAGGGCCATTCCGTAGCCGGGCACGATGATGACGTCGGAAGCCCGGGCGAGGACGCTGGCGGCGGTGTCGGGAGCGGCTGGCGCAGGGGCGTCGGGAGCAGCGGCAGCAGAGTCGGGAGCAGCGGGGGCTGAGGCGGCTGCGGTTTGTTCTTTTTCCTTGATGGCACCGTCGAGCACCTTTACCCGGTCTTCGAGGTTCTTGACGATGGCTTCGAGTTCAGCTATTTTCTTTTCTAGGTCCATGATGCGGTTGATGAGGGTGGGGTTGATGTTGTTGTTGGGAGTGACGGGAGCAGGAGGAGGAGTGGGGGAGTGCTGCTGCTGTCTTGGGATGAGTATGCTGACCAGGCTGCGGTTCATGGCGCGGCACATGATCTGGGTGAGCAGCAGTCCTGAGGCTCCCACGATGCCTCCGAGGGCTACGAGCAGCACGTCGCTGATGGCCATTCCGGCGATGGCTCCCGCTACGCCCGAGAGCGAGTTGAGCAGGGAGATGGTGATGGGCATATCGGCTCCTCCGACGCGGATGGCGAAGAAGAGCCCGAAGAATGCCGAGGCGATGATCGTGCCCGTCAGCGAGAGGGGTATCACCGCCCTGGGTGCCCAGATGGCTGTGGCGACGAAGGCTGTGGTGAGCAGCAGGAAGAGCAGCGTGGCCAGCGAGTGGAGCGGCCAGACCACGGGGCGCTGTGAGAGCACGCGGTGGAGCTTGCCTGCTGCTACGAGCGAACCTACGAGGGTGATGGTGCCTACGGCTACGGCGAGCAGGCCCGTGAACTGAACGAAGGGCCAGTAGCCGTGAGCCTGAATCGAGTCGGCCTGCATGCTGCTGAAGCCTATGCCCAGCGACGACAGGATGCCCACGAGCGCCGACGCACCGCCTCCGAGTCCGTTGAAGAGGGCCACCGTCTGCGGCATCTGTATCATCTGTACGCGCCCGGCCATCAATGTGCCGATGAAGGCTCCGACGGCGACGGCCACCCAGATGGTCCAGACGGAGATGATCTCATTGAAGAGCAGGGTGACGCCAATGCCGACGAAGACTGCCAGCGACGAAAGGAGGTTGCCTGAGGCAGCGGTGCGCACGCGGCTCATCATCGAGAGGCCCGTGAGCACCACCACCGTGAGCATGCTGCTGATAATGATCTGATAGATATCCATAGGCGCTCAGCTTTTCTTTTTCTTCTGAAACATCATCAGCATGCGGTGGGTCACGCCGAAGCCTCCGAAGACATTGACGGCAGCGAGGATGATGGCCAGCCCGCCTACAACCTGCGCCAGTCCGCCGTGACCGCTCTTGAGGGCGATGCCGGTGGCGGCGATGGCTCCCACGATGGTGATGCCCGAGAGGGCGTTCATGCCCGACATGAGCGGCGTGTGGAGCAGGCTGGGCACCTGTCGGATGATGACATAGCCCAGCACGGTGCTGACGGCAAAGACCGCGAGGAGGATGAGTGGATGTATCATAGGCGAGGAGAGTGGATGAGTGGATGTGTCATAGGCGAAGAGAGTGGATGAGTGGATGTGTCATAGGCGAAGAGAGTGTGGATGATTAATATCTCACGGTCAGAGCCCCATTGCCTCGCGGGCTCCGGCATGCACGAGCTCTCCGCCGATGCAGACGAGCGAGCTGCGCACGATCTCGTCGCTGGTGTCGAGGGCGATGCTGCCGTCCTTGACCAGATAGTGCACCAGATTGTAGACATTGTTGGCAAACATCCAGGTGGAGCTGGTGGGCAGCAGGCCGGGAATGTTCTTCACGCCCATCAGCGTGACGCCATACTTCTGCTCGATGCCTCCCTTGGGCGTGAGCTCGCAGTTGCCGCCCTGATCGATGGAGATGTCGACGATGACGGAGCCCTTCTTCATGCCCTTCACCATCTCCTCGGTGATGATGATGGGGGCCACCTTGCCCGGGATGAGTGCCGAGCAGAACACGATGTCCATCTGCTGGATCGTAGCGCACAGGGCCTCCTGCTCCTGTATGAGCACGTCGGCAGGCAGGCGGCGCGCATAGCCGCCCTCGGCGATGGCCAGATGGGCAGGAACGGTGGTGTCGACGACCTTGGCTCCAAGCGACATAGCATTCTCAGAAGCCATCGGACGGATGTCGGCAGCATAGGTGATGGCTCCCAGCCGCTTGGCTGTGGCGAGGGCCTGCAGTCCGGCTACGCCCACTCCGATGACCATCACCTTGGCGGGCTTGATCTGGCCTACGGCGGTGAACATGGGCGGGACGAAGGTGGTGAGCATGTTGGCGGCCATGAGGATGCCCTTGTAGCCGGCACAGGTACTCATCGAGGTGAGGGCATCCATGTTCTGTGCACGTGAGATGCGGGGGATGCCGTCGAGGGTGATGGCGGTGATGCCGCGCCGGGTCATCTGGCGCACCATATCGTGGTTGACGGGCGATGCTGGATGGATGAAGGTGATGAGCACCTGTCCGCTGTGCATCATGTCGACCTCGTGGCGCTGCTTCTGCTCGTTGAAGAGCGGCTCCTTGACTTTGAGAATCAGCTCTGCACGGTCGTAGATCTCCTGTGCGTCGGCTATCATCGTGGCTCCCGCCTTGACATAGTCGGCGTCGTGATAGAGCGCACCGTCGCCGGCCGAGCACTCAACGAGCACCTGGAATCCGTCGTTGACAAACTTGCCCACAGTCTCGGGCGTTGCTGCTACACGAGCTTCGTCGTGCATAATCTCTTTTGGAATACCAATAATCATGTTTTCAAGTTTTTAGTTCAGGTTACGTGGATTTTCGTACGCAAATATACAACTTTTATGCATACGTAGTATCAATCAATGCGTTTTTTTGCATTAATTTAACGTTAGGACGAGAAAAGACGGAGGGAGGGCTATTTCAGCAGGGACTCGACTTTGTCCTTGAGATCGTTGTGGCTGAGGTCGCGGCCCACGATGTTGCCCCGCTTGTCGACCACGATATTGGCGGGAAGAGTGGCGATGCTGAGCTGCGACAGGAGGGGCGACTGCCAGAGGAGGCTGTCGCAGACGTTGGGCCACTCGATGCTGTCGCGCTCGAGGAAGGCACGGCCCTCAGAAGGCGAGGCGTCGAGGCAGATGCTGATGACGCGAAGGCGCGAACCGTAGTCCTCCTTCAAGGCCCGGAGCTGGCGCATAGGCGTCTGCGAGTCGTAGCTCCACGATGCCCAGGCTATGATGACGTTGGCGTCGCCCGTGAGCTGGCGGTTGGTGATGGTGTCGCCCTTGGTGTCGACGGTCGTGAACGACGGCAGCTGTCCCTCGCCTACATAGTGGGCAAGACTCTCGAGCTGCTTGTCGAGGCGGGCCATATACTGATTGGAGGGCTGCGCCTTGTGGAGCATCGCGCAGAGTTCGCCGCAGAGGGCATAGTCGGGCTCAAGGGCCTGCAGGAAGTAGTGTTGCAGGAGATAGTTGCTGACGATGGAGGCGGGATGCTCGGTGATGAACTGCCGGGCCTCCTGCTGCACCTCTGGCGGCATCATCTCGTTGGTCTTGATGCGGAAGGCAGTCATCAGGTCGTTCTCTTTCGTGCCTTTGATCTCGGTCTCCCTGAGGTGCGACACGTCGCCGGTCATCTTGACAGAGGCGCCGGGAGTGGCGAAGACGGGCATCTCGGAATAGTTGGGGAAGAGGATGACGAGCGTCGCGGTGTCCTTCTGCTGGCGCTCATAGACGAAGCGTCCGTCGTTGACGGCGATGGTGTCCTTGGTGCCAGTCTCGGGATTGTAGAGGTAGAACTCGCCCTGATTGAGGTTCTTGAACTGAGCCTCGAAATGGAACCGGTCGTTATGCCGGCCGCAGGAGGTAAGAAAAATGGTAAAAAGGCATGACACTACGATGAAGGGGAGGATCACGAATTTGGAGGTCATAATGCCAGCCTTTTTACCCATATCAGTTTATGTTTGTGGTTGTTCTGTGTGAGTGCGGCGCACGCTTACTTCTGGACGTTGGTCAGCTCCAGGTCTTTCTCAGCATAGGCGCGGAGAGAAGCATCCTTGGCGACGGCAGCAGCCAGAGCCTGAGCGGCAGCTGAGGTGTTGCCCTGACGAGCGTTGACGATAGCCTTCAGATAGTCGGTGATGGCGTCGGCGTTCTTCACGTTAGCCAGCGTGGTGGCAGCGGCGGCATAGTTCTTGTTGAGCAGCTGAGCCAGAGCGGCTGAGTTGGTGGCGAGCTTGCCGAAGTCCTGCTCTGCCTGGGCGTACTTGCCCTGAGCCAGGTGGAGGTTGCCAAGCACCTCGCTGAGGCCGTTGGCGCCAGTAGCGCGAGCGATGAGCTGCTCAGCCTTCTGCACGTCGCCCTGCTGCAGAGCGAGCAGGCCGAGGTTGGCGTTGGTCTCGGGCAGCACCTGTCCCTTCTGGGCGGCCTTAGCCAGCCAGTTGGCAGCCTCGCTGTAGTTGCCCTTGGCATACTCCATCAGAGCCACGTTGTTGAAAGCGCGGGCATCGTTGGGATAGATCTCGGCAGCCTTCTTGTAGGCTTCCTCGGCCTTGTTCTTGTCGTTTCCATAGAGAGTGGCGGCATAGAGCAGCTCCTCGACGCTGAGCTTCGTGGCATCGCTGGCGAGCTGATCCTTGATCTGCTGGTCGTCGCGGCCCACAACGTCGTAGTTGATGGTCATGCGTGCGCGGCGCAGCTGAGGCAGGATGCCGTCGGCCAGCTCGCGGAAGGCGCTGGAGATATTCTTGATCTGCTGCTCGCGCTCCTCAGGATCCTGATACATCGAGAGAACACGCAGGATGACGTCCTTGTCCTGGATGTTGGAGGCACCCACCAGCTCCTGGAATCCTTCCCAGTCCTCAGCGGTGTACTTCGTGTCGAGGGGAGCGGTGGTATTGGTCTTCTTCATCTGCTCCTTCACGTACTTGGCGGCAGCTTCCTGACGCTGGCCAGCCAGACGCTCGTTGAGGTTGTAGCCACCATCAGGCGATGCATAGGCCGAGACCTCGATGCCGTCGAGACGCAGGCCTTCCTGGTCCTTGGCAATCTCGCCCAGCAGGCGGACGAACTCCTGGACGGAGTTGTTCTGAAGCTCGGAGCGACGGAGCTGAGCCTGGTTGATGAGGAACTTCACGTTGGCATCCTGCTTCTGGTTGATGATGAGCTGGAAGGCATCGAGGGCCATAGCGGGCTGGGCGGAGGTGAGCGTGCGCTTGTAGAGCTCGGATGTGGCGATCACACCGTTGGCCACCTTCACATCGGGAACCTTGACGGTTTTCTTGCCTACCTTAGCGTCGAAGGTGAGGAAGAGCTCGCTCTGCTGCATCTCAGGCTGATAGGTGAAGTTTGACTTCATCGCATAGCGTCCACCCATCTGATACTGAATGGTTTGATCGTTGCCGCGAACCTTCTCTCCCTGGAACGTTGCACTCTCGCCCCTCACAGCCATCTGGCCGTTGACGGTCTGGAAACGCAGTTCGGGAATCACGGTGACTACGGCCTTCTTCTTCATATACTTCTGGGGGAAGGAGCCGTTGATCGTAGCAGCTACCTGACCAGTCTGTGACTCCAGCGGGTTGGGCGTCACGGTGAAGTTGTCAGCTGAGAGAGCACCAAGCTTTCCTGAGCAAGCTGTCAGCAGCAGCGCGCCGGCCGACAGCAGAAACAATGTTGTTTTCTTCATTTCTTTGTTGTTATTTTTAATGGTTATTTGAATGTTATTGCCTTGTTGACGGGTTATCTTCATGCAAAGGTACACATATTTATCAGTATTTCGTCACGATTCTACTGTTTTTTTGGTTTTATTAACGTGGCTCCTTCTTCTCTTTCTTTGCAAAGAAACCAATGCGATGGTTGCGGCCCTTGCGTCCGAGGGAGCGCAACTGATACATGCCGTCGGGCAGAGGGGCGACGTTGAGGGTGGAGTTGTAGGGGGCGGTGGCGACGGCCTGACCCATGAAGTTCTCGACGATGACGAAGTCGGCGTCCAGCGTCTTTCCCTTGTCAGGAAGGGCGATGGGGCGGCCGTCGCTCTTGGCGATGAGTGGCACAGCATAGATCGGGCCGGCATTGAGCAGCAGCTGTGCGGCAGGGCTCTCCTGTCCGTAGCGGTCCATCGCTGTGACGGCATAGTTCAAGCGTCCTGCTGGCACTTGTAACTGGGTAGTGGTCAGTCGCGTGGCTATCAAGTTCTCAGCTTTACTTATATCTACGGGGTAGTCCTCGGAGGCATAGACGTTGTAGTGGAGGTAGGGTCCGCCGCTGCGGTCCTGTGCTCCGCTCCATCGCAATGTAGTCCCCTGCATGGTGAGCGAAGTGGGAGCCGTAGGTGCAGGTCGGCCCATCCAGGTCATAGGCGGCACCAGTGCCGGTGTGGCATCGAAGCGACGCCCCATATCGTAGACACCCTTGATGTTGTCGGTGAAGAATCGGGAGCGGAAATAGCAGTGCCCCAGACCCAGGTGACGTAGCACGTGCATCTGTCGCTCGACCAGATCCAGTGTCCAGCGTCCTTCGCGAGGATCGAGGAAATAGATTCCCAGCCCGGGTACGACGATGCGCCCGTAGCTGCGCTCCTTCCAGTCGATGGCGAAGGGATAGAAGTTGTCACCCTGAAAGTACATCATGGGGAAGAGCTCGTCCATCAGTCCCAGGCGCATCCATTCCTGCGCATCCTGACAGACAGCGGTGCGGGCGTTCCATCCTCCTGCGCTGTAGCGTGTGAGGTTGTCGTGTTTTCCGATGGGCGAGCACGACATCTTTACCCAGGGCTTCACACCCTTGACGGCGCTGTGGATAGCTCTGACGATGTTGGTGATGTATTCGCGTCCCTTGGGTCGGCTCACTCGGATGCGCCATTGTTCGGGGTAGCGGATGTAGTCGAGGTGGATGCCGTCGACGTCATATCGACTGACTATCTCACGACAGACATTAGCCAGATAGGTGGCTGTCTGAGGGTTCTCGGGATCCATGAATGCATCCTCACCGATACGCTTCACCAGCTGAGGCTGGCGCTTGCGCAGCTGCTGGGCACCGATCTTGTTCCACTTGCCGATAGGGATGGTCACCACCCACGCGTGGCATTCCATACTTCGCTTGTGGCACTCGTCGATGCAGAACTGCAGCGGGTCGTAGCTGGGGGCGACGCCCGGGGTGCCCGAGAAACCGCCGTCCCAGGGCTCGAGCTGCGAGGGATAGATAGTGGTGGCTCTCACGCGCGCCTGCACGAGTACAGTATTAATACCTCCCTGCTTGAGCTGGTCTAATATCTGTCGAAGCTCCCTCTGCTGTGCCTGCTGATTGCTGGTGGAAGGCCAGTCGAGACCACCGATGACGGTGAGCCATACAGCACGCACTTCATGCTTGGGCATCGATGTGTCGTCCCAGGGCAAGGCCGTCAGCACCTGTGCCTGAAGGCGCCATGATGATACTAATAGGAGGAGTAGTATGCAGAAATATCTCATGTTTTCTTGTTTTTTGCATGCAAAGGTACAAAAAAATCGCCATTCGTCACTCATAATTCATAATTATTTCCTACCTTTGCACGAAAATAAGTAATTCGCGAGTTAAGATGATTACATTTTTAGTGAGCCTCGTAGTGCTCGTCCTGGGCTATTTGCTCTATGGGCGTTTCGTGGAAAGGGTATTCGGCCCGGATGACAGGCAGACGCCTGCTGTGCGAAAGGCCGATGGTATGGACTATATCGTGCTGCCGTCGTGGAAGATTTTCATGATCCAGTTTCTTAACATTGCAGGCACTGGCCCTATCTTCGGAGCTATCATGGGTGCGAAGTTCGGCCCTGCGGCTTATCTCTGGATTGTTTTCGGATGTATCTTTGCCGGAGCTACCCACGACTACCTCTCTGGTATGCTCTCCATGAGGCACGACGGTGCGGGCCTGCCTGAGCTCATCGGGCACTATCTGGGCAAATCCACGAGGGCTGTGATGTTGGTGTTCACCGTCCTGCTGCTCATCATGGTGGGTACGGTGTTCGTCTATTCACCGGCTGCAATCCTGCACAGTATCTGGGGCTCGACAATGATGTGGATCATTATCATCTTCGGCTACTACATCATTGCCACGATGCTGCCTATCGACAAGATTATAGGCAGGGTTTATCCGCTCTTCGCCTTCTCGCTGCTCTTCATGGCGGCAGCACTGATGGTGATGCTCGTCGTGAAGTGGCCTTCTCTGCCCGAGTTGTGGACCAACTTTGAGAATATGGGCTTCGCTTCAGATGCAAATTGGACCGATCAGATCTTCCCGTGCCTCTTCATCACCATTGCCTGTGGAGCTATCAGCGGATTCCACGCTACGCAGAGCCCTCTGATGGCTCGCTGCGTGAAGAACGAGCGTATGGGGCGCCCTATCTTCTACGGAGCAATGATCACCGAGGGTGTGGTAGCTTTGATCTGGGCCACCGTCTCGATGTATTTCTTCTACAACGATGGTACTCCGGGTTATGAGCTTATAGGTGTGGAATCAGGGTATCACACCCCGGCACCGGCTGTCGTCAACATCATTTGCAACGACTGGCTGGGAATCTTCGGCGGCATTCTGGCTATGCTCGGTGTGGTGGCTGCTCCCATCACCAGCGGCGATACTGCTTTCCGCTCTGGCCGACTGATCGTTGCCGACTGGCTGAAGATGGACCAGAGACCCATTGCCCGCCGACTGATGATCTGCATCCCGATGTTCGCTTGCTCTATCGCAATGCTGGTCTGGCAGATAGAGAATCCCGATGGATTCAACACCATCTGGCAGTACTTCGGATGGTCGAACCAGGCACTGTCGGTGTTCACGCTCTGGACGCTCACAGTCTATCTTGTACAGAAGAAGAAACCCTTCATCATCACACTCATTCCGGCACTCTTCATGACCACCGTCTGCTCCACCTTCCTCTTTATCTCGAAGCAGGCCTTCCATCTCGACGAGACGCTGGCATATCTCCTTGGGGCACTCTGCTTCTGCATCGCACTGACGTGGTTCTGCCTCTGGTATAGAAAGTATCAACAATCCAATCAATAGTTAAACATTATGAAGAAAATCATCCTATCGCTGCTCTGCGCTATGAGCGCACTGGCAAGCAACGCACAGGGCTACACCAAGCCTTACAATGACCGTCCTCCTTTCGGCGAGGGTAAGTATTATGTGGCAACGGCACTTTCCGGCCTCGACCTCAATTTCAACAGCAACGAGAAGTGGAAACTCGATGTGTCGGCTAAGGCAGGATACCTCTTTACTGACAATTGGATGGTCACCGGACAGCTGGGATACAACTATCGGAAGTATGCCCCCAATGCCTTTACGGCAGGCGCCGGACTGCGCTACTACATCGAGCAGAACGGCCTTTACCTGGGTCTTGGAGCAAACTATGTGCACCAGAATCACGACTACGACGACCTCATGCCCACCATCCAGCTGGGTTATGCATTCTTCCTCAATCGCACCGTGACCATCGAGCCTGAGCTGTACTACAACCAGAGCCTCAAGGATCACAGTGACTACTCCGGTTTCGGATTGCGCATCGGCTTCGGTATCTATTTCGAGTAACTATATGCTGAGCACTGAAGAACTGGTCGACAGACTCATCGACCTGTCGTTTGCCGAGGATATCGGTGACGGCGACCACACTACGCTCTGCTGCATTCCTGCTGATGCTATGGGCCGTTCGCGCCTGATTATCAAGGAAGATGGCATCCTCGCTGGTGTGGAGGTGGCTAAAGAGGTGTTCCGCCGCTTTGATCCGGAGATGCAGGTGGAGGTAATCATGCCTGATGGCACACCCGTTAAGAAGGGTGATATCGCTATGATTGTCAGCGGACGAGTTCGCTCGTTGCTGCAGACAGAGCGCCTGATGCTAAACATCATGCAGCGTATGAGCGGAATCGCCACGATGACTGCCCGCTATGTGAAACGGCTGGAGGGGACTGGTACGCGTGTGCTCGATACCCGCAAGACCACTCCTGGCATGCGTATGCTCGAGAAGCAGGCCGTGAAGATAGGCGGAGGGTGCAACCACCGCATCGGACTGTTCGACATGATTCTTCTCAAGGATAATCATGTGGATTTCGCAGGAGGAATCATCAATGCTATTGACCGCTGCCATCAATATCTGGAGGAGAAGGGACTGAACCTCAAGATTGAGATTGAAGTGCGTAACTTCGACGAGCTCCAGCAGGTGCTCGACCACGGCGGTGTGGACCGTATCATGCTGGACAATTTCTCCGTTGCCGACACCAAGAAGGCAGTTGACATCATCGACCACCGTTACGAAACGGAGTCGAGTGGTGGTATCACCTTCGAAACTATACGCGACTATGCCGAGCAGGGCGTTGATTTCATCAGCGTTGGTGCGTTGACCCACTCTGTGAAGGGTCTCGACATGTCGTTCAAGGCTTGCTAAACATTTTATTTATTTTTTAAAAGGTATATGAAAAGAAATCTCATTTT
>JAEEGH010027311.1_pt1 | contig 11307 bp, 5 predicted proteins | sample 9134181 | NCBI WGS metagenome assembly JAEEGH01 (sample SAMN16246544, study PRJNA631951) | gut metagenome | biome: gut microbiome; feature: rumen; material: DP-attached | host: Bos | place: Iran: Karaj | collected 2018-10 | reverse complement strand
CGAGAATCACGCCGCTGTCGATGCCTGCCTTATAGCTGAACGGTCCCGTTGTCTTGCCGTCGGGGGTGTGGTGGATAAGGTTGCCCAAATAGAGCGGCTCGCTCTCTATCATCAGCGGACACTCGAAGGTGTCGTCGACTGCCAGCTTGGAATTCACCGACTCAAGCACGACGAACCGTCCGCCGCCTAGGTGCTCAATCACCAGCTTGCGGTCGGGAAGCCATCTGACATTTACCCTCAGCCCAATGTCGAGGTTCTTGGTGTTGATATGTCGGGAGAGGATAAAGTCGCTGCTTTGGTTCTTGCCTTCCGGGTCAACCGACAAAAGATACGTGTCGTAGTCCTGGAATCCCAGGTATTTGGCAAGCACATTGAGGGTGCTGGGCCTGGTGTTGGCGGGTTCACCTGTGAAATACCCCCACATGCGCTTCAGCGTGTTGATGCCAACTATCTCATGTGTGAGTTGTTCTATCTGTGAGGCAAGCCATTCGAAGTCGTATGCCGTCTCCATCTTACGGCCTGCTTTCTTCTCGATGGCTTCTCTCATGACAATGCTGTTCATATCTGTCTTTTTGTTTTCTCTCACAAAGATACAACATTCTTCAAAAAAAACAAAATTCAGCCCCTGTTTTGGACGCAAGTGGATGTAAGTGGATTGAAATGGACTGTTTTTTGCCGGTTTTATCCAGCCAAAACACACTTCCCCCCCCCCAATTCGTCAATCCCAGTAAAAATAAAAAATCATAAAAATTATAATTCCTGCTTAACGAAAAATTCTACAGATTCTGGAACAGCGAGTGCAATGTAAGCTTGCTTAAACCTTGCCGAGTCGTGACAGAATCCTGCGAAGCGAAATTCTGGAACAGCGAGTGCAATGTAAGCTTGCTTAAACATTGCCGAGTCGTGACAGAATCCTGCGAAGCTAAATTCCTTTAATTCCTGTAAAAATGGTAAAATGTCCAAATAATCAAATAAATGGTAAATGGTAAATGGTAAATTGTAAATCGTAAATTCCTTTAATTCCTGTAAAAAATTAATCTGAATTATGAATTAATCCTCCATTCCGTCACAGTCCTTTCTTCTGTTGAGAACGACATGCCGATTTTCGTCAGCCGTCTGCCGTCGAGCGTGTAAGGCACGAGATATCCTTTGTCGTCGATTTGTTCAAGTGCCTCCTTTGCCGGGCGGTCGAGCTTGACTTCCATCACGTAGATGTCGTCCTTTGTTTTCACCACCACGTCGATGCGTCCCTTTGCTGTCCTCACCTGCGACTCCACGTGGATGCCGAGCAGCGAGAAAACCACATAGAGCATCTGTGTCCAGTGGTTCTCGTCGAAACGGCTGTCCTGATAGGGGATGCCCGCGAGGAACGCCTGCAAGGTCGCCATGGACAGTTCCACGTCGTGGTTCAGAAAGCCCTCACTGATTTTCCAAATATTGCTAGCTTTGCCAAATGGATTCTGCGACACGTAGTTAGGGTAGAGAGAGTTCATCAGGCCGGTGCGGACTTCTTTGTTCGGAAATCCGAGGGTGTAGACACCACTTTCTTTTTGGTAATCCTTGATGGTGATATAGCCGCTCTGATAGAATAGTGGAAGTACGGACTGCATGTTCTCGGTGGGTGCATCGAATTCATCCTCTGCGGCTTCGCTGCCGTTGATGTCCGAAATAGAAGTGCCGAATTTCTTGAGCATGTTCACAAGGAATGTGGGCGTGCCGGTAGAATACCAGTAATTTTTGAACTCACCGTCAGACATGGCGTTGACAATGCTGTAAGGGTTGTAAACGCCCGGTGCTTTGGCCGAGAAATGGTAGCCGTCGTAGGTGTGGCGGAGCCTGTCGACCACCTCGTCCACGGTCAGTTCCTGACGCTTGGCCATCCGTCGGATGCCATACTGGAAATTATCTTCCACCTCCTGCTGGGTGAAACCGCAAATGGTAGCGAATTCAGGCAGCATGCTGATTACCTTCAGGTTGTTGATTTCGCTGAAGATGCTCAGCTGGGAGAATTTCGAGATGCCGGTGATGAACAGGAACTTCAGGTGCGGGTCGCTCTCTTTCAGCGGTGAGTAAAGTTTCCGCATTGTCTGACGAACTTCATCCAGCTTCTCAGGCTCGTGGAGCACGTTCAGCAGCGGTGCGTCATATTCATCAAGGATAATCACCACTTTCTCCCCGTATTGCTCATGGCATTGGAGGATAATGTCGCGCAGGCGCTCACCATGCCCGTTGCTCTCGCGCTGAAGGCCGAACTCCCTCTCTATTTCCTTCAGGCGGTTGCTGATGCTCTCGTCAATCTCGGGAATCGTATTGCCTTTCACGGATGCCAGGCTCAGATGAATCACGGGATAACGCTTCCATTCCTTCTCCAGCTTTTCTATAGCCAGTCCTTTGAACAGCTCCCTGTCGCCCCGGAAATAGGATGCGAGTGTTGAGCAAAGCAGTGACTTCCCGAACCTTCTGGGACGGCTCAGAAACACATAGTCGTAGTTGTGGGTCATGCGATAGACCAGTTCTGTCTTGTCCACATAAACCTTTCTGTCGGTGATGATTTTCTCAAATGTCTGGTTGCTCAGCGGGTATTTTATCTCGTCCTCCTCCATCCCGTCTGTCTGGCTGCCGGACAATAATGCCATGTCGTTTGTGTCCATTTTGTCACCTGTTTGCATTCGTTCAGCAAAAATACGCATATTTTCCCAAACCACCAAATTTTTTGCTTTTTAATCAACGGGTCACCCTCTTTCCTGAAACCGTAAAACATTTGAAATCAATTAAAAAGCCTGTTCCATCCTCATCTCTGCCTTAAAGTGGATGTAAGTGGATGGGATTTTAACGAAAAAATACAAAAGAAAAATGTAAATTTGCAAGCGAGAACAGAATTGATACAGTCAAACCTTAAAACAACTATATTCCATGAATAAGAAACAACTTCAAATTATCTTGTATGGTGAAAAAAACTTAGGAAAAACCACGACTCTGATTAAATTAGTAAAATTATTAGTGAATAACCCCACGGTATCTAACCAAATAGATTCGTTATTAAAAACCGGAAATAAAAATAAAGATGCCCGTTTCGTCATTGAGTTAAATGTTGGTTATATATTTGTTGCTACAGGTGGTGATTCTTGGGCAATCAGTAGGGGAAATTGTGAATTTTTTAATGGAAGTTATAGCAATATGGTTGACGTATATCTAATTACAGGATCAACAATGAAACTGTTAAAAAATGATGAAAAAAAAGAATTTAAGGAAAGAAAAAAACCAATTGTTAGCGTCTGTGCTTGTCGTCCATCAGGTGACAAATATGGAGCAATTAAGGCTATACATTCAAACAGCGAACAAGATATCCTAAACTACTCTTATCAAATATGGATTCAAAAACAAATCAATTCTGTTAATGATAGTAATGCCACAGCATTACAGATAAAAAATTGTATAGATAAGTTTTTGTCTAGTAATTGCCTCTTTTAAGGGTACATGCTGGGTTCCTATATTAGTTGGTTAATTGTCTTTAATATTGTCTATTTAAAAAATATTTGTATTATGAAAAAAACTGTTTTTATTTATGTAGTTACAATGCTTATTGTGGCTATGATGTGTTCTTGCTCTAATAACACCCCTGGTGCTGTCGTTGAGAAAGCCATGAACGACCTTGTAAATGGAAAGTATGAAGATTTTCTCAATGCTTGTGATTTTAATGAGGAGACTCTTTCTGCAGAGGAGGTTAAACAACAAAAAGAAATGAAACTTAGTATGCTGAAAAAAAGTATTGATAATGTGAGAGAGGGTGATGACGAAGATGCTAAGAATAGTCTTCCCCAAAAATGTAAGATTATTGACGAGATAATTGATGGGAATACAGCTACTGTGAAATATGAAATAACAACCGTTGGCGGAGATACTAATACTTCTGAGGTTCATCTTAGAAAAACACAGTCTGGTGAATGGAAGATTACTGACAGTGAAAATATGTATAGTTCTGATGACCTTGAAGTTCAAAGTGATAAGAAAATTGCAGACCCCATAAAAGTGAAACCAAAGTCTACAAAAATATCAGGTTCTTTGGGTGAGTTTTTTGAGGTAGTTGACAGGACATATAAAATAAGATTTGAAGATTCAGACTATAAAATATCGATAGAAATAACTAGAATTAAGGAAGGTGGACCTGCAGTCTATAATGCTCATTCCATTTCCAGTGATCAAATAGCCCATGAACCTAAAATGTTCCTTAAACTGTTTGATTTAGATGGGGATGAAGTTGCAGATGATGAAGCGGGTATTTTCAGATTATCAGATATTTTTGCATTAAGTGTTGGAGAATCCACAACATTAACATTTAATAATGGTCGCGTGGATACCGATCCGTATATTAAGGACGCTTCAACCTTCAATATTTCTAGTACTTGGGACGGCATCAATCCTAAGTCGGATAGTAACACAGTATCGGTAAGTACTACCAAATCTAATAAAGAATCATCGACTAAGGCATCTGGTGTTGAGGTGATTCTGCCATCATCACTTAGAGGAAAGGTTGAGGTGACACATGTTAGCAAAGCATATCCTGGCGAATATGGTTTTGCTGCTATCGATGTGAATTTCAAATTGTTGCAAAAAGTTAATGTCACACCCGACATGCATGGTTCCCCCAGTGGACAGGTTTGGATTGTTGGTGAAGTACAGGACGCCAATGGATTGACGGTAAAAGATTTAATGCCTAACTATAATGAATGGAGAACAGATGACAGTGACGGTAGTGAGTTCAAGACCTTCTTACAGAGTGAACCTGGAGAAACCATTAACATGACGTTTACTGGAAGTGATGCGGAAAATTCCTCTGAAAGCGTTTCAGATTTATGTGAGAAAGTCGCGAAGTTTAAGCTGAAATTCAGTAAGTAATTTCTTGTTATAAATACATTGGTGCGAATGTTGTTATTCCGTTATTGAGCATAATAATAACAAATACCCACATTTTCTCATATAAGAGTGTGATTACAGTATGCTAAACTTTAGTCATTCAAATACAAATCAGCGAAACCAAAAATTTTTATTAAATAATAACCAATTTTGAAATTAAGTTACTTGAAGATGAAATACTGGAAGAGAACCTTAGTAGTGAAGACATTGACAAAAGATTTCAGCTTATTAAAAATTTGTGAGATGTGGGTTTTGCCCCTTTTGGCAAATATATTTAAACCCTTAATCCCACTTTTTTCGAATATATGAAGGTGTGCCTTTTTTGAAGTGAACCCCGAAAGTTAGAAAAAAACTTTCGGGGTTCACTTCAATAGGTCAATCCTCTCCCTTTTTTGTTCATCCATTGCTTGTTTTTACGATATAATAATTGAATTCAGAGATTCTCTGAAACGGCGTCTTTCTGTCGAATTTCACACTGGCAATCTACAGGTTTGAGTTTTTTTGTGGGATAGAGGCAGTTCTATCTGAAGAGTGCTTCAGCGGTAAGTTCATTTTGTGCTAATCCTGCATGAATATTCTGCGCTATCCCAAAAGTGGTGATGAATGTGATGACAAACGATTTCTTCGTTCTGCTTTCCTCTCTGAATAGTGCAGCCCTGTTTCTTACTTTCTGTGCATATTCTTTAGTGATGACATACGGCTCCTGAGAGAATTTGATTTCACACAAGTTGATGACCCGGTCGGCTCTGTCGATAATCAGGTCGATTTGTGCTCCTTGTTGTTTGTTGTTGCTGCGCCATGTTGAGGCGGATGAGGCCATGCCTGAAATTCCCAGCTCCTCTTTGATTTGCTCAAGGTGGCTCAGGCATATCTGTTCAAAAGTGTATCCTTCCCAACTGTTGATGCCTGGGGTGTTCTGACGGTGTGCCCAAAAATGCTCATCGTTGGAACGTTGGTTTTCTATAAATTTAAAATAGAAGAGCGTGAAGAAGTCGCTCAGACGGTATGATGATCCCTTTTTTTTGCTTTTAAAATTCTGATAAACGTTGATGAAATCCGATTGTTCAAGATTTATCAGCATACGAGTGAGTTTTCCGCCGCTCAACTTTGTCTTATCGGATATTTCCTGCCGTGTCATTCCGCTGTTTTTTTCTGACAATGTCCTTACTATGGAAATATATTTTTCTGCATTACTGAACAGCGCATTATACAACTCATCAAATTCTCCATAAAGCACAGGGCTCTTCTGGAAAAATAGGCGGTCGATATTTTGTACGAGACTCAATTGAGGATCAAGCAGACTCAGGTAATAAGGCACACCTCCCAATATCATGTGGCATCGCAGTATGTCGTATCGTTCCCACATGCATCCATGGGCATGCAGATACTCCTCACATTCCCTCAGATTGAACGGATGCAGAAACACACGTGAGGTGATTCTATTGTGCAGCCCACCTTGGTTGTCTTCTAATTTGTTTGTCATCCATGATGTTGATGAACCGCATGCCACAAACACAATGTCGCCGTGCATGTTTGCCCACCCGTTCCAGAAATTCTCAAAAGCGGTGATGAATGTGGAATTTCTTGTGTCGACCCATGGCATTTCATCTATAAAAACCACTTTGCGCTTTCTTCTGTTTTTTTGCTCTAACAACAGCCTCAGGTGCCTGAAAGCGTCGAACCAGTCTTTGAGCTTTGTGTTGAAAGCTGAGCCTCCATATTCTTGTAATGCAATGGCAAAGTTCTCAAGTTGCTGTGAAAGGGTCATGTTACGGACACCCGTATAGTGAAAGTCAAACAAATCGTTGAAGAAACGGTGTACAAGAAATGTCTTTCCGATTCGCCTTCGTCCGAGAATAACCACAAATTCTGATTTGTCAGAAGTGTAGGCTTTTCTCAGCTCCTCTATTTCTTTCTCTCTTGCCAATAGCTTTTCCATGTCTTTTTCTTTATGATTGATGCGCAAAGATAGGAATTTTTCTTTTGTTCCCCAAATAAAAATATGCAAAAGTGTCCAAATCTCATATTTTTTCATAGGTTTGTAACCAATGAACACTATTTGATTGCGCCCAAATCTCATATTTTTATATAGATTTGGAACCAATAAACACTATTCGATTGCGCCCAAATCTCATATTTTTTCATAGATTTGGAACCATTGAACACTATTTGATTGTGCCCAAATCTCATATTTTCTCATAGATTTGGAGCTGAAGGCCTTTATTTGTGGTTGTTCGGAAATTAGTGTGGTAAATGCAGTTATAGTCCTTTATTCCTCTCAGTTGCGTTAGCGGCTATTCCTGTTATTCCTTTATTCCTTAGAGAAAAATTATCTCCCATCCGAAGGATTAACTCCCCCAAAAATATTTTTATTCAGCTTTTTCGATGATGCAGGTGTGCTTTTTGCTGTCGGCATCGTAATTGATGCCCACGAGGAGGACGTCGGATGTGTGCTGCCGAACTTTCTCCACATATTTGCGTTCCTTGATTTGGTCAATTGCCTCCTCAGCAGACTTGCCGCACTTCAGCTCAACAATGAGCGCAGGCTTGTTGACATTCTTGCGGGGGATGAACACGAGGTCGGCATAGCCATAGCCTGTGGGCAACTCACGATGGATGATGTATTCGTTACGGGCGGAGTAGTAGGCGAGGCTGATGACGCATGAGAGCGAGTTCTCGTCGTTGTAGGCGAGAATACTCGTCTGGTCGTCGTGAACGGCGTCAATGCAGCGGGCCACAGCCTCCGCATTGCCGCGTAGGGTGTGTACAAGGAGACGGTCGGATTGCTGGATGGCATCAATCACGATATCCCAGTCGGTGGTCTCGACAGCACCGCGCAGCTCACCTGCCACCTCGTAGTTCGGCACGTAACACTCATTGCATGTACGGTCAAAAGTGAGGTAGCCGAGGTGGATGAGCACGGTCAGCACATCGTCACGTCCACCAATAACCGACATATCGTTCTGAAACTTAATCGTATCCACCTTGATGCGTCCACCAGCCAGCAAGTCGATGACATCATCCTTCAACCCCTTGAAGTTCATCTTGATGTAGTCAGCTACAGCCATGAACGCGCCGGTGCTTGACCAGAAACTCTGACAAAACTGCTCTTTCAACGCCATCATCACAGAATTAGGATTGAACATCGACGAGGCACTGCCAATCTGATAGCCGTCGTACCATTTCTCCAGCTCGCCATAGTCCATGCCGTGCTTGTCGGCAAGTGCCTGCACTTCCTCCTTCGTGAAGCCGAAATAAGAAGCCATGTCCTTGGGTGCCAACATCGTATATTCGGTGAAGTTGTTCAGTGCAGACTGGGTATTGTATTTCTTGATAGGCAGAATGCCCGTCAGATAAACACCTGCGAACACCTTTGCTGTCTGTCCACTTTTGAATAGGCGGCGTAACCAGTCCACATAGGTGTCTATCACCTCGTGGTCTCCTTCGAATTCACGAAGAATTCCATCCCATTCGTCGATGATAAATATGAACTTTTGACCTGTCACATCAGCAACACGTGTGAGATAGACCATCAGGCTCTCATCATTATTTATGGGCACATCTGCATATTCCTTATGGATGTCTTCCTTGATAATCTGCTGCATTTGCCGCACAATCGTCTTTTCCTTGATTTCCGTAACAAAATCACTGATGTCCAAATAAATCACCGGATATTTGTTCAGATGCTTCTTGTAGTCAGGATTGGAGGCAATCAGCAGATCATCGAAGAGATGATGAGAGTCGCACGACTGGTCGTAGTAGGCACAGAGCATTTTCGCCGCCATCGACTTGCCGAAACGTCGCGAGCGGGTCACACAGCTGAACATTCTCTCCGTATTGATTGTGCTGTTGACCACAGAGATAAGTTCCGACTTGTCCACGTATTCACCGTTGCGGGATATCGTGAATGCTGCGTTTCCTACGTTGATATAGTTACCCATGGTGATATCTGGTTTTTAGCTCTATAGGATTTTGTTTTTATCTGTTTTCTTCTGCCAGTGATTGATTTACTGGATTCTTTTTTGATTTCAAGGGCAAAAATACACATATTTTCCCAATCCACCAAATTTTAATGTGTTGTAAAACAATAAATAATAACTTCAGAAACTTATGTAATTCTGAATTTTGAATTAAAATCAGTTCCCAGCCATGATGTTGATGACAGCCACGATGTCGGAGATGTCAACCGTCTTGTCCTCATTCACGTCGGCATAGCGGTAGGAGGCTGTGCCCGCCATCTGGTTGATGACTGCCACCACGTCGCTGATGTCCACCGTCTTGTCCTCGTTCACATCGCCGCGCAGTCTGCTTGGCTTCGTCCATGTGTAGTTGAATCCGTAGAATCCAAGCTTGGAGCCAGTGCAGAACACGTCGTAGGTGACTCCTGCCTTCACGTCGAAAGTGAAGGTGCCGTATTTCTTCTCCTCCACGGTGATGCCGTCGTAGTCGGGCAGGGCAATGCCTTCTTCCATCACATAGAAATTCTTACCGGCGTTGAGCACGACCGCCACGGTGATGGTTCCGTCGTAGGCTGGCGTGATATGATAGACTGTGCCGCTCTGCTGCGTGCCGTTCTCGCCGTTACCTTCGGTGAACGCGCCGAATCCAGCCACGCTGCCATTGGCTTTGGCTGCCTTGAAATCCGCACCGCCCGTATTGCCGTAGGTGACGGTGGCGATGGTCTCGTTCTCATAGTCCACACTGACTGTCTGTCCTGCCTTGAATGACTCATCTGCCTTGACGGCGTAGGTGGCGTTGTAGGTGATTTCCGGATCCTCATCCTCCTCACCGCCGGAGCCTTCCACGCCCGGGTAGTATTCATCGACAGCCTCCTTTGAGTCCTCATTCTCGGCAATCATGATATCCTGCACGATGCTGTTGAGATATACTTCGAGATTGGTGTAGTACTGTTTCTTGGTGTCGAGGGTGTAGCTCTGTGCGTCGGATGCGTCGTTGGGGTCAAGGCTGTTCGCCGTCTCCCATTCGTCGGGCATACCGTCGCGGTCGGTGTCGTAGCCGACTGGGCGCTGGCCGGTGCCGAAATTCGCCTCAGTGTAGCCTTTCACGTCCGACACCTTGTCGATACGTCCTGCCTTGCCGGTGACCGACCCTTTGTAGGTGGCTGTCCCGGCTTTCACTTCTGTCATGTAGCGCTCATCCACATTGTCGCGGATGAACGAGGCACCCGCATACTGCGTCACTTTTGCGTAGGCACGGCTGGCGGTGTGGGTGGTGATGCTGCCTTCCGGCGCTGCCTCGTCGAGCTTGATTCTGACACAGTCCTTGCCCGCAGAGTTCTTCTTGTATTCCACGCTGCCGCCATAGTAGTGGTTGGCGTCCGCGCTGTAGCGCTCCCCGTCGATGAGGTAAGTTCCGCTGTCATAGACCACTCCTTTCCAGTCGTAGTTGGCTGTGCCGTTCACCGTGTTGCCGTTGATGAAGTAACGGCTGGTCATCGTCCAGTATTTGCTGTTGTCTTTCGAGTTTTCGCTGTTGCCCACCGATATGTTTGTCACCTGGTTGGTGGTGGCGGCAGGTCCAGACTTGTAGTAGTTGTTCACAATATTGACATACCCTCCGCCAGGTCCGCCGTAGCAGCCGTTGCCGCAGTTGTAGATGACACAGTTGCGGAAATCCACGATTTCCGACTGCACGGCATTCTCCCACCGGTACTGCGCATAGAGCTTGTTGGAGGTGAATCCGCCCCAGTCGTAGCGTGCTCCGCAGAAGCGGGGTGAGCGGTTTTGCACGTGACAGATGAGATTATGGTGGAACGATGCGAGCTTGCCTCCCCAGATGCCTCCGTAGCCATGTGCACCCTTGCCGTGTCCGGCGTTGAGCAGGCTCTCTCCGAGCGTACACCACTGCATGGTGAAGTTATTGTTGTCGTAGAACGATGCCACCTCGTCGATGCTCCAGGAGAATGAGCAGTGGTCGATGATGATGCCGTTTTTCTCCCGTTGCCAAATGGCGTCGGCTCCATCGTTCACGTTACGTTCCTCACCTCGCCGTACCCGGATGAAACGGATGATGTTGTTGTTGTTCGGACGGAGAGTGTAGTAACGGATGGTGATGCCCGGATCAGGTGCTGTCTGACCGGCGATGGTGGTGTTCTCACCGATGACGAGGTCGCTGTTGAGCGCGATGACTCCTCCTACGTCGAACACCACGGTCTTATAGTCGCTCCCGCTGACGGCAGCCCGGAAGGAGCCGGTGCCCGAGTCGTTGAGGTTGGTGACATGAACCACTTTTGTCTTCCCGTTGGAGGGATTACGTCCTCCGCTGACAAAGCGTCCGTGTCCTTCAGCACCTGGAAATGCCGGTGCTCCTGCTTGTGCCATTGCCTGGATTGCCACGGCTAGAAGTATGAAAATAAGGGTGTAGATTCTCTTC
>JAEEGH010027303.1_pt1 | contig 11309 bp, 10 predicted proteins | sample 9134181 | NCBI WGS metagenome assembly JAEEGH01 (sample SAMN16246544, study PRJNA631951) | gut metagenome | biome: gut microbiome; feature: rumen; material: DP-attached | host: Bos | place: Iran: Karaj | collected 2018-10 | reverse complement strand
GAGGGACGCGATCCAAAATCGCCAGTGCTGCTCTTCGAGGGCACTTACACGTCAAGCTTTGCCGACCGTCCGCCTAAGACCCCGCGCTGGGACTACACCCAGGTGCTCTACCGCCTTGACCTCGACGACCCCAAGCTCACCGGCGAAGCACGACGATGAAGAAGATCTGAAGTCGGTGCTGCTGTGCTTGAGTTCGCGAATGCCGAGAACCGTGACACGAGCGAATATTGCCGAGTCTCGCTTTGTCGTTGTGTCATGCGCTCTTGCGGGGCGTGACTTGTTTTGGTAGAATATTGGCAACTACTTCATCCTGCGTACAACGCACGCAAAAGGAACATGACATGACCAAGATACTAGCCTTCGCCTTAGCGGCTGCGACCATTCCGGCCTTTGCGGAAATTCCGCTTCCGGAACATCCTCGTCCTGACTGGGAACGCGCCGAGTGGCTGAACCTCAACGGCAGCTGGCGCTTCGCGTTCGACAAGTCGGACGCCGGAGTGAAGGAGAAGTGGTTCTCGGCAGATGACGCGAAGTTCGACAAGTCGATCGTCGTTCCGTTCCCCTGGGGCAGCGCGCTCTCGGGCGTGAAGGACGAGGCGGACATCGGCTGGTACCGCCGCGACGTCTCGGTGCCCGCAGCATGGAAGGGGAAGCGCGTGTTTCTTGTGGTGGGTGCGAGCGACCACGATACTACTGCGTGGTTCGACGGCCGCAGACTCGGGGAGCATTCTGGCGGCTACACTCCGTTCGAGTTCGAGATCACGGGTCACATAAAGTGGGGCGAGGCGCAGAAGATCACGCTGCGCGCGTGGGACGAGTCGTCCGAAAGCTCCCGCAGCAGCTGGCGTCTCTTCGGCAAGCAGGGCTACGGCAACGCGCGCGGCGTGTGGCAGACGGTCTATCTCGAGGCACGCGGCCAGGAGTACCTCGACAAGGTGCACTTCACTCCCGACATAGAGAACGGCACCGTGACGGCCGACGTGGCGCTTGGCGCGCCCGCGAAGGTGCCGCTTAACTTCGAAGTCAAGTTCAAGGAGGCAGACCGCGCGAAGCCCGCCTCGATCGCCATTGCACCCGGGCAGATGGGCGCGAAGCTGAAGATTCCGCTGCGCGACGTGAAGCTGTGGGACCTCGACTCGCCGTACCTCTACGAGGTGCAGTGTTCGCTTGCGCCCGCAGAGGCGCGTGGAGACTTCCCTCCGGACAAGGTGGCCACGTACTTCGGAATGCGCAAGATAGGCGTGGGCAAGATACCCGGCACGGAATATCCGTGCGTGACGCTGAACAACAAGCCCGTCTATCTGCAGCTCACGCTCGACCAGAGCTACCACCCGGATGGATTCTACACGTTCCCGTCCGACGAGTTCATGAAGAACGAGATACTCATCTCGAAGAAGCTTGCCCTCAGCGGCAACCGCGTGCACATCAAGGTCGAGATTCCGCGCAAGCTCTACTGGGCAGACAAGCTCGGCCTCCTGATCATGGCCGACGTTCCGAACGCCTGGGGCGCCGCGAGCGAGGCGATGTTCCGCGAGCACGCCTTCTGCTTCGAGGCGATGCTGCGCCGCGACTTCAACCACCCGTCCATCTTCTCGTGGGTGCTCTTCAACGAGACGTGGGGCCTCTTCGCGGACGGCGAGAACTGGGGCGGCAACTGCGCCCGCCGCTACGCCCCCTGGGTGCGCCGCGAGGTGGCGAAGATCTACGCCCGCGCGAAGCAGCTCGACCCCACGCGCCTCGTAGAGGACAACTCGCCCTGCCACAACGACCACGTGATCACCGATCTCAACACATGGCACTGCTATCTGCCCGGTTACGACTGGGAGGCCGAGGTCGCGCGGCGTTGCAAGCAGACCTTCCCCGGCTCGAAGGCGAACTACGTGGGCGGCTTCGTGCAGGGCTCCGCGCCGATGTTCAACAGCGAGTGCGGCAACGTGTGGGGATACAAGGGCTCCACGGGAGACTGCGACTGGAGCTGGGACTACCACATGATGATGAACGCATTCCGCCGCCGCCTGCAGTGCTGTGGCTGGCTCTACACCGAGCACCACGACGTGATCAACGAGTGGAACGGATATGTGCGTTTCGACCGCACGCCCAAGTACACCGGCATCGAGGAGCTAACGCAGGGGAGGATGAAGCTTAAGGATCTTCATGCGGACGCGTACCTGCCGCTCGACAAGGAGATGTGCCGCGAGTTCAAGGCCGGTGAGACCTGGACCATGCCGGTTGACATCTCGCTCACTACCGACAAGTACGCCGGGCGCAGCCTCTCCCTGCGCGGCAAGCTCCTCTACTGGGACGCCTGCGGAAAATTCCACGAGTCGAAACTCCCCAACGGGTCCACGTTCACCGCGAGCGCCTGGCAGAACGGCCGCATCGCCGACGTGCCCGTGGCGCTGCCTGGCGAGACGGCGTGCGGCGTGGTGCTGTTCGGCCTCTTCGCAGATCCAGAGCAGGACGGTGCGTCGCCCGTTCCGGTGGCGCGCAACTTTGCCTGCTTCGTGACGCGCGGCGAGAAGGCCGCAAACGCGCTCACGGTGGCGCCTGGCGCATTCGCGCGTGCCGAGTGGAGCCAGAAGCAGTGGAACGTGCTCGACGGCCTGAAGGCGTGCGGCGCTGGGAAGGGCTTCTTCGAATACGAGTTCACGGGAGTGCCCGCCGGAAAGAAGGCCATGTTCCGCGCCGAGGTGGGGTCCAAGCGCCTCAACGCCAAGGACGCAGACGGCGTGAAGGACAAGGGCGCCGTCGATCTCGACTGCATGCTCGGCGGCGGTTTCGCCGACCGCTCCAAGAACCCGAACTCCTATCCCATGACAAGCGACGTCAAGTGGCCCGGCGCCGTGAAAGTGTATGTGAACGGCGAGCTCGTGAAGACGATGGTCCTGCCCGATGACCCGGCCGACCATCGCGGCATCCTCTCCTGGCATTCGCAGAAGCGCGACAGAACCCTGCACGAGGCCGGCAGCTACGGATATCTCGTCGAAGCCGAGGTGAGTGCGGAACTGCTCGCCAAAGGCAACGGCAAAGCCGTGGTGCGTCTCGAGGCCGACAAGGCCGGCCTCGCTATTTACGGCGCGAAGTTCGGCCGCTTCCCGTTCGACCCAACCCTCTCCTTCAAGTAACTCCCTCCCTCGCCACTTGCCCCTTCAAACTTCGAACTTCGAACTTTAAACTCCCAACCCTCTACCCCCAAGGAACCTCAAAATGAATGCTAAAACATCCCGCCGTTCGTTCCTGCAGGCCGCGCTGGCCGCTGGTGCGTTTCCGTTCGTTCCCGCCCTTGCCGGCGGCAAGCCGTGGAAGCCTGGAGACAAGGTGAACCTTGCCGTGTGCGGCATCGGCAACCAGGGCTGGCACGACATACAGTCGTTTGCCAAGACAGGTCTCTGCAACATTGTAGCGCTTTGTGACACCGACATGGGCGCCAAGCACACGCAGAATGCCTTGAAGAAATTCCCGAACGCGAAGCGGTTCAAGGACTTCCGCAAGATGCTCGAAGAGATGGGCGGCGAGATCGACGCCGTTGCCGCGTGTACGCCCGACCATGCCCATTTCCCGATTGCCATGATGGCGATGCGCATGGGCAAGGGCATCTTCACCGAGAAGCCGATGGGCCACACCTTCCGCGAGATCGGCCTCATGATGGCCGCCGAGAAGAAGAGCGGCGTCGCCACGCAGATGGGCAACCAGGGCCACTCGGGCGCGAACTACTACCAGTTCCGCGACTACCGCGCGTCCGGAGTGCTTGGCGAGATCAAGAAGGTGGTGGCGCACATGAACTCCAGCCGCCGCTGGCACAAGTGGAACGGCAACGTGAACGCGATGCCGCCGGAGATGCCGATTCCCGAGACGATGGGGCGTGACGGATGGAGCGTGTGGCTGGGCACTATGCCGATGCGCCCGTACAACCGCGACTATGTGAACGGCGACTGGCGCTGCTGGTACGACTTCGGCAATGGCGCGCTAGGCGACTGGGGAGCGCACATCCTCGACACGATCCACCAGTTCTACGACCTTGGGTTGCCGAGCGAGATCTGCATCTCGAACGTGACGGGGCACAACCCGTTCGTGTTCCCGATGAACAACACGCTCACGTTCCGGTTCCCGTCCAAGCCCGGACGCAAGGGCTTCGACATCGAGTGGTACGAGGGCCGCCAGAACCTGCCCGAGCTTCCCAAGGGCTACAAGACGCCGAAGGGGCAGGGATACATTCCTCCGCCAGGAGGAGTGGCTGCGGCAGCGAAGGAGAAGGGCTTCTCGCTCAATCCCGGCAAGGAGATCTACATGGCGGACGGCACGATCTGGCAGGGAGGGTCGCACTCGAGCCCGCTGCAGAAGGTCGGGTCCGACGAGAAGCTGCCCGAGTACGAGAAGCCTGGCTCCAACCACTACGCGAACTTCCTGCTTGGAGTGATGGGGCGCGAGAAGACGCGCTCGCCGTTCTCGGTGGCGGGTCCGCTCTCGCAGATGTTCACGCTCGGCTGCATCGCGCAGCGCCTGAGGAGGTCGATCAAGATCGACCCGAAGACAGGGGCGATCCTGAACGACGCAGAGGCGGCGAAGTACCTTGCGGGACCGGCGGCGCCGCGCAAGGAGTGGGAAGAGTTCTACAAGGTGTGAGAATGAGAGAAGACCTCGACGGGCTGAAGGCGCTGGGGCGCACGGTGCGTCCGGAGGGCGGGTACGACCCGTCCCTCCTGGACGCCTTCGCAAACCGCCATCCGGAGCGCGACTACTGGGTCACCTTCACGTGCCCCGAATTCACCACGCTGTGTCCGAAGACCGGCCAGCCCGACTTCGCAACGCTCACGATACGCTACATCCCCTCGCGCCTGCTAGTCGAGTCGAAGTCGCTCAAGCTATACCTCTTCGGATTCCGCAGCCACGGCGACTTCCACGAGGATGTGGTGAACGTGATCTACGACGACCTGAGCCGCCTCCTGAAGCCAAAGTACATGGAGGTGGTTGGCAAGTTCGCGGCGCGAGGCGGCATCTCCATCGATCCCTTCGTCAACGGCGGCACGGGCGCGAAGTACAAGGCGCTCGCCCGCAAGCGCTTCGAAGAATGGAACGGCGTGCGCTAGATACTTGTTTCCGCGCGCGATTTCTGATATCATAATCAATCACATGCAAGAAGGAACGCAAAACTTTGACTTCTGGTACGCGGTGCACCACACCAACGTGGTGCACGGGCCCTCGCGCGCGCTCGAGACGTTCGGCGAGACGCGCGTGTTGTACCATCACATCGCGGAGCTGCCGGACGATCCCGGGAAGGTGCGCGTGCGCGAAGGGCGTCTCGAGGCCCACAAGCCCGCGATCATCACCCCAGAGGCGTACATGGATAGCGCGGCTGAGGGCTTCGGCGAACAGGCGCGCGCGTATCTGGAGTTTCTCAAGCAGCATGAGGATTCGATTCGCATCTTGCAGTACGGCTACAAGCTCTCGCAGGAGGCGTTCTCCGAGCAGGTGGTGACGGACTCCATGGAGGCCGTAACCGCACGCGTGGTGGCCGACGTGGTGGAGCGCAACGAGGTGTTCGGCGCGGTGATACAGGGCGTGGACGATCCGTGGGACGTGTCGCTCGTGCACTTCTTCTGGCTGCACGTCAACGCGTCCGCTCCAGTCAATGTGCGCGAGCTCGAGGCCGCGCGCAGGCGCAGCGCCCTCGACGGACTTCCCGAGACCGTGCGCATCGAGGTGGAGGCCGCGTTCGAGAAGGCGCAGGCCGATCCGCGTCTCGTGCATGAGCTTGGCGCCCTCCTTCGCAGGAAGGGCGTGTTCGAGCAGTATCAGGATAGATTCTTCAAACTTGTGAGACGGGGGTAGAATGGAGAAGATAGTCACTCGCGTGATAGCCGTGGCCAACCAGAAGGGCGGCGTGGGCAAGACGACGACGGTGGTCAACCTGGCGGCGGCGCTTTCCAAGACGCGCCACACCGTGCTTGTGATAGACCTCGATCCGCAGGCGAACGCCACGACGGGACTCGGGCTCTCGCCGCAGAAGGGCGTGTCGCTGTATCCGTGCCTAATCGGCGAGCAGCAGATCGCCGACATGATCCAGCCCACTGCGTACGAGAATCTGAACATCATACCGTCCGAGGTGAACCTCTCCGGCTGCGAGATCGACCTCGCGCAGCGTCCCGACCGGCTTCAGGTCGTGCGCAACGTGCTGCAGGCGATCCGCGACGCGGGCGTGTTCGACTACATCCTACTCGACTGTCCGCCTTCCCTGGGAATACTCATGACCTCGACACTCGCCGCGGCGGACGGCATACTCGTGCCCATGCAGGCCGAGTACTACGCCCTTGAGGGGCTTAGCGTGATGCAGGACCTCATCGCGCGCCTCAAGGCGAACGGCGCCAACCCCGCGCTCGAGCTCAACGGCATTCTCATGACGATGGTGAACTCCAACACGCGCCTCGCGCAGGACGTGATTGCGGAGGTGCGCGAGCATTTCGGCGACAAGGTGTACGAGACCATGATTCCGCGCAACGTGCGCACCACCGAGGCGCCCAGCTACGGCCAGCCCGTGGTGTTCTACGATCCGTCGTGCAGAGGCTCCGAGGCGTACCGCGCTTTCGCGAAGGAGTTCGCGAAGCGCAACCCCACGCGGGGCGAGGCGGCTGTGGCCGTGCGCGCGGAGACGCCTGCTCAGGAGCCGGCGGTCACGAAGCAGGAGGAGGCTGGAGATGACAAAGTCTCTTGAGGACTACATCGAGGAGATACATCTGCTCATCCGCGACAACGGCCAGGCGCGCGTGCGCGACGTGGCGCGCGCAATCGGCGTGAAGATGCCCAGCGTGGTCAAGGCCATCGCAGAGCTCAAGAAGCTCGGCCTGGTCACGCAGGAGCCGTACGAGAGCATCAAGCTCACCGAGGAGGGCAGCCGCGTGGCGGCCATGGTGCTTGAGCGCCACACCATCCTCAAGGCGTTTCTGCTCAAGCTCGGAGTGGGCGAGGCGAACGCCGAGAAGGACGCCTGCCTGATGGAGCACATTCTCAGTGCCGAGACGATGGAGCGCGTGCGCGAATTTCTGAACGGCCGTGCAGGCCGGACCGCGAAGGAAAAGACTGTCAAAAGCAACGGAGACAAAAAATGAGCGAAGAGAAGATGACCAAGTTCAGGTGGACGATCTGCCTGCTGTTGTTCGCCGCGACCACGGTGAACTATCTGGACCGCCAGGTGCTGTCCCTGACGTTTCCGGAATTCATCCAGCCTGAATTCCACTGGACCGACGCCCACTACGGCATGATCACCGGCTTCTTCTCGATATTCTACGCAGTGGCCTGTCTGTTTGCCGGAAAGTTCGTGGACTGGATGGGCACGAAGAAGGGCTATCTCTGGGCGATCTTCGTGTGGTCGCTGGCGGCCTGCCTCCACGCCGGATGCGGCATCGCCACGTGCTGGTTCGTGAATGGAGTCGACACGGTTGCAGCACTGCGCGCGGTCGAGAAGGGCTCTGCGGTGGCCGCAGCCGTGGCTTCCGTCTCGGTGTGGCTGTTCCTGGTGTGCCGTGGATTCCTCGCGCTTGGCGAGGCGGGCAACTTCCCTGCGGCCATCAAGGTGACGGCGGAGTTCTTCCCGAAGAAGGACCGTGCGTTCGCGACGTCCGTCTTCAATTCCGGCGCGTCCGTTGGCGCGCTCGTGGCGCCGCTCACGATTCCGTCGCTCGCGAAGTGCTTCGGCTGGGAGCTCGCTTTCATCATCATCGGCGGCGTCGGCTTCATCTGGATGTTCTTCTGGCAGTGGCTCTACACGAAGCCGCGCGACTCGAAGTTCATGAACAAGGCCGAGCTAGACTACGTCTCGCAGGACGAGGGCGGCAACGCCGCCCAGGCCGAAGCGTCCAAGGCAGCCGATGAGAAGCCAATTCCATTCCTCAAGTGCTTCACCTACCGTCAGACGTGGAGCTTCATCGTGGGCAAGTTCTGCACTGACGGCGTGTGGTGGTTCTACCTCTTCTGGGCGCCCGCCTACTTCAAGGAGCAGGGCCATGCGCCCTCCACGCCCACGGGCCAGGCGCTCGTGTTTACGCTCTACCTGATCGTGACGGTGGTCTCGATCTACGGATGCAAGCTGCCTACGGTGCTCGTCAACAAGGGATACAAGGGGGGCAATCCGTACATGTGCCGCATGACGGCGATGCTGCTCTTTGCGTTCTTCCCGCTCGCGGCGCTCTTTGCGCAGCCGCTTTCGAACACGTCCGTGTGGTTCCCGGCCTGTCTGATCGGCCTTGCGGCGGCTGGACACCAGGCGTGGAGCGCCAACATCTTCTCGACGGTGGGCGACATGTTCCCGAAGTCCACCATCGCCTCCATCACCGGCATCGGCGCGATGGCGGGCGGCTTTGGCGCCTTCCTCGTGAACGTGTACGCGGGCCGTCTCTTCACCTATGCGCAGGGTGCCGGCAAGGCGTTCTCCTTCATGGGCTTCGAGGGCAAGCCCGCCGCGTACATGATCGTGTTCTGCGTGTGCGGCGTCGCGTATCTCGTGGCGTGGTGCATCATGAAGACGCTCGTGCCGAAGTACAAGCCCATCGTCGAGTGATAAGACAGGTCTGACCAGTCTTATCATCTGCGGCGATAGTGTCCCGGCGTGGTTTCAATTGCTCTAAATCGTACATTAAAACACAGATTTAGAGCGAATGGGATGTGGGTGCTGACTAAATCCGAGATGAAGTTCTCGTTGGAGAAGTTCACCATAGACGCGGAATACGCATCGCGATTGCGCGAGACGGGCGTACGCGGCAACTGCCATGCGCAAGATGCAAGAGATGATAAACGAAAGGACAAAGCATGAAAGCTGTAAGAACTGCTTATAGACTGTCGTTCGCGATGGCCACGCTGTGCGGCGCTCTTGCCGTCACGATGGGGGCGCGGGGGGAAGTGCCGCCGGGCGGCGGTTCGATTCTGGAATCGCATGGCGTAGGAGACGCTTTCTTCGCGCCTTTCCATGAGAAGATACGCGCCAGCCGGGAGCAGTGGCGGCAGAAGGCGGAATCGGCCAAGCCTGCCTTGCGGCATCGCGTAGTTCAGCCGAAGCGGATCGTCAAGTTCGCGGCGGGCGACTCTGCGTTCCAGGGATGGGCGGTGCATGACGCGGGAGCTGTTGCCGACTTCATGAACCGTCCGCTTTCCCAGGGCGAGGAGTTCATCCTGGATTTCGGCGAGCATATCGTAGGCCGGTTCGAGCTGGGGCTTGTCGACTTCGGCAGCGCAGTCGATGCACCGGTGCGCCTAGCGCTGTCGTTCGCCGAGATGCCATGCGAACTGGCGGAGGATCAGGAGGCGGCAAAGCCGTCATTGTCAAGGTCGTGGTTTCAGAGCGAAGTCTTCACGTTCGACGATGTGCCGTCCGTGAACAGGCTTCCACGCCGCTACGCTTTTCGCTATGTCAGAATGAAGGTGGCCGGCTGCTCCGGCGGAGGCCGCTTTGGACTCGGGCGCATCGCGGTTGAGACTGAGACTTCGGCGGACGAGGCCAGCATCAAGGCCTGGACGCCGCCTTCTGACAAGGCGGCGAAGATTGACGCCACGGCTTGCCGTACGCTCCGCGACTGCATGCAGACGGTGTTCGAGGACGGTCCGAAGCGCGACCGCCGGCTTTGGCTCGGCGACCTGCGGCTCGAGGCCCTTGCGGACTACGAGACCTACCGCAACTTCGAGATAGTGAAGCGTTCGCTGTACGTTCTGGCCGGAACGTGCGGGGAAAGCGGCCTTGTCAACAGCGATGCGTACGAGAGGCCGGTGCTGCGCAGCGGCGCGTGCCGCATTCTTGACTACACCGCCATCTACGCGGCAACGGTTCTGGAGTATCTTGAGGCGAGCGGCGACGAGGAGACAGCGCGCGACCTATGGCCGCTGTGCGCCATGCAGACGAAGTTCGTGCTGAGCTGCGTGTGCCCGGACGGCGTGTTCCGGGACAACGGGAAATGGTGGTGCTTCATAGACTGGCAGGGACCGCTCAACAGGCAGACCGCGGAACAGGGCGCGATCATCTTCGGGCTTAAGAAGACTTGGAAGCTGGCCCGGCGGCTTGGACGGACTGAAGACGTCAAGTTCATCCCCGAAGTCGTCGCAAAGATGGAAGACGGCGCGCGCAAAGTGCTTTGGAACGAGGCGAAAGGCTGCTTCGCATGTGAAAAGGATGCGCAGGTCTCATGGATGGGACAGGCCTGGTTGGTCCTGGCCGGAGTGCCAGATGCGTCTTCGGCGCGCCGCTGTCTTAAGACGGCGATGGATGATGCCAGCGCGGTTCGTCCCGTGACGCCATACGCGAACCACTACTTCATCGAGGCGCTGTATGCCGCCGGCATGAGGAACGAGGGCGACGCGAGGCTCCTTTCCTATTTTGGCGGCATGGTGGATTTGGGAGCGGACACGTTCTGGGAGGTGTTCGTGCCTGAGGATCACCGCGCGGGACCCTACAGCACCAATCTGATGAACAGCTATTGCCATGCCTGGAGCTGTGCCCCGGCATACTTCCTGCGCAACGCGAAATACAAGGCGCTTTCAGGCGCGAGGCGGTGATGACTAACCTTGCATTGGTGGTGTCGCTGCTTCTTTCCACGCCGCAGCTCAGGTGCGGCGACAGCGACCTCGGCAGGTGCGTGCGCGACAGCCTCTTCAACGAGGTCGTGCGCCTCGACCGCGCGGCGGACGCCGCATGGGTTGCGTGTGACACGCCGGAGAAGCTCGCCGCCCGCCAGCGCGAAGTGCGCGAGAAGACGATCGCCGCGATCGGCGGCTTTCCTGAGAAGACGCCGCTGAACGCCGTCACCACAGGCGTCGTGAAGCGGGAAGGCTACGTCGTCGAGAAGATACTTTTCGAGAGCCGTCCGAGACACTATGTGACGGCGCATCTGTTTCTTCCGGACGACCCGAAGTTCAAGCCGCCGTACCCCGGCGTCGTCTCGCCGTGCGGACATTCCGCCACAGGCAAGCTCGCTCCCTGGTACCAGCGCGTTGGCGTGACGGGCGCGAAGCACGGACTCGCCACGCTCGTCTACGATCCGATCGACCAGGGCGAACGGCGTCAGCATCCGAAGTGCCCTATCTCATGCGGCGGACACAACAACATCGGCCACCGCGCCACGCTCCTTGGATGGAACACCGCGCAGTTCCGCGTTTGGGACGGCATACGCGCCTGCGACTATCTTGCCTCGCGTTCCGACGTGGACGCCTCGAAGCTCGGCGTGACGGGTCTTTCCGGCGGTGGCACGCTTTCATCTTATCTCAACGCGCTCGACCCCCGCTATGCCGCAGGCGCGCCCGCGTGATTCGTCTCCCCGGTGCGCGACGTGCAC
>JAEEGH010027300.1_pt1 | contig 11309 bp, 7 predicted proteins | sample 9134181 | NCBI WGS metagenome assembly JAEEGH01 (sample SAMN16246544, study PRJNA631951) | gut metagenome | biome: gut microbiome; feature: rumen; material: DP-attached | host: Bos | place: Iran: Karaj | collected 2018-10 | reverse complement strand
CGCTGCGGGGTCTGCTCGGGCATGTTGGAGTAGCCCTTCATGGTGTTGAAGCCGCGGCAGCAGGTTTCGCCGTCGGTGCCGAGCGGCGCGAGCTGGTGCGTCTCGGGGTCGATGATCGCGACTTCGACCCCCGGCAGGGCCTGCCCGATGGTCTGGCACTTGCGCTCGATGGAGGGCTCGAAGTAGCGGGTCATGGTCATGACGGGGCCGGACTCGGTCAGGCCGTAGGGGTTGGTGACTTCCTTCATGTACATGCGGTCGAAGACCTGCTGCATGCGGTGCACGGGGCAGGCGCTGCCGCTCATGATGCCGGTGCGCAGGGAGCTGAAGTCGAAGCGCGGGAAGAGCGGGTGGTCGAGCATGGCGATGTACATGGTGGGGACGCCGTAGGTGGCGGTGCACTTTTCCTTCTCGATGGACATCATGACCTGGATGGGGTCGAACTTCTCGACGAACACCATGGTGGAGCCGTGGTTGACGCAGCTCATGACGCCGAGGACGCAGCCGAAGCAGTGGAAGAGAGGCACCGGGATGCATACGCGGTCGCGGCAGGTGAGGTTCTGGCAGGCGCCGATCCAGAAGCCGTCGTTGGCGATGTTGCGGTGGGTCAGCTGCACGCCCTTGGGGAAGCCGGTGGTGCCGGAGGTGTACTGCATGTTGACGACGTCGTTGACGTCGCACTCGGCCTGGCGGGCGAGGTAGGTTTCCCACGGGGTCTCGACGGCGAGGGAGAGGACCTCGTTGAGCGAGTACATGCCGCGGTGCTTTTCGCCGCCGAGGTACATGACGCGCTTGAGGTGCGGGTATTTTTCGCTGTGCAGTTCGCCGCGCGGCTGCTGGCGGAGCTCGGGGACGAGGGTGTAGACGACGTCGACGTAGGAGCAGTCGCGGTAGCCGTTGATCACGAAGAGGTTCTCCGTGTCCGACTGCCGGAGCGCGAAGTCCATCTCGTGCTCCTTGTAGTTCGTGTTCAGCGGCAGCAGGATCGCGCCGATCTTGGCCGCCGCGAACATCAGCACGACCCAGTGCGGGACGTTCGTCGCCCAGAGCGCGATCTTTTCGCCGCGCTGGACGCCCATCGCCATCAGGCCGCGCGCGAGGCGGTCGACTTCCTCGCCGAACTCGTACCAGGTCAGGCGGAAGTCGCGGTCGGCGTAGACCACGGCGTCGTTCTCGCCGCAGCGGGCGATGGTCTGGTCGAGCAGCTGCCCGAGCGTGTACTCGCGCGTGACGGGCAGGTTGTGCCACGGCACGCCGCGCGAGACGCTCTGCGCGAAGGGGGGGCGGTCCGGCGCCGAGCCGAACGGGTCGGTGAGTTTGAATGCGCACATGGCGGGGTTCCTCAGAAGGGCTGGAAGACGATGCCGTAGATGGTGGCGGGGGCGTCGCCGGCGGAGCAGACGCGGTGCTTGACGACGCAGTTGTAGTAGGCCGTGTCGCCGGGGTTCAGCAGGACCGACTCGGTGCCGTAGTCGATGCGCACCACGCCGGCGATGCAGATGATCAGCTCCTCGCCCTCGTGCGAGGAGAACGGTTCGCTGGCGCTCGGGGCGAGCTCGATCTTGAAGGGTTCCATGTGGCGGTCGGGCTTGCCGCGGGCGAGGGAGTGGTAGGTGTAGCCGTCCCGGGCCTTGCCGGTGTGGGTGACGGTCTCGGCCGCGACGTCGCTCGCGCGCGTGATGACCGGGTCCGGCTGGAACTGGTCGTCCATGAACGTCCCCAGCCGCTGCCCGAGGGCCCGGGAGAGTTTCGTCAGGATGCCGAGCGCGGGCAGGACCTCGCCGGCCTCGACGGCCAGGATGAGGGCCTCGTCGACGCCGCTGTGCGCGGCGAGATCGGCGGGCGTCATCTTCAGCTGCTCGCGGTAGGACTTGATCCTCATTCCGACTTTTTCTCCGGTGGCCATTTCTTTTCTCCTTGTGTTTCGCGTCTCCACGGATGGTGGAAACGGGCGAAGTGTACGCGGTTCCGGGGAAGTGTCAACTGTTACTATTGGAAGAAACGGCGGCGCGCGGTCCCGTATGGGGTCAGGGATTGGCGTTGGCACGCGGAAGCGCGACAGCCCCCCAACGGAAAGTTTCACCCGGCACCAAAAACAGGCTTGACTTATAGTATGTATTGTGAAATACATGCCACCATGAAACGAAAACCTTCCCCCGCAGATCCCCGGCGCGATGCGTTCCGGGAACGGATCGAAGCCCTCTGGCCGCTCGCCAAAGGCTCCGTCAGCGAGGTTCGCAAGCCCTGCACCCGTCCCGGATGCAAGGCCTGCGCCTCCGGCCAGAAGCACCCCGCCCTCATCTTCACCTACCGCAAGGACGGCAAGCTCCGCTGCCGCCACGTGCGCCCCGGACAGGAAGCCGTCCTGCGGCAAGCCATCGAAAACGGCCGCGCGCTGGAGCGGCTCCTGGTCGAAGCCGGCGAGGAGTTGCTCCGCAGCCTGCGGGACTGACCGTGCGCTGCCAGTGCCCCCATTACCGCGAAACGCCCAACGGCTGGCGTTGCACGGAATGCCTGCGCCTGGAGGAGCAGGTGGCCGCGCTCAAGGACGCCCTCCGCCGCGAAAAGGCCAAGAACCTCCACCAGGACCGCACGGGCACGGAGGTGGAGTTCGGCGCCTCGGCCCCGAGTTCGCGCCGGGTGAAGGCCGACAGTCCCGAAGAGAAGCGCAAACGCCGCGGCGGGGCGCGCAAGGGGCATCCGCCCCACGTCCGGCGGGGCGCCACCGAAGAGAGCGCCGACGAGGTGCGCACGGTGACCGCACCCGGAACGTGCCCCCGCTGCGGAGGCCCTCTGGAGCCGATGGGGGAACGCCGCCGCACGGCCGACGACCTGGAACGGCCGCGGCCGCGCCGGTTGCTCTACCGCCTGGAACGCAAATGGTGCCCCGCCTGCGGCCGCGCGGTACAGGCGAAGCCGCCGGGCATCCTGCCGCATGCGGGGCTGACGAACCGCGCCCTCGCCGTCCTCTCCGAAGCCGTCTACGCCGACCTGCTCCCCGTGGGCACGGCCTCGCGCATAGCCGGAATCGCCAAGGGGCGCTTGCTGGGCGCGATGGCGATCCTGGCGCGGCGTTTGGAGGGATGCCTGCCGCGCCTGCGCGAGTCGGTGCAGTCCGCCGAGGTCGTCCACTGCGACGAAACGCCCTGGCGCTGCGACGGTTCCAATGGCTACTCCTGGGGCTTCTTCAGCGCCGACACCTGCCTCTACGCCTTCCGGACCACCCGCGCTTCCTCCGTGGCCCGGGAAAACCTCGGGAGCCCCCGCCCCGACGCCACCATCGTCACCGACCGCTACGGCGGCTACCACTGGCTCAGCGCCTGCCACCGCCAGTTCTGCTTCGAACACCTCAAGCGCGACGCCCTCGACATCGCCCGCCGCTTCCCGAAAAGCCCCGAATGCCGGCGCTTCTCGGACCGGGCCGCCGGCCTGCTGCGCCGGGCCATGCGCCTGCGGCGGAAGGCGCCCGACCCTGACGACTACCGCCCGAAAGCCTTCCTGCTCGCCGCCGAAATCGAAGAGTGCATGGCGGCGGAGGCCCGGCATCCGGCTATCCAGGCCTTCCAGAACATCTTCCGCGAAAACCGCGCGGCCTGCATGCGCTGGACCGCCGGCCCGCACATCCCCGCGGAGAACAACACCGCCGAACGCGGCTTGCGGCCGCTTGCGGTCGTCCGCAAGATCAGCGGCGGCTCCCAGTCGGAAGAGGGCCTGCACACACGCGAAGTCCTCGCAAGCGTATGGGCCACCCTTCGCCTCCGCCACGGCCGCGACCGGGCCCATGACCTCTTCGTGGAAGCCCTGGACACCCTGGCCGCCAATCCTTCCTCATCCATCCCGGACCTCCTCTTCCCCTTGCCCTACAATCCCTGACCCCATACTTCCGCGCCGCGGAATGGGGTTGCGGCATCCGCGGCGGAGGGGTAGAATGGAAAGAAAATGCATGGTCGCGGCATCCCCGCAACCCACCAACACCAAGGAGCAAACATCATGGCACGCAAGAAACAGTCGATGGACGGAAACCAGGCCGCCGCGCATGTCGCGTACGCGTACACCGAAGTCGCAGGCATCTACCCCATCACCCCTTCCTCCCCCATGGCCGACTTCGTGGACCAGTGGTCCGCCAACGGCCTGAAAAACATCTTCGGCACCCAGACCAAGGTCATCGAGATGCAGTCCGAGGCCGGCGCCGCCGGCACGGTCCACGGTTCGCTCGCCGCCGGCGCGCTGACCACCACCTTCACGGCCTCCCAGGGGCTGCTGCTCATGATCCCCAACATGTACAAGATCGCCGGCGAAGGCCTCCCCGGCGTCTTCCACGTCTCGGCCCGCACGGTCGCGGCGCAGTCGCTGAACATCTTCGGCGACCACAGTGACGTGTACGCCTGCCGCCAGACCGGCTTCGCGATGCTCGCCGAGAGCAATCCGCAGGAGGTCATGGACCTCGCCCCCGTCGCGCACCTGGCCGCCATCGAGGGCCGCGTGCCGTTCCTGAACTTCTTCGACGGCTTCCGCACCAGCCACGAGATCCAGAAGATCGAGACCTGGGACTACGCCGACCTCAAGGACATGTGCGACATGGAAGCGGTCAAGGCCTTCCGCAACCACGCGCTCAACCCCGAGCACCCCGCGATGCGCGGCAGCCACGAGAACGGCGACGTCTTCTTCCAGCACCGCGAGGCCTGCAACGGCGCGTACGACGCGCTGCCGGCCGTCGTCGAGCGCTGCATGGCCAAGGTCAACGCCAAGCTCGGCACCGACTACAAGCTCTTCAACTACTACGGCGCGCCCGACGCCGACCGCGTCATCGTCGCGATGGGCTCCATCTGCGACGTCGCCGAGGAAGTCATCGACTACCTGACCGCCAAGGGCGAAAAGGTCGGCCTCGTCAAGGTCCGCCTCTACCGTCCGTGGGTCAGCTCCGCCTTCCTCGCCGCGCTCCCCGCGACCGCGAAGAAGGTCGCCGTCCTCGACCGCACGAAGGAGCCCGGCTCCCTCGGCGAGCCGCTCTACCTCGACGTGGCGACGACCCTCCGCGAGGCCGGCCGCTGCGACGTCGTCCTCACCGCCGGCCGCTACGGCCTCGGCAGCAAGGACACGCCGCCCAGCAGCGTTTTCGCGGTCTACGCCGAGCTCGCCAAGGACGCCCCCAAGGCCCGCTTCACCATCGGCATCGTCGACGACGTGACGAACCTCAGCCTCCCTGAAGTCAAGCCCGCGCCCATCACCAGCGCGCCCGGCACGGTCGAGTGCAAGTTCTGGGGCATCGGCGGCGACGGCACGGTCGGCGCCAACAAGGACTCCACGAAGATCATCGGCGACCACACCGACAAGTACATCCAGGCCTACTTCCAATACGACTCGAAGAAGACCGGCGGCATCACCATCTCCCACCTGCGCTTCGGCGACAAGCCCATCCGCAGCCCCTACTACATCAACCAGGCCGACCTCGTCGCCTGCCACAACCAGTCCTACATCGTCAAGGGCTACAAGATGGTCCAGGACGTCAAGCCCGGCGGCACCTTCCTCATCAACTGCCAGTGGTCCGACGAAGAACTCGGCAAGCACCTGAATGCGGCGGCCAAGAAATACATCGCCGACAACCACATCAAAGTCTACACCGTCGACGCCGTCGACATCGCCGGCAAGATCGGCCTCGGCAAGCGCACCAGCACCGTGTTGCAGTCCGCCTTCTTCAAGCTCGCGAACGTCCTTCCCCCCGAAGAAGCCATCGCCTACATGAAAGAAAAAGTCGTGGCCAAATTCTCCAAGAAAGGCCAGGACATCGTCGACATGAACTGCAAGGCCATCGACGCCGGCGCCGGCGCCCTCCACGAAGTCGCCGTCCCCGCCGACTGGGCCAACCCCGCCCCCGACGCCCCCAAGGCCCCCCTCCAGGGCGAAGCCAAGACCGTCGAGATGGTCGAAAAACTCATGGAACCCATCGCCCTCATGGACGGCGACAGCCTCCCCGTCAGCGCCTTCGCCAACTGCGCCGACGGCCAATTCGAGCTCGGCGCCAGCGCCTACGAAAAACGCGGCACCGCCGTCATGGTCCCCGAATGGGATCCCGCCAAGTGCATCCAGTGCAACAACTGCGCCTTCGTCTGCTCCCACGCCACCATCCGGCCCTACCTCCTCGACGAACAAGAAGCCGCCGCGGCCCCCGCCGGCGCCAAACTCGCCGACACCAAGCCCAAGGCCGGCAAATACAAATTCACCATGTCCGTCTCGCCCCTCGACTGCATGGGCTGCGGCGAATGCGTCACCGTCTGCCCCACCAAGGCCATCCAGATGGTCCCGCAGGAGACCCAGGTTGCCTCCCAGCAGCCCGTCTTCGACTACATGGTCGCCAAGGTGTCCAAGAAAGACGACGCCGGCATGAACCCCCTCACCCCCAAGGGCTCCCAGTTCAACCAGCCCCTCCTCGAGTTCTCCGGCAGCTGCGCCGGGTGCGCCGAGACCTCCTACGCGCGCCTCATCACCCAGCTCTTCGGCGAGCACATGTACATCTCCAACGCCACCGGCTGCTCCTCCATCTGGGGCGGACCGGCCGCCACCTGCCCCTACACCGTCAACAAAGACACCAAGAAAGGCCCCGCCTGGGCCAACTCCCTGTTCGAAGACAACGCCGAACACGGCCTCGGAATGCACCTCGGCCAGAAATACATCCGCGACTCCCTCATCGCCAAACTCGAAGAGATGGCCGCGTCCGACAAGGCCTCCGACGCCTTCAAGGCCGCCGTCGCCAAGTACATCGAAACCAAGAACTCCACCCTTGGCAACGTCGAACCCTGCAAAGCCCTCGTCGCCGAACTCGAAAAAGCCGCCGCGGCGGGTTGCCCCGACGCCCCGGCCATCCTCGAAAAGAAAGACTACCTCTCCAAGAAATCCGTCTGGATCATGGGCGGCGACGGCTGGGCCTACGACATCGGCTTCGGCGGCCTCGACCACGTCCTGGCGTCCGGCGAAGACATCAACGTCATGGTCTTCGACACCGAGATGTACTCCAACACCGGCGGGCAGGCCTCCAAGGCCTCCAACATCGGCGAAGTCTGCCAATTCGCGGCCGCGGGCAAAGAAGTGGCCAAGAAATCCCTGGCCGAGATCGCCATGAGCTACGGCTACGTCTACGTCGCCCAGATCGCGCTCGGCGCCAACCCCGCCCAGGCCGTCAAGGCGATTGCCGAAGCCGAAGCCTATCCCGGTCCGTCCCTGATCATCGGCTACGCCCCCTGCGAACTCCACGGCGTCAAAGGCGGCATGAACCACTGCCAGGACGAAATGAAAGCGGCGGTCAAGGCCGGCTACTGGAACCTGTTCAGCTTCAACCCGGCGCTGAAGGCCGAAGGCAAGAACCCCTTCACCCTCTCCAGCAAACCCGGCGACGGCAGCTACCAGGCCTTCCTTGCGAACGAGACCCGCTACTCCTCTCTCGCCCGCAAATTCCCCGACCGCGCCAAAGACCTCTTCGCCAAGTCCGAAGCCGCCGCCCAAGCCCGCTTCGACCACCTCCAGAAACTGGTCGAACTCTACAAGTAGGCGCCCCCCCCGCGCCTTCCCCGGCGGCCGGCGCTCCCGCGCCGGCCGCCGTTCCGTATCCGCACAAACTTTTTCACTGAGAAAGCCCCCCCGATAATCCGAAATACAGAGAAAGCATTGCCTTGTATCTCCAACTTCAGGAAAGGATAGGATGACCTTCTTCAACACCATCAAACGCCCGTTTTCAAAACTGGCCTATTCTCTCTTCTCCCACGCTCCGGCATCGTGGGAGCGGAAGTTCGCCATCCTCATGGATGTCTTGTCTTCGAATGCTTGCCTCATGCGCAAGATGTCCCCCATGGCTTCGGATTTTCTCGCCATGCCGGATTTGGAAAAGACATTTCCCGGACTTGATGCGGAGTCACTTGCCACTCTCCGCCGTTTTGTTGCCAAACTGCATTTTCTGACAGGCTCTCCTCATCTTTATTCGGCACCTCCTCCGTATGCCCTTCTGTGGGGGGGGCTTTGCACACAGGCGGAATTCAACGAGGCAATGGCCAATGAAAAGCGACTGGAAGAACTCCGGGTGCGCTACCATCTGCGGTCCGCGGAAGTTTCCTCCCTGATTTATCACCATGGCCTTCGCTTTTTGCCAGAAACAACGCTTGTCAGCCTCCAGGACACGGTTTTCATCGATGCCGGTGCATATCAAGGCGATTCCACTCTTGTTTTTCTGCAGTACAAGCCCCGTCTGGTATGGGCCTTTGAACCTTCTCCTCCCAACCAAAAAATGTTTCGTGCAACAATGCGCGACAATCACGTTCCTGACACATCGGTTCGCTTGTCGCCCTTGGGACTTTCGGACAAACCCGCCACCATCCGTTTCTCCCCAACAGCATCTGGGAGTTGTTCCTTGGCATCCAAAGGCCGTTGCAAAGCCGAGCTCGTTCCTCTCGATTCCTTGACACCTCCCACCCGCATTGGTTTGATCAAAGCCGATCTGGAGGGCATGGGCATGTCCATGCTCCGTGGTGCCGTTCAAACCATCCAGAGAGACAAGCCTGTGCTTGCCTTGAGCTTTTACCACAATATCGACGAATTCCTGAACACCTACTCTTTCATTCGGAACCTTGGCGTCCCTTACGAATATCGGGTCCTCTCTCTCTGTCCTCCTTGGGAAAACTTTGAATTGACACTTCTGGCTTGGCCCAGAAATTGACGACAGAGGATGCCCACCTGAACCGGTTGTTCACGTGCAACAGAAGGGCAATGTTTGTTTAAGACCACTTCCTCGCGCCACCGGCGAATGTGCCTAAGAGTCATCTTGGGTTCTGGGGCAAATCAAGCAGGAGAAGGACGGGTGGCACCATTTCCATGGATGTCTGGCAGAGTGCTGGCTGCTCCCTTTTACCAAGAGGACGATGCACCATGTACCTCGTGGCAGAGAGCGACGAAATAGATAACCCCCTGCATCTTGTTTCGTATGATTTTTCACTAAATATTTTGGGAAAATTTTCATCTATAATTGGTCAACTGCATATGGAGAGATAATATGAAACAAAAGAACCTGATTATGGGCGTGGTGAACCATTACTGGTGGTATCAGATGGAGCCATTTTTTGTATCCTGTTCAATTCATAATTCTCAAGATTGTGATATTATTATTTTCGTCAAGGATATTTCTGTTTACGCGCGAGACAAGCTTGGTGAGTACCATGTTCGTGCCGTTGATATCCCTGATGACCGTGAAAACGGATGCCCCAATGATCGTCGTTATGGGCTATATTATGAAATACTGAAGGCAATTGGGCAGATTTACGAGCAGGTACTTCTCAGTGATACTAGAGATGTGTTCTTCCAAGCTCCAATGTTTTCAGGAACTTTGTCTGAACCCTATCTCGGCGTAGCCGTGGAAAGTTCCAGGATTGCTGAATCTGGATGGAATCGGCGGTGGATGCAGGAGCGCTTTGGCATGAATGTCTATGACAAAGTCAAGGACAAGAATGTGCTTTGTTCGGGTACCATTTGGGGAAGTACTGATGTAATCTTGGAGTTGTGCAAGGCAATGGTCGAAAACCTTTCAGATTCGCATTTCAGTCTTACCGATATCAACGACCAAGCTACTTATCAATATTTGCTGTACAATGGTATTATTCCCTCAAGGGGAACGGTCTCTTTTTGCACACTGATGGGTGGACGGGTTGCAACGATTGGTCTCAAGGGTGACTATTCTAAAGACAGGGATTCCATTTTCTCTCCCGCTGGCGGAAACAACCGTCCCGCACTCGTCCACCAATGGGATCGGCACAAAGAGCTTTATCCGTTTGTGAGAGAGCATTACCGTGAAAAACATGCCAAGATACGGTGGAAACGTTATCTGAACGATTACTTGAGCTTGAAAGACATCGCGTTGAGCAGTTATTATGGGAAGCACTTCGTGAATATGTTTATCGCATCGTTCCTCTATCTCATTGCCCGAAAACCAAAAGGTGATCGACTTTGGAGGAAGTAAGATGCTCAGAGCGGATTGGTTGAAACAGTGCGCTCTTCCAGCTTGTTTGCCCGGTGTCATGCCATCGCGCGGGAACTGTGCACGCTGGATTGTTCTTTCCCGCCCAACGGTCCGCCGTCACGGCCGTCCTGATGGAGGCGGTTCCCTCCGACATGGAGATTTCCGCATTGCTGCGCCTCCGCAGACAAACGGGCAATCCGGATTTATTTGCCCATCTTGCACCTTCTCCGTTGCTCTCGGATCCTGAAGCCACGTTCCGCGTCACCCCCGACAATCTTCTGGCGGCCATCGCGGACCACTGGCATTGCCATTTCGACGAAATACCCCTTCCTCTTCCTGCTTCCTCCTCTGTCATTCCCTACCGCTTGTTTCGCCCCGTTTTCCAGTAACAGATTCCCAGAATGGAACTATGCCCCGTTAGATGGAGTTCGCATGCGTGTGTCTCTATTGCCAACTGATCCTGTCGCATCCTGCTTGGGGCATCGTGAACATTTTTGGCTTCTCCTGGCCGGAGACCAGTCGCGTTTACTGGGTGGCTTCGCTTGTCCACCATGCCGCGACATGGGCGTTTCTTGCGGCTTTTTGCCGTCTGGTATGGTTGCTGGGCGACACCCCCCGCGCCACGCCATGTTTCTGCCATGGACATTTCCCTGTCAAACGGCCTGAAAGCGGAGAGTAAGGCCGACAACATCTTCATTTTCCCCCCGAAGCCCCCCCCTTCCCCCGCCAGCAAATCCGGCGACGGCATCTACCAGACCGTCCTGGCCAACGAAACCCTCTACTCCTCCCTGAAGCGCAAATTCCCCGACCGTTCCGCCGATCTCTTCGCCAAGTCCGAAGCCGTTGCCCAAGCCCGCTTCGGCTACCGTGAGAAACTGATTGAACTGTGCAAACAATCATCCGTCCTCTGCAACTGCTGAACCAGCTCCGATGGAATCGGCATTGCAACGGGCGATTGGAATGGAATAAAGTGGGGGAAAGAATATGGTTGACCCCATAATGACAACAGGCGACTTTCAACCTAAAAACAGCAGTTCAAGCCACTCATGTGCGCGCCGGTGCGCATGCACGCGCGGAAAAAGCCTTTTCGCCCCCTTCACTCAACGGGTGAAAGGATGGCGGCTCCGTGGTAGCCTTCCTTTGTGGAATCAAAACAAAGGACTGCCATGGAAACCGCCATCACCCTACATTTTGGCCGACTGACCGCCGGATGTCAAAACCCAAGCGCGACAACCCCCGGCGCGAGCTCTCTCCGCTGCGGTGCGTCCACCCTCCACGCCTGCTGGGACGGCGAAGGGCGGATGACCGCCCTTGG
>JAEEGH010027297.1_pt1 | contig 11310 bp, 7 predicted proteins | sample 9134181 | NCBI WGS metagenome assembly JAEEGH01 (sample SAMN16246544, study PRJNA631951) | gut metagenome | biome: gut microbiome; feature: rumen; material: DP-attached | host: Bos | place: Iran: Karaj | collected 2018-10 | reverse complement strand
CTCCCCCCGGCGCTGCGCGCCACCCCCCTCCCGGAGGGGGGCCGGGGGGGAAGGGAGGTCAGGTGAGGGTTTCGAGGACGGGGAGGGTGAAGGCCCAGAGGCCGGTGAGCTTGCCGACGCGGTCGCGGAGGGATTGGAGGTCGGCGAGGGCGGCGGCGATGGAGGCGTCATCGGCGACGACGAGGAGGGAGGCGTTGGCGCCGGGCCAGACGGAGTTGTCGAGGCGGGGGCCGGAGTTGGGGCCGACCCCCGTCAGCCGGGGCCAGCGGGTGTAGGCGGTGAGGCCGTGGCGGGCGAGGAGGGCGACGAGTTCGGCGTCGAGGACGATGTCGTATTGGATGCAGAGGGCTTTCATGGCGGGGGGGACGGCCGACGGAACGGCCGCGGCAAGACTCCTAGGTGGAGGGTTTCTTTTCGGAGCGGGCGTGGAAGAGGGAGTAGAGGACGGGGACGAGGACGAGGGTGACGAGCATGGCGAAGAGGAGACCGCCGGCGATGGTGGCCCCCATGGGCTTCCACATGGCCGCGCCTTCGCCGGTGGAGAAGACCATCGGGGACATGCCCGCGACGGTGGAGAGGGTGGTGATGAGGACGGGGCGGAGGCGGGAGCGTCCGGCGTCTTCGATGGCGCGGCGGAGGGGGAGTCCGCGGGCGCGGAGGAGGTTGGTGTAGTCGACCAGCACGATGGCGTTGTTGACGACGATGCCGACGAGCATGATCATGCCGATGAGGGACATGATGGAGATGGTGAGCCGGAGGAGGAGGAGCGCCAGGGCGACGCCGGTGATGGCGAAGGGGATGGCCAGCATGATGAGGAAGGGGTCGAGGAGGGATTCGAACTGGGAGGCCATGACCATGTAGACGAGAATGATGCCGAGGACGAGCATGAGGAGCATCTCGGAGAAGGTGTCGGCCTGGTCCTCGGCAGTGCCGCCGAAGTGGACGCCGACGCCGGAAGGGAGGGCGACATGCTCGGAGATGGCACGGCGGAGGTCGGAGACGACTTCGCCGGAGGAGCGTCCGAAGACGTCGGCCTCGACCTTGATCATGCGCTCCTGGTTCTTGCGCTGGATGGAGAGGGGGCCGAGGGAGTCGACGACGTCGGCGACGGAGTCGAGGCGGACGCGGTGGCCGTCGGCGGCGGTGATCTCGGAGCGTGCGAGGTCGGCGAAGGTGCGGCGGTGGGGCTCGTCGAGGCGGAGGAGGATGTCGTATTCGTCGTCCTGCTCGCGGAACTTGGTGGCGGAGGTGCCGTAGAAGAGGGTGCGGAGGGAGGAGGCGACCTGGGCGACGTTGAGGCCGTGTGCGGCGGCCTTGACGCGGTCGATGGCGACGTGGATCTCGGGGCGTCCCTTCTCGCGGGAGACGTTGACGTCGACGGCGCCGGAGGTGGAGCGGACGATGTCGGCGATCTGGTCGGCGACGGACTGGAGGATTTCGAGGTCGAATCCGGTGACCTCGACGGAGATGGGTTTTTCGTTGCCGCCGGGGCCGCGTCCGGAGGTGGAGACGGAGGCCTTGACGACCTCGGGCCACTGCATGATGCGGTCGACGGTGGCACGTCCGATGGCCTTGGCGGTGAGGTGTCGTTTTTTCTGGGAGACGAGGCGGAGCTGGATCTGGCCCATGTGGGAGCCTTCGGAGGAGCCGAAGCCGCCGGAGGAGCCGGCGCGGACGCCGTGTGAGACGACGATGTCGCCGTCCTTGGCGGCCTCTTCGAGGGCGACGGCGAGGGCGCGGCGGCAGGTGTCGAGGGTTTCTTCGACGCGTGTGCCGACGGCGAGCTCGATGGGGATCTGGAGGCGGTCGGAGTCGTCCTCGGGGGAGTATTCGGAGCCGATGGTGGCGAAGAGGCCGACGCCGAGGCCGAGGAGGAGGAGGGCGAGGAGGATGACGAGCCAGCGGACGCGGAGGGCGCGGTGGAGGAGGCGTGCGTAGGCGTCGTCGGCGCGGGAGAAGATGCGTTCGCCGGCGTCGCGGAGGCGGAGGGCCCAGGAGGCGGCGCGGGCGGAGCGTGCCTCGCGGGAGAGGAGGAGCTTGGAGGCGAGCATGGGGGTGAGCCATAGGGCGCAGACCATGGAGGCGACGAGGGTGGCGGTGATGAGCCCGCCGAGCTGCTGGAACATGATGCCGGCCTCGCCGGTCATGAAGACGAGGGGCAGGAAGACGACGATGGTCGTGAGGGTGGAGGCCATGATGGCGGTCATGACCTCCTGGGCGCCGAACATGGCGGCCTCGCGGGGGGCGACGCCGCGGTCGACCTTCTTGGAGATGTTCTCGAGGACGACGACGGCGTTGTCGACGACCATGCCGATGGCGACCGCGAGCGAGGACATCGAGATGATGTTGATGGTCCATCCCATGGCGTAGAGGAAGATGATGGCGGCGATCAGGGAGAACGGGATGGTGAGCGCGATGATGAGCGCGGACCGGAAGGAGCGGAGGAACACCCACGTGACGATGACGACGAAGAGCAGGCCCCAGTAGACGGTGGAGGTGACGTTGGAGATGGAGCGGACGATGTCGGTGGAGGTGTCGGCCAGGAGGATGACGTCGATGTCGCGCGGCAGCGTAGGGCGGATGCGGCCGAGCTCGGCGGTGACGGCGGAGGCGACGGCGACGGTGTTGGCCCCGGAGCGTTTCTGGACCATCATGCGCATGCCGTCGCGGAAGTTGGTCTCGGAGAGGGCGGTCTTCTCCTCGAAGCCGTCCTCGACGCGGGCGACGTCGCGGAGGTAGAGGTAGCGGCCGTCGACGGCGCGCAGGACGACGGATTCGAGGTCGGCGGGGTCGGTGTACTCGCCGGGGACGCGGATGGTGTAGTCGAGGGTGCCGACCTTGAGGTTGCCGGCGGGGAGGGTGACGTTCTCGGCGGCGAGGACGGAGGCGACGTCGGAGAGCGAGATGCCGTAGGCGGTGAGGCGGGCGGGGTCGAGGAAGACGTGGATCTCGCGCTGGTAGCCGCCGAAGACGGTGACGGTGCCGACGCCGGGGAGGCGCTTGATGGGGTCGCAGAGCTCGCGGTCGACGATGTCGTAGAGGTGCTCGATGGACTCGTTGGCGGTGACGCCGTAGAACTGGATGGGGATCTGCGAGGTGTTGAACTTCATGAGGCGGGGCTCGTCCGCGTCGTCGGGCAGGTCGTCCTTGATGCGGTCGAGGTTGGAGCGCATGTCGTTGGAGGCCTCGTCGAGGTTGGTGCCCCAGATGAACTCGCAGGTGACGGTCGAGACGCCCTCCTTGGTGGTGGAGGTCATCTCCTTGAGGTTGTTGACCGAGCCGAGGGCGCGCTCGATGACCTTGGTGACCTTGGTTTCGACGTCCTCGGTGGAGGAGCCGGACCACGTGGTGACGACCGTGACCATCGGGTTGTCGATCTCCGGCAGGAAGTCGACCGAGAGCTTGGTGAACATCACGCCGCCCAGGATCAGGACGGCGAGGAAGAACATGAGGGTGGTGACGGGCTTGCGGACGCCGAGTTCGGGGAAGTTCATGATGAAGGCTGGTTCGGGTGCACGATGGAACGGGAGGAAAGTACAAGAAACGGAGCGGGGGGGGAAGCAGAAAACGAGGATGGCGGCGGCTGGATGGGCGGCTGGGGGGCGAAAGGAGGTGGGAAAAGAAAACAGCGAAAAAATGGAGTGAAAAACCGTAAAATCACATCAATTTTTTACGGAAACCCGGTGTGACGGAAACCCGGAAACCCGGTTTCCCGGGGGGCCGGGATTCCGCGAGCGGGTTTCCGGGAGGGGCGGGATTCCGGGAAGGGGGCGCGGGTGCGGGAAAGGGGTTGACAAAGGGGAGGGGGCGGGGTAGAAGGTGGAGTTGCAAGGGAGAACGCAGATGAAACGAAGGATGGCGGTTTGGTTGCTGGCGGCGGTGGCATGCGTGGCACCGGGGTGGTGTGGCGCGGAATCGCTGAGCCCAGTGGTCGATGGCCTCCTGGGCGCTTTATCTCTAACCCACGGGTGCGTTGACCCGGGCGTGAGGTTGTCGATGTGGCCGCTGATGGACACGGTGCATGAGAGTATTTTAGGAATCGGCATCCCGTGGGGGCGATACGAGGTCGTGGGCGGGGTTGCGCTGGCGCTGGTCGGAAACACCGTGGAGGAGGAGGCGTACGGGTTTCTGGTTGCGCCGGTGGCGAATGTTGCGGAGGGGATTTGTGGCGTCGAAGTGGCGGCTGGCATGAATTACGCGGGCGCTTGTTACGGGTTCCAGGTCGCCGCCGGGCTCAATTTTGCCTCCGATTTCGGCGGGGCGCAGGTTGCGGCGGTGAATTTCACGGACGAGCGGCTGTATGGCCTGCAAGCCGGGGCGTACAACCAGGCGGGCGACATGCGGGGTGGCGTCCAGATGGGGCTCTTCAACCGTGCGAGGACCATGCGGGGGGTGCAGGTGGGGGCGGTGAACCTTGCGGCGACGGTGAAAGGGGTTCAGATTGGGCTGGTGAATGTCGCGACGGAGCACGAATGGGGGTGGCTTCCGCTGGCGAGGGTGGCATTTTGAGGGCCGGGGGGGGCGGTGCGGTGCGGGTTTGAGGTTGCGGGGGAGGGGGGGAGAGGGTAGGATTGGGGTGTTGACGTGTGGAAGCCTTAACCAGAGGAGATGAAGATGAGCGGGATTCTGATCAGGAATGCGGATGTGGTGACGTTGGATGCGGAACAGCCGGTGATCCGGGGCGGGGATGTCCTGATCGAAGGGGACCGGATCGCAAAGGTGGGGAAGGGGCTTCAGGCGCCGGAGGGGGCGGAGGTGCTGGATGCGACGGGGCTGGTGGCGACGCCGGGGCTGATCAACGCGCATCATCATCTGTATTCGTCGTTTGCGCGCGGATTTGCGGCGCCGGGCGAGCCGGCGAGCAATTTCGTGGAAATCCTGGAGCGTCTGTGGTGGAAGCTGGACCTGGCGCTGGACGAGGAGGGGGTGCGCTACTCGGCGCTGGTGGCGCTGGTGGAGGCGGTGCGGACGGGGTGCACGACGCTGATCGACCATCATGCGTCGCCGAGCTGCACGGAGGGCTCGCTGGACATCATGGAGGAGGCGGTGCGCGAGGCGGGGCTGTCGGCGTGCCTGTGCTATGAGACGAGCGACCGGAACCGGATCGGGGACGGCGTGGCGGAGAATACGCGGTTCCTGCGGAAGTGCGCGGCCGGGGATGACCAGGTGACGGCGCTGTTCGGGCTCCATGCGCAGATGACGCTGTGCGACGAGACGCTGGAGGCCACGGCCGCCGCGTGCCGGGAGCTGGACGCGGGGGTGCATGTCCACATCGCGGAAGGGATCTCGGACGAGGAGGACTGCCTGGCGAAGCATGGGATGCGGATCGTGCAGCGGCTGCACAAGTTCGGGCTGACGGGCAGGAAGTCGATTTTCGTGCACGGCATCCACATCGACGAGAGCGAGATGGACCTGATCGCGGAGACGGGGACGATGATGGTGCACAATCCGGAGTCGAACATGAACAACGCGGTGGGGGTCCAGCAGATGCTGAAATTGCTGAAGAAGGGCATCCTGCTGGGGCTGGGGACGGATGGGATGACGTCGCAGATGATCTCGGCGGCGCGTGTGGCGCATCTGCTGCAGCGGTGCCATCATGGGGATCCGCGGCTGGCGTTCGTGGAGGCGTGCCAGATGCTGCTGGAGAACAACGCGAAGATCGCGGGCCGTTGCTTCCGCACGCCGCGGGGTCAGCTGAAGGCGGGTCAGCTGGCGGATGTGGCGCTGTTCCGCTACTCGCCGACGACTCCGCTGGAGGATGGTCGCATCTATGGGCATTATCTCTATGGACTGAACTACGCGCCGGTGCATTCGACGATCGCGCGCGGGAAGTTCCTGATGAGGAATTATCAGCTGCTGACGCTGGATGAGGAGAAGATCGCCGCCCGCGCCAACGAGCTCGCTCGGGAGACGTGGGCGAGAATCAAGTGAGAATGCACAATTCATAATGCACAATGCACAATTATGAATGCTGAATTATGAATGCTGAATGCTGAATGAGGAATGATGAATGGGGAATGCATAATTCATAATGCAGAATGCACAATTAGGGAGAAAACCGTTTTCCATACAATGGAAACATGTTTCCATGCAATGGAAAGCGGTTTTGGGGGAGGGGGAAAACAGTGTTCCATTGTATGGAAACGTGTTTTGAGGGTCGGAGCGAGGAAGGATAGGGCTGAGGGATGAGTGGTATGCGGGCGTGGGTGGCGGGGGTGGCGGCTTTGGCGGCGGTGGCGCGGGCGGGCGCGGGGGAGGAGCTGCTGGTGTGGGTGAACGGGGACAAGGGGTATGCCGGGATCGAGGAGATCGGGCGGATTTTCGAGGAAAATACGGGGATTTCGGTGAAGGTGGAGCATCCGGACGGGGTGCCGGACCGGTTTGTGCAGGCGACGCAGTCGGGGAAGGGACCGGACATCCTGATCTGGGCGCATGACCGGCTGGGGGAGTGGGCGGACGCGGGGCTGCTGATGCCGGTGGATCCGTCGCCGGCGTTCCGGGCGGCGGTGTTCGACAAGGCGTGGGAGGCATTCACGCACAAGGGGAAGGTGTGGGCGTATCCGATCGCGATGGAGGCGACGACGCTGCTGGTGAACACGGACCTGCTGTCGCCGGATGAGGTGCCGGCGAACCTGGCGGACTGCGCGGCGCTGTCGGAGCGGATGAAGGAGAAGGGGGCGCTGCCGATTCTGTGGGACTACAGCAATTCGTATTTCACGTGGGGATTTTTGGCGGCGGGGGGCGGGGAGATCTTCGGGCGGACGGCGGAGGGGGACTACGATCCGACGGCCGTGGGGGTGGACGGCGAGAGCGTGGTGGCGATGGCGGCGACGATCCAGAAGATGATCCGCGAGGGGACGATGCCCACGGCGGCGTCGTATTCGGTGGCGGAGGCGCTGATGGCGCAGGGGCGGCTGGCGATGTTCGTCTCGGGGCCTTTTGCGTGGGATAACCTGCGGAAGTCGGGGATTCCGTTCGCGGTGGCGCGCCTGCCGGGCGTGGGGGGCGAGCCGGGGCGGCCTTTCGTGGGGGTGCTGGGCGCGATGGCGAACCGGTTCTCGGAGAAGCTGGACCTGGCGCAGGAGTTCCTGGAGCAGTATCTGATCACGCCGACGGGGCTGGCGGCGATGGATCGGCATGTCGCAATCGGGGTGCCCGCGCGGAAGGATGCGTACCGGACGATGTCGGCGGACCCGAACATCCGCGGCCTGATGAGCAACATCGAGGTGGGCACGATGATGCCGAACATCCCGGAGATGGGCGCGTTCTGGTCGTCGATGGTGTCGGCGCTGAATCTGCTCACCTCCTGCCGCGACACGCCGGAAGGGGCGCTGGGGACTGCCGCCCGCCGCATGCGTGCCGCAGCCGGAGCCGTGGACGAGGGTTCGCCCGCACAGTGACGGGTTGTAGGGGGCAAAAGCGCGGAGACAAGCACGAGAAACGGCTGGCAGCGGACTCGGCCGCGACGAAGCGTTGCCTTTCCCATCTTGCCCGTTTTCGAATGCAGTCGATTGCAGTCGTGAGGGGCCTCGTTTCTTCACCTGGCGCTGAGAAGCGCATCCTCTGGAGATTTTTCGACGGCGGGGACGCCGTCGACACATCCTATATATCTGCTGTTTTACGGTAGAACAAAAGCAAATTCGTTTGATTAGTGTGTTGTTCAGGAGGGTTTGGCGAGGGTGGGGAGCTCGGCGGCGAGGAGGCGGTGGAGCGCGCGCTGGCTGGGATAGCGGCTGAGGAGGTCGGAGACGGTCGCGCGGGTCTGGCGGACGGCGGCGAGGGTGTCGTCGTCATCGGTGTCAGGCAGGGGCTTGTCGGGGAGAATCCACGACATCGTCCAGCTGGCGCTGGTTTTCTCAAATTGGAGGTAATCAAGGAAACGCTCGGCGAGCTTGCGGTAGCGGCTGGCGGAGGAGTAGCCGACGGAGGGGCAGTACTGTGCGAGCCAGCCCTTGAGCCCACGGCCGCGGCCGCCGAGCTGCCCGTCGGTTGCGCGGACGCGCCGGGCGTCGAGAGCCGGCGTGAGGGCCAGAAGCATGGCTCCAAGTTCGAGGGCCTGGGGCAGGGTTTTCTTTCGCTTGGTCTTGAACCGGGCGGTGACCTGGGCTGGGGTAGGGAGGCCGGCGGAGGTCATTTTCTCGGTCATTTCGCGCATTTTCGAGCGTTCGATGCCGCGCTCGATGAGCGTTTTTGCGAGGAGAAAGGGGGCGGAGACTGCGACGACGCCCGCGAAGACGATCTTTTCGGCCAGGGCACCGAAAAGGTCGCCGCCGGCGGTATGGTCGGAGAAATCGTTTCTCCAGGGCTCGCGGCGCAGGGAGCGATGGTGGCGATGGTGACGACGGGGGGGATAGGGTTTGTGATGCATGGGGGCCTCCGAAGGGAAGGATGGCAGGTTGAGAAAAAGAAAACAAGAAAAAATAAACGGGAACTTCCGTAAAACAGCATCAACAGATGGACACAGAATTGGATGGGCAGGGGGGAGGGGCAGGGGCGGGGGCGGGGGCGGCGGGGGGACGCCCCGGCGTCAGGATGGGGATGGGGCAGAAGGGGCGGGGGAGGGGCGGCGGAAGAGGCGGGGGAGGAGGGTGAGGAGGAGGAAGGCGAGGGAGAGGAGGGCGGCGAGGAGGAGGGCGCGGGGGATGGCGGCCGGGCCGAGGGGGAGGTTGTGGCGGACAAGGAGGAGGTAGAGGGCGGCGCAGGGGACGAGGAGGAGGGGGCCGAGGAAGCGGCGCTGGGCGGTCTGGAAATGGAGGAGGAGGTAGGCGAGGGCGAGGGGGGCCATGGCGAGGGTCATGGAGCGGACGAGGGAGGCGGCGATGGCGGCGTCGGAGGGGGGGAGGTCGGCGAGGGGGCCGTAGAGGATGGTCCAGGGGAGGGCGGGGATGGCGTAGCAGACGCCGCCGGCGAGGGCGACGAGGAGAAGGGCGTAGAGGATGGCGCGGAGGAGGAGGCGCGGGGCGCCGGGGGGGAGCTCGCCGGTGGAGGTGACCTTGGGGAAGAGGGCGAGGGCGAGGGGCATGGGCAGGAACACGGCGGTGCGGGCGATGGTGGCGGCCTTGGCGAGGAGGGCGGAGGATTCGGTGCCGAAGTAGTAGACGGAAAGGTTGGCGTCGATGTTCATCAGGAGGGCGAAGGCGGCGAGGGAGAGGAGGGAGGCGACGAGGTAGGGGAGGGTTCCGCTGGCGCGCTTGCGGTGGTGGGGGCCGAGGGGGGGGAAGTGGTGCGCGCCGTAGCCGAGCATCCCGAAAAGCAGGACGAGCCCCACCCCGAGGGTCTGCGCGGCGATGGCGGGCATGGCGGTGCGGCGGAGCGTGAAGACGAAGAGCAGGGCGAAGAGTACGCGCCCGGACCCCCAGAGCTGGGGGAGCCACGCGAGCCAGCCGAACGCCTGGATGCCCTGGAAGAATCCGTAGAGGACGTACATGAGGAGGGAGAGGCCGAGGGTGATGGCGGTGGCGGCGAAAAGGGAGGGCGTCACGCCGGACCAGACCGCGGAAAGCGGCACGCAGAAGAGGACGCCGGCGACGGCGACGGCGAGGGCGACGGGGGCGAGGAAGGCGACGCAGCGGCGGATGAAGGGCTTGATCTGGCGGTCGTCGGCGGAGGAGCGGAAGAGGGAGACGTAGTGGGCGATGGTCGTCTGGATGGCGAGCATCGGGGTGGAGGCGACGAGGATGATGCCGAGCATGGCGACGAGCGCGGCGTATTCGGCGGGGGGGAGGAGGCGGCCGAGGAGGATGTGGTAGGCGGCGTTGCAGAGCGCGCCGAGGAAGTTGGCGGAGATGAGGAGGGTGCCCTGGGCGATGAGGCGGTCGTCGGGGGTGTCGGTGCCATTTTTGTGATGTGATGGTTTGTTGTGAAGGGCATGTCTCATGCCTGAAATTTCGGTCCAAATGACACCACAAACCACAAGTTGGGCAACAATGGCACAAACCCAACTAAGTGAAAATGGAATTGAAGGAGGTTCACCGAATAGTTCCGAAAGGATATAATGCTGTCGAAATTCAACCGCAGAAAGCGGAACTCCCAATACGGCAAGGACAAAGATGAACCATCCGATGCAGATGGCAACACGAAGTCCAAATAATTTACGAGCACACTTGAGAACGACCCCTTGAGCAAAAAAGACATAGCCAAACCCAAGAACACCCAAAAGCAAAGTATTTCCACGAAGGAGCAAGGAAACGATTGCAACAGGCATCGCCAATACGACAGGCAACAGCAAAAACACGACGAGACGCCAAAGAACGCTCCATGTTTTCCCCAAGCAAGTTGCAACGCTGCCAGCAAAAGTGTCCAAACAGTGTTTGCTTATTTCTCGCCTCTTTGCCAACTCTGTTTGTCGTCGAATGTCCCCGAGAGGATGTCCACAATGGGGGCAAGTCTCCGCTTTGGAAGAAACACCGGTCCCGCAAACAGGACAGATTTCCATGTCAACGGGCGGTTCTGAAAACTTTTTCACTGTCAAATCCTCGTGATTTACAACAGATTTTCGCCATGGCTTGACAACAAAACAAGCACGATGAGCAATGAAGAAACAAGGGAAAGGGGAAAAAGGGAACCGCCCGCGGGCGGTTGGTAGGCACTGCCTGGACACGGAACACTCCGATGGGGTATCAGCGCTTGTATGGCTTGTGTTCGACGTAGGTGGTGTGGAGGAGCTTGTCGGCGGTCGCGGTGGTCGTTTGGGGGGGAGAACTGGTAGGGCATGGCGTGGCGGGGGCTCAGGGGGCGTAGGGCGGCAGGGTGACGAAGCGGCCGATGATGCGGTCGTAGGCGGTGACGACGAAGCGGAGGCGGGAATGGAGGAGGCGCAGGCGGACGATGGCGAGGAACATCTGGAAGGAGGCGCGGACGACGCGGAGCTTGGAGCCGTCGACGTCGTGCCAGGTGGTGGGGATCTCGCGGATGGGGATGTGGGCGCGGCGGGTCTTGAAGAGCATGTCGACGTCGAAGGCCCAGCGGGTGAGGCCGATGGAGGGGACGATGGCGTGCCAGGCGTCGGCGGGCATGACCTTGGCGCCGCATTGGGTGTCGGTGACGCGGAGGTGGAAGAGGAGGCGCACGAGGGCGTTGAAGATGCGGGAGGCGATGCGGCGCTTGAGGGGCTGGCGCGGGGAGACGTGGGCGCCGGGGAGCCAGCGGGAGGCGATGACGAGGCCGCCGGGGGGCGGGTCGGACTCGGCGGCGAGGAGGAGCTCGTGGAAGGCGGAGGGGGGGGTGGAGCCGTCGGCGTCGGTGAAGCCGACGAAGCGGCCGGTGGCGAGGCGTCCGCCGCGGATGATGGCGCCGCCTTTTCCGATGGGG
>JAEEGH010027294.1_pt1 | contig 11311 bp, 10 predicted proteins | sample 9134181 | NCBI WGS metagenome assembly JAEEGH01 (sample SAMN16246544, study PRJNA631951) | gut metagenome | biome: gut microbiome; feature: rumen; material: DP-attached | host: Bos | place: Iran: Karaj | collected 2018-10 | reverse complement strand
CCATATCAAAATGGAATACCTGTCCAATGGCGTGAACTCCCTTATCGGTTCTACCAGAACCATACATTTTAATATCTTGATTGCAGGCTTTTTTTAAAGCCTTTTGAATCTCAAGCTCAATGGTTGGTAATTCTTCTTGAATTTGGAATCCATAATAAGCCTTGCCATCATAAGAAACTATACATTTATATCTCATCCTAAATATATCCTTCCTACAATGACTCCTGCAAGTAATAAGCATAAGATTACTATTCCTAAGTAATCTCTCCATCTAAGCTTAAGCTCATCTATTTTTGTTCTTTTAGCACCAACAATATATCCTCTTGCTTCCATAGCATTCGATAAATCCTCAGCTCTTTTAAAGGAAATAACAAACATAGGAATTAATAATGCAATAATTTGATTTGCTTTATCCTTTAGGCTTCCTTCACTAAAATCTACACCTCGGCTGGCTTGAGCATTCATTATTTTTTTGGCTTCAATCATTAGTGTTGGAATGAATCTTAATGTTAAAGAAATTAACATAGAGAATATTCCAACAGGAATTTTAAATATTTTAAGCGGAGATAATACAGCTTCAATTCCATTATTAATGTCTGTAGACATTGTAGATAACGTTAATAAAGATGTAACACCAAGCATTAATACGATTCTTAAGAAAATAATTGAAGCACGTGATACTCCTGCCTGATAAATCTTAAAATCCCAAGATGCCCACTGTAAGCTAAAATTCCAATTGAATTTTTCAAATGGATTATCCCACATAACTAAGAAGCATATAAATAATATTACAAATAAGATAAGTGTCTTAAATGGTAAATATCTTTTAAATACGATATATAGTGTTAATAAACCAATAATTATCAAAGACGGATATAATCCAATAGACATTGGTATAGTATATAATAAGGTTTCTGCTTCTCCTGTTGTATATATTAGCTGTAATACAACAGTAAACATTAATAAGAACAAGACTGGCTTTAATCCATTTAATACCTTAATGAACGGAATACCTGTAGTCAAGAAGGCTATAATGAATAGTCCTAAAAGTCCAAGCATCATATATAATCCATTCATATTTGTAATTGGAACTAAAAAGATAATTACAATGAATACAATAGTAGCAATAATCTTAAATCTAGGATCTAGCTTATAAATCCAGGATTTACCAGGGTAATACTGACCAAATGCAATATTGTCCATTATGCCACCTCCTTTAGCTTAGAGATTAAATCCTCTAAGGTGAAGGTATTATAATCTAGATTATAATGCATTTTTTCATTTAAATAATCAATAAGCTTTAATACCTCAGGCTTAACTAAATTATTATCTTTATATAAACCAGATTTAAATAATTCAACCTTATCTCCATCATAAGTTAGCTTAGAATCATTTAATACAACAATTCTAGATGAATATTCATAAACTATATTCATATCATGAGAAATTAAAACAATTGTAATACCTGTCTTTTTATGTAAATCATAAAATATTCTCATAATATCAGCTGCAGCCTTAGGATCTAATCCTCTTGTAGGCTCATCAAGTAAAATAATATCTGGATTATATGATAATATACCAGCTATCGCTACCTTACGCATTTGTCCACCACTTAAATTAAATGGTGATTTATTTTGTAGATTTGTAATATGTAATAGCTTTAAAGTATCTAAAGCATTCTTCTTCGCTTCATCTTGTTTCATACCAAAATTAAGTGGCGCGAACATTACATCCTTTAAAACTGTTTCTTCAAATAATTGATATTCGGGAAATTGGAATACAAAGCCTACTCTTTTTCTAACATTTTTAAGCTTTGGATTCTTATTCTTTTTAGGAGTAATTTTATTATCAAAAATATCTACAACACCACTAGTTGGTAGCTTTAAAGCATTCATATGTTGAATTAAAGTTGATTTACCAGAACCAGTTTTTCCTACTATTGCCACAAATTCACCTTGCTCACTAATATTTAAATTAATGTCCTTTAAGGCAATATCGAATACTTTTCTTTTAAGAGTAGGATACTTATGCTCTACATTTTGAAATGATATTCCCATAACGCATCCATTAACTCCTTATTATTGTTTAGTTTTTCATCCTTTGAGGCAAGATAATAAGCCTTTTGGCTAAATGGCATATCTAAATTAGAGCTTAATAATAATTCTCTTTCTTTAAATATTTCCATTGGCTTTCCTTCAGTTATTACATTGCCATCCTTCATAACTATAATTCTATCTGATTCTTTAGCAAGGTTTAAATCATGTGTTATAGTTATTACTGTTTTATGATATTTAGTATGTAATTCTTTAATAAGCTTTGATATTTCTACAACGCCTTCAGGATCTAGCATTGATGTTGCCTCATCAAGAATAACAACATCTACATCAAGTGCTAATATTCCCGCTATCGCAACTCTTTGTTTCTGACCACCAGAAAGTGATTCAGGCTCACGCTCTAGGTAATCATTCATATCAACCTTTTTAGTGTATTCATCAATCAATCTAATCATTTCTTGACGTTCTACATTATGGTTTTCAAGTCCAAAGGCTATATCATATTTAACATTATATCCAACGAATTGATTATCAGGATTTTGAAATACTATACCAATTCTTGATCTTACTTCATTTACTGATTTTTCATCTAATTTTTTATCATCAAAATATACTTCTCCACTATTAGGAGTAACTAAACCGATTAATAGCTTTGCTATTGTTGATTTACCAGAACCATTGTGTCCAATAATAGATACCCATTCGTCCTTATCAACATGAAATGATACATTCTTTAAAGCTACATCATGTTCATTATATTTAAATGATACATCTTTAACATCAATCATGATGGTTACCTCCTTTAGTGGTAGATACCGCTTAATTATATCATTAAAATTTAAAAACACAAAGAATAAAGAAAAAAGCATAACTTACGTTACACTATTTCTTCTTTCTTATAGAATATCCAAATGTTCCTAATACTTCACCCAAACTAAAATATTCCCCATGTGAATATGTAATTAATTTAGCTTTCTTTAAATCAAATTTATTATTTTCATCTAAATATTTAGTATCTATTGTTGTCCCTAAGACATCAGCGATAAACATATCATGACTACCAAGCTCTAATATTTTATTAACTCTACATTCTATATTTACAGGTGATTCTAAAATGCTAGGAGCTTTTACATATTTAGATTCTAATTTAGTTAATTTTAATTCATTAAATTTATCATGATCCTTACCACTTTTAACACCTGCATAATCACAAGCCTTAACCAATTCTTCATTAACTAAATTTATAACAAATTCTTTATTTTGTTTTAAAATATCATAACTATATCTTTCTTTTCTAACAGATATATAAACCATTGGTGGATTAGTATTACAATTGCCACACCACGCAACAGTAAAAACATTACTATTTGTCATATCCCCACACGAAATCATCACTGCAGGTAGTGGGTATAACATATTTCCACCCTTCCAATAATCTTTCATATACAACACCTCAATTTTATTGTATTTTAACAAATTTAATGATAGAATGCAATCAAGGGTGATTCATATGTCTAAAGATAATAACTTCACAAAAGAATGTATCAAAGAAGCTTTTATAAAGCTTATAAGCGAAAATGAATATAAAAAGATATCTATAACAAATATCACAGATAAAGCAGGTATTAATAGAACTTCATTTTATAAGTTTTATGAAACAAAAGATGCATTACTAGAAGATATTAAAAATAGATTATTTGAAACGACACACTATTATGTTAAAAGCTTTGATAAAGCTACAAATAAAACTGAATATATTAACGAATTAGTTAATTCAGTATATACTTATAAATCTTATATCATCGCCCTTAGAAAAGCTAAATTAATAAATAATAGTGAATTATATAACGATAAGCTAAGTGATTTTTTATATAAAAGTGATAATAGTATTGATTCATATAAAAGAATCGCTATGATAGGCGCTATGGTAGGTATAGTTCTAAAATGGATTGAAAATGATTTTGATTTAGAGCCTAACAAAATTATAAATATTATTAATAAAATTATATTTAGAGAAAATTAAAAGACTCCAACAATTAAAGTTGGAATCTTTTTTTATTATAGTTCTTTTAATTTTAAAGCATTCTCTTTAGGTGTTTCACTATTTAAAATATATGACCCACTTACAGCTAAATCTACATAATCTTTAATATATACTGCGGTAGAATCTTTAATACCACCATCAATATTAATTAAATATTTATAATTATTCTTCTTCTTTAATTCACTTAATAATTTAACCTTATCTATAGCAACAGGCATAAACTTTTGGCCACCAAAGCCTGGTTCTACACTCATAACTAAAACCATATCTAAATAAGGTAATAAATCCTTTATTTCATCAACTGATGTATTAGGCTTAATAGATATACCAGCCTTAACATTAAATGAATGAATTAAATCTATAGTTTCCTTAGCATCACAATCAGCTTCTATATGGAATGTAATATAATCACTTCCAGCTTCAACAAATTGCTTAATATAATGATTAGGATGAACCATCATTAAATGTGTATCAAATGGTTTATCAGTTAGCTTTCTTAATGATTTAATAAAGCTATATCCAAATGAGATATTAGGAACGAATTCACCATCCATAACATCTAAGTGAACATAATCAACACAATCTAATATATTCTCTAATGATTTTCTTACATCAGCGTAATCAACTGTTAATATTGATAAAGCAACATCCATTATTTATCCAACTCCTTATAAAGCTTTAAATAACTATTATATCTTGATTCTAATATCTCTTTATTATTTACAGCTTCTATTATACCACAGCCTAAGCTATTAGGCTTGTGATTACAATTTTTAAATTTACATTTATATTTTTTAAAATCAACAAATAAATCATTCATATCCTCAAGCTTAAATCCAATAGCCTCCAGCTTAGAAAATCCTGGAGTATCTCCAATAAAGCCACCTAAATAAGAATATAAGCTTATTTCTCTAGTAGTATGCTTACCTCTACCTAAGGCTTCAGATATTTCTTGAGTTTTTAAATTAACATCAGGTATTAAGGCATTAATAAGTGATGATTTACCCGCACCTGTTTGTCCAGATAAAATACTAACCTTATCCTTTAGTATTTCTTCTAATAGCTTAATACCATCACCCTTTAAGCTATTAACATAATATGTATCAATATTAAGATTATCCTTATAATAATTTAATTTATTTTTTAAATCATCTAATTCATCATCAGTTAATAAATCTTTTTTAGTTATTATAATTACAGGCTTAATATTATTTTTAGTAACATTTAGAATAAATAAATCTAATAAATAAAATGAAAAATCAGGTTCCTTTGAAGCAAATATTAACAATATTTGATCAACATTTGCGATATCAGGGCGTACTAAAGAATTCTTTCTAGGTAAATAAGAATCAATCATATCATTTTCAATCAAAACGATATCTCCTACCTTAGGTGAATCTTTGACATTATCTAATACTTTCTTATTTGACTTGTTATTCATACTATTAACAAGCATTTTTTTACTTCTTAGCTTACCGCGAGCCTTTATAGATATTACACCATCTTTAGTTAATACCTTATAGACTCCGCCATTTAAATTAATTATTCTTCCTTCTATCATAATTCTTCTTTTTTCATTTGTTTACTTCTTAGCTGACCACAGGCGGCATCAATATCTCCACCCTGTTCACGTCTTAATTGAACATTTATTCTTCTTTTCTTTAATAAATCAAAGAATGCCATCATATCTTCTCTTGTAGATCTTTTGAATGGTTTTTCAATAACCTCATTATAAGGTATTAAATTAACATATATATTTAAGCCATGTAATAAATCACATAATTCATTCGCACATGCTAATGTATCATTAATACCATGTAATAGGATATATTCTATTGTTACTCTTCTATTTGTTTTACCAATATAATACTTAATCGCTTCAACAATCTTATCAATAGAATATGATTTATTGATTTTCATTATTTGATTTCTTATTTCATTATTAGGGGCATGTAGGCTTATTGCTAGATTTACTTGAATATCAAAATCACTGAATTCATAAATCTTAGGAACAATACCACATGTTGAAACAGTAATATGTCTAGATCCAATTTGTAATCCTAATGGATGATTTACTATTCTTATAAATCTTAAAACATTATCATAATTATCAAATGGTTCTCCAATACCCATAACAACAATATGAGAAATCTTGATACCTGATAATTTTTCAGCCATTAGTATTTGTAATACTATTTCTGATGTTTCAAGGCTTCTTAGCTTCTTTTTCATACCTGAAGCACAGAATTCACATCCCATATTACAACCAACCTGAGTTGTAACACAAACACTATAGCCATATTCATTATTCATAAGAACAGTTTCTATTAAATTACCATCCTTTAATCTAAACAAAAACTTTTGTGTACCATCAGAGGCTTTTTGTTTTGTAACACACTCAAGCTCATCAATTATAAAATCATTCTTTAATTTCTCGATGAAATCTTTTTTGATGTTAGTCATTTCATCAAATGATGAAATCTTATGTCTATAAAGCCACTCAATTAATTGTTTAGCTCTAAATGGTTTTTCATTATTAGCTATTAGATAATCTTTAAAATCATCTTCGCTATAATTATATATACTAACCATATTGAAGCCTCCTAACACATAGCATTATACATTATATTTATCAAAAATTAAATAGGGTGATAGACACCCTATTCAATAATTATCTTAATCTTGCACTATAAAGTTTTGACAATCTATCTAAGATCTTTTCTACTGCTTTATCTACTTCTTGAGTCTCTAATGTTTTAGTTGAATCCTCAAATACAATTCTAAACGCTAAAGACTTTTCATCAGGATTAACATTTTCGCCTGTATATAAATCAAATAAAGAAATATTTGTAATCATTCTCTTACCTGTTTCTTTAATTGTATTTAAAATATCAGATGCTAAAACATCCTTCTTAACAACAATCGCTAAATCTCTTTCAATTGAAGGGAATTTATTAATTGGATGATATTTAATTACATTTTCTTCATTAATTAATGATTCTAAATCAATTTCTAAAGCAACAGTTCCTTCTAATGATTTTTCTTTAGCATATCTTGGATGTAATTCTCCAATGAAACCAATTACTTCATCATTATGAACAATCTTAGCTGTTCTACCTGGATGGAATGTCTTAATACCATCATATGGTAAATATGACACCTTATATGATAGTTTCTCAAATAATGAATCTAATAATCCCTTTAATAAGTAGAAGCTAGCAGGAGTCTTCATACCATTCCATAAGTGAGATTGATATAAACCATTTAATGCGATAGCTAAATGAAGGTTTTCTTCTTTAGTATCATATACCTTACCAATTTCAAATAAAGCTAAATTATCATTATGTCTTGCTAAATTGTAAGATACAGCGTCAAGTACACCATTTAATAGAGATTGTCTCATTACACTTCTATCTTCAGTTAATGGCATTAATACCTTAATTGGATCTTTAACATTTTCAACATATAATCCTAAATCAGCTTCACTTATTAATGAATAAGATACAACCTCATTTAAACCCATATAAGCTAGGATTTGTCTAACAAGTCTTGTTCTCTTTTGAGAATGTGTTAAATATCCTTTATCTCTTGTTTTAGCAATAGTTGTAGGAATATTTTCATAACCATATAATCTAGCTACATCTTCAATAATATCTTGAGGAGATTCTTCTAGATCCATTCTTCTTGAAGGAATAGTGATAATATATTTATCATTTTCTTTTTTGAAATCATAGCCTAATCTCTTGAATAAATCAGAAACAAATTCATCACTTAAATCAGTTCCTAATACATTATTAATCTTATTTGTAGTGATTTCTACAGTCTTAACCTTATTTTCTACCTTAACTGCCTTTGATACACCCTTGTATACCTTCGCATCAGCGTATTGAGCCATTAAATAAGCAGCGTAATCTAATGCTCTTTCTACTCTATCATAATCAACCTTACGTTCAAAACGAGTTGATGATTCACTCTTTAAGCCTAATCTTGAAGATGTTTTTCTGATTGAAAGTGGATCAAAATAAGCGCCTTCTAATACAATGTTTTTAGTATCATTTTCTACTTCTGATAATAAACCACCCATAACACCACCTAAACAATGAGGATTCTTACCATCAGTAATAACAATATCAGTTTCCTCTAATTGTCTTTCGATATTATCAAGTGTAACCATCTTTTCATCCTTATTAGCTAATCTAACTACGATGTTATTACCTAGTTTATCAGCGTCAAAAGCGTGAAGTGGTTGACCTAATTCAATTAAAACATAATTTGTGATATCAACAACATTATTGATAGGTCTAATTCCTGAAGCGATTAATCTAGCCTTCATGAATTCAGGAGATTCTTTAATCTTAACTCCTTCAATATATCTTGCGTTATATTTATAACACTTATCAGTTAAGATACTAACCTTAACAGGATTTTCTTTATTTATTTCTTCTAGTTTAAACTTCTTAGGCTCTACTTTTTGATTTAATGTCGCACCTAAATCATAAGCAATACCTTCAATAGATAATAAATCACTTCTATTAGATGTTAATTCTAAATCAATAACAGTATCATCTAATCCTAATACCTTTAATGGATTATCTCCAACATTAACCTTATAATCTTCGAATAGATAAATACCATTCTTATATCTTTCATCAACATATTTATCCTCAATACCTAATTCTTGTAATGAGCATAACATACCATTTGATTCAACACCACGAATCTTAGATGGCTTAATCTTAAATCCACCAGGTAATACGGCACCAGGTAGAGCAACGATAACATATTTATCCTTATCTACATTTGGGGCACCACATACTATTTGTGAAACTACACCATTTGAGATTTCAACCTGACAAACATGTAAATGGTCAGAATCAGGATGTGGAATACAATCTAAAACATGACCGATTGTAAGATTAGTAGCTTCAACAAGCTTCTTATATGATTCAATTTCGTTGATATGGAAATTGATTTGTTTAAATAATTCTTCATCTGAATATTTAGATAAATCTAAATAATCACTTAACCAATTCTTTGAAGCCTTCATCTTACTTCTCCTCCTTGAACTGATTTAAAAATCTAACGTCATTTGTATAGAAATTTCTAATATCATCAATCTTATACTTAAGCATAGTAATACGTTCAACACCGATACCGAACGCAAAGCCTTGGATTTCTTTAGGATCATAGCCCGACATTCTTAATACATTGTCATTAACCATACCAGCACCTAAAATTTCAATCCAACCAGTATTCTTACATGTAGGACAACCCTTACCACCACAAATACCACAAGAAACATCAACCTCTACTGATGGCTCAGTGAATGGGAAGAATGAAGGACGTAGTCTAATTTGTCTATCCTTATCAAACATCTTTCTAACCATTTCAAGTAAAGCACCCTTTAAATCAGCTAAAGTGATATCCTTACCTAATACTAAACCTTCACATTGCATGAATTGATGTGAGTGAGTTGCGTCATCTGAATCTCTTCTATAAACCTTACCTGGACAAATAATCTTAATAGGCTTACCTTCTTCTTCAAGCATTGTTCTAACTTGAACTGGAGAAGTTTGGCTTCTTAATAATAATTCAGGATTAATATAGAATGTATCTTGCATATCTCTTGCAGGATGTCCCTTTGGAAGATTTAATTTTTCGAAGCAGTATTCGTCTGTTTCAATTTCAGGTCCTTCTGCAACCTTATAGCCCATACCAACGAATAAATCCTCTAAATCCATAATTGTTTGATTAAGTGGATGAATTCCACCAGTAGGAAGCTTATATCCTGGAAGTGTAACATCAATTGTTTCACTTTCTAGCTTTTTACTTACAATCGCATCCTCGATTGCCTTTTTCTTGTTTTCAAAGAAAGCCTCTAGATCTTGCTTAATCTTATTAGATTTCATACCAATTGCTTTCTTTTCATCAACTGTTAATGACTTCATGTTAGCCATAATTGAAGCTATGATACCCTTCTTACCTAGGTAATTAGCTTTTCTTTGTTGAAGCTCGTTTAAATCATCAACATCCTTCATTTCATTTTCGGCATCATTTAATATACCGTCTAACTTTTCTAGTTCTTCCATTTTATCCCTCCAATAAAAAAGTCCTTAAAGCATAATGCTCTAAGGACGAATAAACCGCGGTACCACCTTAGTTCTATATCAATAGTGATATAGCACTCAATTAATCTGTAACGTAGATATACGGGGAAATTCCCAGCTCCTAAGGTGAATTCATAGACGATTTACTTAGAAATATCTCACCATACTATTTCTTCTCTTTTAAGTAAATTTATTATCTATTACGGCCTTAATCTTTGCCATTAAAAACAACAATATTATAATCGAATTATTTAATATAATCAAGAATAGAATTAACTATTCTTATATTGAAGCTCATATAAGTCATAGTACATGCCATGTTTATCTAAAAGTTCATTATGAGTACCCATTTCAACTATCATACCCTTATTTAATACTATTATCTTATTAGCATTTTTGATAGTTGATAATCTGTGGGCAACAATTAGCATTGTTCCTACATTTCTCATCTTATTAAGTGAGTCTTGAATTAATACTTCAGTTTCAGTATCAATATTCGCTGTTGCCTCATCTAGAATCATTACATTTGGCTTATGAACAATAGTTCTTGCGAAAGATAGTAATTGGCGTTCACCCTGACTAAAGTTAGCTCCTCTTTCCATAACCTTATAGTCAAGTCCACCATCTAATCTATCAACTAGCTTATCAGCATTAACATATTTGATAGCCTCGTATATTTCATCATCTGTGATGCTTTCTTCTCTTAATGTAATATTATTTCTAATATCACCTGAGAATAAGAATACATCCTGAAGCATTTGACCTATTTTCTTTCTTAATGATGCTATCTTTATTTTCTTAACATCAATTCCATCTATCCTTATTTCACCCTTTTGAATTTCATAATTTCTAACAATTAAGGATAGAATTGTAGTTTTACCTGCACCTGTTGCGCCAACGAAGGCTACAGTTTCCTTTGGATTAATAGTAAATGAGACATCCTTTAATATCCATTCATTCTCATTATATCTAAACCATACATGATCAAATTCTATTTTACCTTCAATAGAATCAAGCTCTATTCCATCATTATAATTAATAGAAGGCTTTTCATCTAATATTTCAAATATTCTTTCTGATGCTGCAAATGATGATTGTAAAATATT
>JAEEGH010027293.1_pt1 | contig 11311 bp, 9 predicted proteins | sample 9134181 | NCBI WGS metagenome assembly JAEEGH01 (sample SAMN16246544, study PRJNA631951) | gut metagenome | biome: gut microbiome; feature: rumen; material: DP-attached | host: Bos | place: Iran: Karaj | collected 2018-10 | reverse complement strand
CTCGTCTAAAGCTTGGGAAGCTTTCGTGCTGCCATTATACCACGCCCGCAAGATAAGTGTTCATATTCTATACATTATATATTTGCTTGTCCAGTGGAAAAGAAAATTTTTTCGCTTAATTGTTGCCATCAAAACTGCGTTCGCCGTTCAGCAAACTATCATCATACGCGGTGTATGTTACCCCCTGATATTGTGAATGCATGCGCGAAACATTATGATTTGTTGTGCTTAAACTTAAATAAAATACATCGCCCGATTCCGTTTTAAAGTTCAATGATGGCGTGGTGATTTTGTTTTGACGTGTATAAAACACACCGTTGTTAAGGTGTAATTTCCGCCCACAATCATTTGCTTCGTCTGCGCCATGGCCATATCCAACCGTGGTCAGTCCCATTGGACATTGGCTATGTGTGCCGACCGAACCATAATTTGTTGTGCTTTCTGTTGCCCAATATCCGACACCTGCATTGGAACAAGATATATCATTTGCGGTCGCAATGTACGAACCACCATCACAATGTATTTGGCATTGTGTGATAAGTGTTTTTCCTTCGGTGGTGTTCGCATTATATCCAGTTGGGCATGGGGTACATTCACCATTTTTCATATATGTTGCCCCCGGACACAATATCAATGTGCATATAGGATTATACTCGCCATCGTTTTGTATGCTGCCGTATCCCATATTGCAAGTTGTTGTATAAGTGCAAACATTATTAACAATTCCGTCAAAACTGCATGTTGCGTTTGTTGGGTCGCATGCCTGACATTGCGACCATTGGGCAGTTAAGGTTTTATCTTCATCATATTCCCATACGAACGATGTCCCTGCGGGTCGGATGTCTTGTGTTCCTGATACAGCCCACCCAGTAAAGATATATCCACTACGTGAACAAGTGTTCGCCGCCGGAATAAACGATGTTGCGTCTTTGGCAATCGCGTTTGATGGCGCGTTCCCAGTGCCCGCACCACAAGAATACGTTACGGTGTATTCTTGGATTTCATCAACACATTGTGATGCACTTGTTGCATTGGTTATCATGGTTGTTTTTCCTTCTTCGCACATTGTGCGCGGTGCGCCCGTCCCATAGTTTGTTATAGATTCTGGTGCCCAATATCCAATACCAACATCTGTGCACAACTGAACATTTACATCGTCTCCTGCAACAAAACTTCCCGATCCAGCATTTTGATAGAATTCATCGTTTACGGTATCATACATCCCAAGCAAATTATCGCTGTTACGACGAGCGGGAATAAGATGTCTGACGACAGTATTATTACTAATAAGTTCAAAATTATAGATTTTTACATTTCCAACACGTTGTTTATTGGCGCTAACCGATCCAACAGTAATAAGACCTGTTAAGGTTGATAAATTACCAACGGTCAGGTTTAATGTTGTGTCATCCATTTTACATGTCGCGTTTTGCGAATTTAGCAAAAATGTGTGTTTTTCTGTGTCTGCGGGTCCAAACGTCACTTCGCTGTTACTGCCCGCACTTTGACACAAAAATAGACCGCCGTTGGAAATTCCAAATTTAAATGATTGTGGTTCTTTGACCGCCCCAGTTTGCTTTCCCTTGGTCGTATCAAGGTATTGAAATGTCATTGACATAATTGGATTTGTTAAGTTAGATACCATAAGACCGGTGTTAATCCATTGTGTCCCAGATGTTTGAATGTATTCCAACTCTGTATATGGGCCAACCATTGCCACCGGCAAATATTGACCGCCATCACAATGTATCTGACATTGTGTCACAGACGTTTTACCGTTTGTTTTATTATAATCATATCCAGTTGGACATGTACTGCATATTGCTGCCCCTGGGGCAGTGCTGTATGTTGCACCTTGGCATGGGATACAATCAGACAAACTTGTGGCATTTTCAATATTTGAATAAGTTCCAGCTGGACACGCTTTTTTGATCCCCACTGAACCAAAGTTCACAACTTGTTGCCCAACATAATGGCCTGTGCCAACATTTTCACATATGGTTGTAACATCGTCACCGTATGAAAATTCACCGGTTCCACTGTTGGTAAAGAATCTGCCTGTAACAGTGTCATATACACCGACTCTGCCAGTAGCATTTTCCCTTACTGGCAAGAAATTATGGGCCAATACGCCATTTTCATATAATTTGATATAGTACATCCGTCCTATAAATATCTGTTCTGTTTGATGCATACCATTATCAAACAAATGAATCGGAGTATTTGTTACAATGGTGCCTGTATGGTCGCCTTCTACAAGATTGCCATCAGTGGTCAAATAACGCTTGTTTGGTGTAATTTCAAAAGAAAGATCATGAATGGCGTTTACAAGAAGATCCTGTGGGGCACTGTTTAATCGGCCACCACCAACCTCCATCCACAATTTAAATACTGATGGCGCCCATCCAACAGAATAACCGCCTACATTGGTGGTCTGATTTCCTAAAAAGTTAACGTTTTTGTTAATTTTGGTTGAACCTGTACCTATACGAATTTCGCCACGAACGTTGGTGGTGCCGGCGGGATGTGTAAATCCGGTATTGATATACTGACTGCCGTCACTTTCCAGATATTCAATGTGTGTATAACCATAAATGCCTGGAAATTCAACAAGAGTACCGGCATCACATTGTGTTTGGCATTGGGTAACATGTGTTTTGCCCGCGGTTGTATTAAGATCGTATCCCGTCGGACATGGGGTGCATGCTTCAAGTGCGGTGTCATAAAAGGTTGCACCAACACATGTTGGTATGCCACAACTTGCATTAAACGCGCCATTGTTTTGAATATTGGCATACCCCGCATTGCATGCGGTGGTATATGTGCAAGTATTATTTACAACCGATAATGTACAGGTCGCGTTGATTGTCGCGCATGCTGGACATACCGTCCATTTGGCATAGAATGTTTTATCGCCAGTCGCATCTGTAGCGATTGTCTGGGTCATAGCACAGTTTTCTAATTGGTCGTCTGTGCACCATCCGGCAAATATGTTGTTTGTTTTGGTTGGCGTGCCATCAATCGTTGCGCCGGTTCCTTCGGTATAACTTGTCGGCGCGTTTGCATAATTTGTCCCATCATTTAATTCATAACTGATTGTATAATCAACGGCCAACGCCGCACCCAAAGATAGCGCGCACACCAAGAATCCGGCAAAAATGCAACCGATTAAACGCCGCAAAATCCTTCCTTTTCCCCCTGATATGACCATTCCAAAATCATTTCAATATATAAATGATAGAAAAAATTGTGATACACGGTCAAGAATATTTTGGCTTTTTTTAATAAAATCAGCAAATTTTTTAACACAATAAAAACGGCGCATTTGCGCCGTTTTTACTAATCGTTGACTATGTCAAATTATTTTTCCGAAAAGTCCGCGTCACGTGCACCATCTGATTTGTTTTCAGACGATGATTCTGTGCCTGCATTGGCGGTATTTTGCGCTTCCTGTTGTGCTTTATAAACCGCTTCGCCCAATTTCATGGCCTTTTCGGTCAACGCATCAGTTTTTGTTTTTAAACTTTCCGCTGTTGTGTCAGATTTTGCCAATTCGTCCGCTAATTCCTTTTTCGCATTTTCTATGGCTTCGCGTTCAGCGCTGCTGACCTTATCACCATGTTCTTTTAATGCCTTGTCAATAGAATTAATTGCGGTTTCCGCGGTGTTTTTCGCTTCGGCTAATTCACGTTTTTTCTTGTCGGCTTCGGCATTTGCCGCGGCTTCGTCAACCATGCGTTTGATTTCGTCTTCGGACAGACCACCATCGGATTTAATAGAAATCGCCTGTTCCTTGCCGGTACCTTTATCTTTTGCGGATACATGAACAATGCCGTTCGCGTCAATATCAAAAGATACCTCAATTTGTGGCATCCCACGTGGGGCAGGGGCAATACCTTCCAAATTAAATTGGCCCAACAACTTGTTATCTGCCGCCATATCGCGTTCGCCTTGGAATACGCGGATGGTCACAGCCGATTGATTATCTTCGGCGGTACTGAATACCTGTGATTTCTTGGTTGGGATTGTTGTGTTGCGGTCAATCAGACGTGTGAACACACCACCCAATGTTTCAATACCCAACGACAGAGGTGTAACATCCAACAACAGAACGTCTTTGACATCGCCCTTTAATACGCCACCTTGAATTGCGGCGCCCATTGCGACAACTTCGTCTGGGTTAACGCCCTTGTGTGGTTCACGGCCAAAGAATTCTTTAACTGTTTCAACAACCTTTGGCATACGTGTCTGACCACCGACCAAGATAACTTCGTTGATTTGTGATTTTTCCACACCCGCGTCTTTTAATGCTTTGCGGCATGGTTCAATTGTGCGTTCAATCAAATCATCAACCAAAGATTCCAATTTCGCACGTGTCAATGTCGTATTGAAATGTTTTGGACCCGACGCATCCGCCGTCAAGAAAGGCAGGTTAATATCGGTTGATGTCTTGGAAGACAATTCAATCTTGGCCTTTTCGGCAGCTTCTTTCAGACGCTGCAGAGCCAACTTGTCGCCAGACAGGTCAATGCCAGTTTGTGATTTAAATTCATCAATCAAGTATTTCAAAACGCGCGCATCAAAGTCCGAACCACCCAATGCGGTATCACCGTTGGTTGATTTTACTTCAAATACGCCGTCAACAATTTCCAAAACGGACACATCGAATGTACCACCACCAAGGTCGTATACGATAATTGTGCCGTCTTTGTTTTTATCCAAACCATACGCCAATGCCGCGGCGGTTGGTTCGTTAACGATACGCAAAACATTCAGACCCGCAATACGTCCCGCGTCTTTTGTTGCCTGACGTTGTGAATCATTAAAATACGCAGGAACAGTAATAACCGCATCAGTTACTGTTTCGCCCAAATAACTTTCGGCATCTTTCTTTAATTTTGCCAATATCATTGCGGAAATCTGTGACGGGGCATACTTTTTACCGTCTATTTCCACCCATGCATCGCCGTTATCACCGGCAACAATTTTATATGGAACGCGGCCCATAATTTCTTTGACCGCTGGGCTGTCAAAACGCAACCCCATTAAACGTTTAATTTCATAAATAGTATTTTCTGGGTTTGTTACTGCTTGGTTTTTAGCGGTGATACCAACCAATTGGTCGCCGTTTGATGTAATTGCAACCACAGATGGTGTTGTACGACCACCTTCGGTGTTTTCAATAATCTTTGGATCAGATCCATCCATGAAAGACATGGCGGAATTTGTTGTACCCAAATCAATACCTAATACTTTTGCCATAATTCACTCCTATTTGAATTTTTCTTGTATGACACAAATATAGTTACCCAAAAAACCATTTCAAGACCATAGGAATAAAAATTAGTGATTAGTTGTTGGTGGAAAGTGTTTAGTGGGTAAAAAGCAAAACGGCGCATAAGACGCCGTTTCACTAACACTAATCACTTGCACTAACACTATTTTATTTCTTGGCTGGTGCTGCGGCCGCTGCATCTGCTGCCGGTTTTTTCGCGTCCGCTTCTTCCGGCATTTTACCGCCGATGGTTGCAAATGCCAATTCGGCCTGGTGCAAACCAAGTGATACGCCGTCTGGCAACACCAAATCAGAACCGTGAACGGTATCGCCAATGGTCAAATCTTGCAAGTCCAAGACGATTTTTTCTGGTAATTTATCAACCAATGCGACCAATGAAACCTTACGAACCGCAAAGTTCAAAACGCCACCAAGTTTCAAACCCTTGGATGTATCGGCGTTAATAACTTCCACAGGAACGTTAACGCATACTGGTTTTGCAACATCAATGCGTTTAAAGTCAACATGAACGATTTTATCGGACACCGGATGATATTGAATATCCATCAACATGGCGTCTTCTTTACCGTTCTTGGTTGTAATATGGAAAAGTTTTGTTCGTAATGCCGGAATCTGAACAATCGGTGCGAAGTCGCGACCAGAAATTTCAATAGCGACTGGGTCTTTCTTTTCACCATAGATAACGGCAGGGATATTTTTGTTGTTACGAATTGCACGTGCGGCCCCCTTGCCAGCAACATTGCGAATTTCTGCGTTTAATTCAATTGCCATTTTAAATCCTTTTTATTTGCAATTTAACTTTTACACAACCTCCAAGGGTGTTGTGCGGACGATATTATTTACCAAATCTTTGAAAAAATCAAGTTATTTATTACATTTCTTGCATAAAATAACAAAGCGGGCGCGACCATAAACTTTATCGCGCAAAATACCCCATTTCACCGTATCGGGCGAGTAGGGGACAATGTTTTCAATTTCCTGAACGACTATTGTGTTGGGTGCAACCATATCCGCCAAATTTGTAACAAAAACAATTCCCATTTGCGCATTTTCATATGGTGGGTCAACGAATATTAAATTCGCGTTTTTACCGTATTGTGCAATTACCTTTGTCGCGTCTGCTTTTGCTATACAGATACGATTTGCCGCAATAACATTTGTGTTTTTCTTTATCGTTTGCAATGATTTGTCGGATAAATCTGTAAAAATCGCGGTTGAATTTTGATACCGCGACAGGATTTCTATTCCCATGGCGCCACTGCCGCCAAATGCGTCCCAAACGACAATATTTTCATTTGATGGTAAAATTTCAGTCAGCATATTAAATATGGCAATGCGTGCGCGGTTCTGTGTAGGGCGCGCGCAGGCGGGCAGGTATAATTTCCGTCCGCGATATTCCCCAGAAATAACTTGCAAATTAGAATTCATATAGTAATTTTACAACTATGAATATTATGAAGCAAGTTTTAAATTTGGCGCGTCGTGCCGGTGTAAATGGTGATGTTCCCATCGGGGCGGCCATTGTTCGTGATGGCAAAATTATTGCACGCGGCGAAAACCTTGTTCAGCGGAAACAAAACCCAACATTACATGCGGAAATTGTTGCGATAAACCGCGCCTGCAAGAAGCTGGCTGTAAAGTTCTTGGACGATTGTGATATTTATGTGTCGTTGGAACCATGTGCAATGTGCGCAACAGCGATATCTTTTGCACGCATACGCAATATCTACTTTGCCGCAGCGGATGAAAAGGGCGGCGGGATAACATCCAATGCGCGCGTGTTTGATACAGACAAACACCTGTGGCACCCAAACATAGTACAATTGCCAGAATACGCGGATGAATCCGCCGAATTGTTACGAAAATTCTTTGCAGCGCGGCGCAATAAAAATATTGACAAATAAATATTTATTGCCATAATTACGGCACGATGTTTAAAGATAAATGGATTATTACCAAGAAAATTCCCGTAAAAAATGCCCCTGGCAGTTTTAACTATACCATCGTACCCATAGATACATACGGCGCTGGCGAAGGTGACTATGAGATGTGGTGCGAGAAAATCTATTCCAAACAAAATCTTGATATGGGGACCTGTACAAACGAAGAATTGACCCCACTGCAAGAATATTACAGATATCGCAATATTGATATTGCAACCGTAGAGTGTGTTACGCTAAATGCGTTTACCCCCGGGGTTAAACGGTGGCATTTCTTTGGACGTCGCTTTGGCGAATTTTCTTTTCTGATGGATGCAAAAGAGGCCCCATTTAAAGTCAAACGTGGTAATCAACTTGTGATTCAGCGCACCTATGATACTTCGTACATGGACACGGATGAAGATGAAGAAGATTATTACGACGATTATGACGATGATGATGAAGATGATGAATATACGCGTCCCGAAATAGTGGGTATACCAACATTTCGCCCAATATATAATATAACAACCAAGCGCAAGACAGCGTACTTTCCAAATCCAGTGCGTGAAAAGTCCAAAAGTAATTTTGGCGATTGCGATAAAGCGATTGTATTGGGAATAACACCAACAAACTTGGATTGTGACATGCAAAAGCACATGGTGGTAAACAGTAAAAAGTTTGGTATGATTAGTTGTATGGCCGATGAATATAGCCCAGAGTTTCAAATAGAAGCAGGTGACAAATTGCTGATAGAACAATATTTTGATCGCAACCTGCGGGAAATCGCCTATAAAATACTGTCCAACAAAACCATTGATGATATGCGCAGAGATTTTTTGGTAAAGCGTAAATAAAACAAAAGGATATAATTATGTATTGTGTTATTATGGATTATGTACTTCAGGGTGCCAATGATATATTTACATTGTCGCCGGTGTATGATAAGAATTATGCGCCTGTTTTTAAGGTAAAGCAGAAACATAAGTATCAGATTCCTACTGATAATAGTGTTTATGCAATTGGCGCTGAATTTGCCGTTGGCGATATCGTGTTCTATGACAGCAAGGATAAAAAACAGATAAAAAAGCCGGTACACGATAAGTCATATGATACGGTGCTTGTAAATTCTATGGAAATAGAAGATGTTTTTGGATCATCCAAGAAGAGAAAAGTGCTACGTGTATTTGGTGCACGATTAGGTTTGCACACAATATGGGTTGATAGTGACGATGATCAATTCGAAAATATCAAAGAAGGCCAAGAATTATTGTCTACTGGGGATTTCTTGGGTGCCAAGGTTATCCGCAATTTGACAATTGAAAACATGATATCGCAATTTGTAAAAAAACATCACAGCAAAACAATATAAAAAAATCCCGCGTTTGCGGGATTTTTACTAACCACTTACACTAGCGACTTTCCTGTCATATCTTTTGGCTGTTTTACCCCAAGTAATTTAAGCAGTGTCGGTGCCACATCGGCAAGCCCACCATTTTTAATCTTTTTGTGCGCCGGTTTTGATACCAAGATTGCGCGAACTTTGTTATTGGTGTGCGCGGTCCATGGGGTATTATTTTTATCATCCCACATAGTTTCCGCGTTTCCATGATCGGCGATAATTAACATTTGGCCACCCAGTTTCAATACCGCTGGCACAATTTGTTTTAATTGATTGTCCAAACACTCCATGGCACGAATTGCCGCAGATTCATTTCCGGTGTGTCCAACCATATCGCCATTGGCAAAGTTCATTAAAACCACATCAAATTTTGCAAGCCGTGGTAATAATGCCGCCGTAATTTCATTTGCGGACATTTCTGGTTTCATATCAAATGTTGCGACATCGGGTGAATCTATCAGAACCTTTTCTTCACCATCAAAATCTATTGTACGTTCCGCATCCATGAAATAGGTTACATGATTATATTTTTCGGTTTCGGCAATGCGTAACTGGGAAAGTCCGGCCGCTGCAATAACATCCCCTAATGTATTTTTAACCGGAATATCTGACAACAGTGCAGGGCAATGCTCATTTAAACCTTCGCCATATTGTGAGAAGCACAACATATGCACACCTGTATCCAACATAGCACGTACAATCTGACGTGCGCGATCGCTGCGATAGTTCCCAAATATAAAACCATCGCGTTTTGTAATTGGGGTTGGTTTTATCACAATCGGCTTAAAGAATTCATCAGTTTCACCGTTCGCATAAGATTCTTTGATTGCATCTTCAATCGTATTGGCCGTCCGTTCAGATTTTGCATGCGCCAACGCATTAAACGCCAATTCTGTGCGATCCATATTCTTGTTGCGATCCATCGTATAATAACGTCCAGACAATGTTCCAAAAAACGCACGCCCATCGGCAAAATATGGGGCCAGTATCCGTTTAATTGTGCGTACATACTTCATTGCGGACTTTGGCGGTGTATCACGACCATCGCCAATAAAGTGAATACAAACACGCAGACCCGCATCCAAAACATACTTTGCAATTTTCATTTCATCACGCACATCGGAATGAACCCGCCCGTCAGACATCAGACCCGCGATATGAACAATTCCACCATCACGCTTTACAGACGCAATGAAATCATTTAAAGGTTTATTCTTGGCCCAATTTTCACGTGCAAATCGCAACAGATATTGCATAACGACACGACCTGCGCCGATACAGATATGACCAACCTCGGAATTTCCCATAAGATTCCCTGGCAAACCAACTGCGGTGCCACTGGCACGTAGCAATGAATTTGGATATTGTTTAATCAGTTTATTAAAAAATGGCATTTTTGCCAATTTAACCGCATTATGTGCGCGACCTTCGCGAACACCCACACCATCCAGAATACATAAAACAACTGGTTTTCCCATCTTTTTCTCCATCTTGATCACTATCTTTTTCACAAACAATATCATACGCCTTTTTTAATTGCAAAGCAAAAAGAAAAATAGTATAAAATTGTTATAGGACAGGTGTCCTTTGGACAAAGGGGAAATTTATGGCAGGCAAAGCAGTTTCATCAAATGCAATAGATCAACACATTGGTCGTCGTTTGCAATTACGGCGCACCATGATGGGATTGTCATTAAAAGATTTGGCACGTGAATGCGGTGTCACATTTCAGCAGGTTCAAAAATATGAAAACGCGGATAATCGTATATCTGCATCGCGTTTATTTGAGATAGGACTGGCATTGCAGACACCAGTATCGTTTTTCTTTGTTGGATTGCCGGGAAATATGCCAGACGAAACCAAGGCAACACGTTCAATGCGCGCACACCAACCAAGTGATGACGATCCATTGGTTCGTACGGAAAGTTTGGAATTAATACGGTTGTATTGGAAATTGTCCAGTGATAAACAACGTGCGGCAATAATGGAAATGCTAAAAACATTTGCGGCAACAACCGCGGAATAGGGCATAAATAAAAAAATTATTATAAAGAAATGCCGGTCGTTTGACCGGCATATTCGTTTAGGATAACAGTATATTATTGTTCTCCTTTTCCGCTGGCACCGCTTTCACTGCCACTGCTACTACTGCTACTACAACTAAACACACCAGAGTTAGTCAACTGTTGTATCAATGTATTCATAAACGTTGACGAACAGCGACCCGAACTGGTACATGTCCCAAGGTTGTTTTCGTTGACGAACCCTTGGTTAGACATGATGGTGGCAAAGTTAGCCGTAGTCGGTGTGCCGCCATTTGCGGTCCAACTTAATACACCAGACGAATTCACACTTGGAGTATAAGTGAGTCCATCGGTTCCGTTGATTCCATTTTTACCATCGGCACCTGCTGGACCCTTGATATTAACGGAGCCCGGATTGGAAAGACCGCCGTTATTACTCCAAGAGATAACGCCTGCGCTGCTAACAGATGGGGTAAATACGTAACCACGTGGGCCAGTTGCACCAGTTTCACCTTTTTCACCTTTTTCACCGGTTTCACCCTTTGGACCTTGAGCACCGGTTGCTCCAGTAGCACCGGTAGCACCAGTTGGACCTTGTGGACCAGTAATCGTATCCAAGGAAACCAAGTTCACACCATCGGCTTTGATATAACCATTGCTAACGGTAAGA
>JAEEGH010027292.1_pt1 | contig 11311 bp, 8 predicted proteins | sample 9134181 | NCBI WGS metagenome assembly JAEEGH01 (sample SAMN16246544, study PRJNA631951) | gut metagenome | biome: gut microbiome; feature: rumen; material: DP-attached | host: Bos | place: Iran: Karaj | collected 2018-10 | reverse complement strand
GTGGTAAGCCGCTATATATGGCGCGGTTGTGACCTGGGTGAAGCGGCAATACAACCCTCACTTGGAGTTAGCGCCGCAGGGTTTGACCTTTCTCTCTGGGGCAGTACCGGAATAGTACGTTTTGCCGATACAAAAGAGTTTGACATAACGTTAAGCTACAGTCTGGCAGGTGCGAGCGTTGGCATTACCGATTATTGGTTCAATGTGGGCCCGGAGCCGGAAGGGCGATATTTCAGGTATGACGAGAAAGCAACCAATCATGTGTTCGAGGCTTTTGCGGGATATGACTTTGGGTTTGCATCGATAACCTGGAACACAAACTTTGCGGGCAATGATTACAAGGCAAACGGCGACTTTGCATTCAGTTCATATTGTGAATTATCGGCACCGTTCAGTGCCGGTGGAGCAGACTGGACGGCGACATTGGGTGTGGTTCCGTTTGAGAGCCCGTTATATGGAACTGACGGCTTTGCAGTGACCAACATATCTCTTACTGCCGTAAAATCACTGGAGATAACGGATAGTTTCAGCCTCCCTATATCGGCAGGAGTGACCTTGAATCCATGCTCTGAGATGGCTTACTTTGTGTTAGGAATCTCCTTTTAAACGTAATAATTACCTATAAAAAAGAAGAGGATGACCGTTTGGCCATCCTCTTCAATTTTATGAGTAATGCTGATTACTTCTTGAAATCACGTACGGTGTAGTACACGGGCTTGCGCTGGTACTGACCGTCAAACAGCAGCGGGAAGTTGTTGGCTCCCAGCCATGAATCGCGGTCACCCAGGTTCCAGAATGTTACGCAAGAGAAGTTCTTCTTGTACTTGCGCAGAACCTTGAAGAGCTCGTCATACTTGGCCATCTGCAGCTGAGCGATAGAATCGGTAAGAACCTGACCCTCGCCGCGGCTGAACTGAAGCTGACCGCCGGCCTCGTGGTTGATACGAACGTCGAACTCGGTGATCTGGATATCGTCAACCAGCTCAAGATACATCTGGATAGCCTTCTCGAAGTCCTCGATTGTGGGGTTATCATAGATGTTGTAGTGACCCTGCATACCGATACCGGTGATAGGAGCACCCTCTGACTGGAGCTTCTTAACCATGTTGTAGATGTAAGTTCTCTTGGCAGGAGTCCATGCGCTGTAGTCGTTGTAGAACAGGGTAGCGGTAGGATCAGCCTCGTGAGCGAACTGGAAAGCCTTGAGGATGAACTCGTCGCCGCAGAGCTGATAAGCGGTTGACTGACGGAATGACTGCTCGTAGGGAGCATCGGGGTTATTGGCATCGCTCATAGCCTCGTTTACAACATCCCAGCAGTAAACAACATCCTTGTAACGGTTAACAACAACCTGGATGTGGGCACGGAGTGAATCGTAGAACTCCTCCTTTGTAGCCTTTGCATACTTGGGAACCTTTGTCATCTGAGGAGCGGGAGCCTGAGCACGCTGACCCTGACCGGGACGCTGGCCCTGAGGACGCTGACCTGCCTGGGGAGCACCCTGAGGAGCACCCTGAGGACGGGGACCGCCAAAGCCACCGAAGCCGCCGAAACCACCGAAGCCGCCGAAGCCGCCACGAGCGGGCTGCTCAACCCAAATTGTATCGCCGTTCTCATCACGCTCTACAACCTGGTTGCCGTTCTCGTCATACTTGTTGAACATCCAGTTGGCGAACTGGCTGTGCCATACGAGGCAGTGACCACGCATCTTGATACCGTTTTCACGGCAGAAGTTTGCGATAGCATCGGCCTGCTGGAAATTCCATACACCCGGCTGGGGATGAATTTCACCCGGCTTCATGCAGTTCTCAGCTGTGATGCTGTTGAACTCCTTGAGGATAACTGCCTTCTGAAGTGAATCAGTTACGTTACGCGGTGTTACGGCAACACCGATCTTGAAATAGTTCTTGTAGGCGTCCTTTAATCCCGGATCTTCGGGGCCACAAGCGCTCATTACCATGACAGATGCAACGAGTGCGATGATTGAAAGCTTTTTCATTTAATTGACCTAATAATTATGATTAATGATTGTTGACTTTTCGTTTCGGCCCCCAAAGTTAATTATTTGTTTTAGAATATCTTTTGAATTATTGATTTATTTACGCATCTGTCTGGCAGCCTGAACCATGTTCCTGAGCGAAGCCTCGGTTTCAGTCCAGCCACGGGTCTTGAGTCCGCAGTCGGGATTGACCCAGAGTTGTACGGGGCTGATTACCTGTGAAGCCTTCTGCAGAAGGTCAACCATCTCCTGGACCGACGGAACTCGCGGAGAGTGGATGTCATATACACCGGGGCCGATTTCATTCGGGTATTTGAACTCGGCGAATGCTCCCAGCAGGTTCATCTGGCTGCGTGCGCATTCGATGGTGATGACATCGGCATCCATCAGGGCTATGTGTCTGATAATGTCGTTGAACTGGCTGTAGCACATGTGGGTGTGTATCTGGGTGCTGTCCTTTACGCCCGATGCCGATATGCGGAATGATTCGACTGCCTTGTCCAGATACTCGTCACGGTCAACCTTGCGCAGGGGCAGGCCTTCGCGGATGGCGGGCTCGTCAATCTGGATGACCTTGATGCCGGCTTTCTCCAGATCCGTAACTTCATCACGGATGGCAAGCGCAATCTGTTTCATGGTGAGGGCACGCGGCTGGTCATTGCGTACGAAACTCCACTGCAGAATGGTTACAGGGCCGGTAAGCATGCCCTTGACGGGCTTGTCAGTGAGGCTCTGGGCGTAGACTGCCCAATCCACAGTCATTGCATTGGGGCGTGATACGTCACCGTAGATTACCGGCGGTTTTACGCATCGGCTGCCGTAACTCTGAACCCATCCGTTGCGGGTGAAGGCAAAACCGCTTAGCTGTTCGCCGAAGTACTCAACCATGTCATTACGCTCGGATTCGCCGTGAACCAGGACATCTAGTCCTATCTCCTCCTGGAGGCGGATGGTCTTTTCAATCTCACCCTTGAGCAGTGCGGTGTACTCATCCTTGCTCAGCTCACCCTTCTTGAACTTGCTGCGCCATGAACGCACCTCGGTGGTCTGAGGGAATGAGCCGATGGTTGTAGTGGGGAACAGGGGCAGGCCCAGCGACTCGTGCTGCTGGCGGATACGCTCGCTGAAGGGGCTGTTACGCTTAGCCATTTCAGGGGTCACTGCCTCCAGACGCTTCTGGACCTCTGCATTGTTGGTAAGGGCCGATGTGCGGCGGTCCTGAATGTCGGCCTTGTTCTCATGGAGGGCCTTCTGCGCGGCGTATGAGCCCTTGCCGTCTGCAAGATCAGCCAGTGTGACTACCTCTGAAACCTTCTGGCGGGCAAATGAGAGCCAGCGCTTAACCTCACGGGGCAGTGTCTTGTCATCGGTCTCCGCATCAAGGTCGATGGGAGAGTGGAGTAGCGAGCAGCTGGTTGCAACAAGGAGACGGCTGGAATCCAGTTTTTCTTTTGCCTTTTCAATAATGTCCAGTGACTGGCGGAAGTCATTCTTCCAGATATTTCGGCCGTCAACAACGCCCAGACTTAAAGAAATATCATTGGGTAAGAGGGCTGAAATGCTTCCTACCTGCTCGGGAGCGCGTACAAGGTCAATGTGCAGGATATCGGCACCCAGTCCGGCGGCAAGTGCGGCGTTGTCGGCCAGAGGTCCGAAATAGGTGGTCAGGATGATCTTGAGACGGGTGGCTTTGCGGATAGCGTCAAATGCCTTGCGATAGGCATCCTTGGCTTCCGGGCTCAGGTCCGTGCAGAGTGAGGGCTCGTCAATCTGTACGTATTCGGCACCCTTGCTCTCAAGCTCTTTCAGGATTTCAATGTAAACAGGGAGGAGTCTGTCAATCAGTTCAATGCGGTTGAATCCGGCCTCTTTCTCCTTACCCAGAAGCAGGTAGGTTACAGGACCTACCAGCACGGGCTTGGTCTTGATTCCGAGTGCAAGTGCCTCGGCAAACTCACTTGCAGCCTTGTTGTAGGTGAGCTTGAACTGCTGGTCCTTGGTGAACTCGGGAACGATATAGTGATAGTTTGTGTCGAACCATTTGGTCATCTCCATTGCAGTGACGTCAATGCCGTTCTTCTGATAACCGTGAGCCATTGCGAAATAGAGTTCCAGAAGATCATCCTTGAGAGCGTTGTAGCGCCCGGGGATGGCTCCTACACTCAGACTCAGGTCCAGTGTCTGGTCATAGAATGAAAAGTCGTTGCTGGGGATGAGGTCAATACCGGCCTCTTTCTGCAACTGCCAGTTTTCCTTGCGTATCTGTGCGGCGGCATCAAGCAACTCTTTCTTTGTAATCTTTCCAGCCCAATAAGCCTCTTCGGCTTTCTTCAGTTCACGGTTGACACCGATGCGGGGGTAACCCAGAATGTTTGTTCTTATCGACATGATTTTAAAGTTTGATTCCGGCGCAAAGGTATGGCGTCTTGATGTGGTATAAAAATATTTTGGATAATTCGGGAAAATATGCTTATATTTGCGGAAATATTGTAGTTGGACAATAATAATATTCTGTAAAATCAAGGTATTTGAAAATGGAAAATGGCTATAAACCGGATGAGACCGATATCCGTATCCTGCGTGAACTTCAGAAAAACGCCCAACTGACGGTAAAGGAACTGGCCGCAAGGATACATCTGTCACCGTCACCCACGTTCGAGCGACAGAAACGTCTGGAAAGGGAGGGTTTTATTACCCGTTATATGGCCGTGGTCGATGCTCAGAAAGCCGGAAACGGGATTATGGTCATGTGTAACATCCGCCTTAAGCAGCACTCCGAGGAGATGATACAGCAGTTTATCGATGCCGTTCAGAATATTGACGAGATTACGGAGTGCTACAATACCAGCGGTGATTATGATTTCATGATAAAGGTATACGCGCGTGACATGCATGCCTACCAGCAGTTCATGCAACACCGATTGGGTGCAATAAGCTGCCTGGGCAGCCTGCACAGCGTGTTCGTAATGAGCGAGACCAAGAATACCCACGGAGTGCCGTTGATTGGTCCCGAGTGAGTCTTACTTTCCTGAGAAAACCCTATCTATCAGTTGCTCAAACTCCTTGAAGGCGAACGTGTCCTTGAGGTCGCGCAGGGCATCGGCCAGACCGCGATAGTGCCATTCGTGGTCCTTGGGGTCACTGGCGTGAAACAGTTTCCAAAGCGCGTCGCCCTGGACTTCATAGTCACGGGCAATGGCCCTCATGTTTGACAGTTTGTCACCCATGGCCACGATCTTGGCGTCAAGGGGAGCGTTTGCAATCATGTCAATGGCCTTTTTCTTGCGTTCGTGCCAGGTGCCTTCATCATCGGCCACACTCTCAATCTGAACAAGCGATGCAATGCGGTCACCGAACTCCCGGCGGATATCGTCGATGGTGACATTGGTATCCTCGACGGTGTCATGCAGAGCCGCGGCGGCCAGAAGTTCCTGGTCAGGGGTGATGGTGGCAACTATTTCCACTGCCTCCATGGGGTGAATGATATACGGGAAACCCTTTCCGCGGCGTTCCGTGCCCGCGTGGGCTTTGACCGCAAACACTATGGCGCGGTCAAGAAGATCTGTATTGAGCGGTTTGTTGGCCATTTTATTTGTTCATGAAAGGCAGGTCCTTGGATTGCTCCATAAGCATCTCTGCTATAGTCTCGTTACTTTCGGATTCACCGTTGAGCTGGTCAAACATATACTTGATGCCGGCCTTGCCGCCGCCTATCTTGAGAATATATGCTATGCACAGGTCCTGTGGGCCGATGGATGATGAGATGATATCCAAATCCGTCAGTCCTATCTGATAGCAGGCTATCTGATAAGCACCCTCCGAATAGTCTCTGATAAGGTTCGATATGTCTCCCAGAGTCTTGAGGCCGATGGCCTTGAATATGGCCAGGTAGGGCATGAGCGACACTTCCTGTATCTCGGCCTGATTCATGGCGGCTATGCGTTTGTTGAGCTGGCTGAAAGGCTCCAGTTCCAGATAACTGCGGAAAGTGTCTCCGTCAATGGGCACCTCATCCAGATTGCCGGAGCGTACCAGAGCCTGAACACGGCGGCGGTAATCGGTCAGCTCGATGCGTATCTTGCTGAACTCGTCATCCACCAGTTCGAGCATTCCGGCCAGACGGCTCATGTTGCGCATGTAGCGTCTTGGTATCTCCACGCCTGACTTGTAACCTGTATCATGGTCCATGTTGGCCCATGCGTGCTGCAGCAGGGTGCGCATCTGAATCTCGAACCGGTACGGGAAATCCGGTACTTTGCAGATATAGTGGAGTGAGAGATAGCCGAAACTGTCTATCTCATGGATCTTGCGTTTGTCGACAGAGTTCTCCCAGTCAATGTCAAAGAGTCTCTCTACGGCCGATGCCACCTTGTCAACATCGTCAATGTAGAACGTGATGACCCTGAGACCCAGAATGTCGGTCAGGTCAGCCAGACTGCTGTATTTGTGACCTTTCAGTTCCAGTTTGCCGGCCAGCGAGTCATACCCCTTGACACGTGATTCTATTGCAGCCACAAGCAGTCCGGCATCGGCCAGTGTCTGTTTGAGCTTCTCCTTAACCTCCTGCTCAACCTCTCTGAAGCGGGGCAGGTTGTCCTGGTACTCCTGAAGGATTGCCTCACAATGAGGATCCAGTTGCCTTGCCTTCTTCATAGTTTTGTTTTTTTAGTCCTGTATCTCGAACAGATTAAGGAAACCGGTCATCATGAATACTGAACGGATGTCCTTGTTGATTGATTTTACGATGACGTTGCCTCCCTTTGAAGCAGCAGCCTTGCGCAGTGAAAGGAACAGACGCAGTCCGGAACTTGAAATGTATTCAAGCTGGGTGCAGTCCAGAATGACAGTTCCTGCAGCATACTGGGTCAGTGTGTCGAAATCGCCGCTTATCTCCTGTGAGGCGGGTGTGTCCAGACGACCGATAAGCTGAGCGGTCGTAACATTGTCCTGTGTGTTGATTTTAACTTCCATATTATGTAATTGATTGATAATTAGTCATCAGTATCTCCCATAATAATCACCAGCCTGTCTCCGACCATGAGTTTCATGCTGCCGTGGGGAACAATATACTTCTCATCACGGCGAACCATCATCACGCGAATTCCGTGAGGCAGATGCAGGTCACGGAGCGTCTCGCCGTTTTCCAGATCTTCGGGGGATACGATGTGGTCGCGCAGCATACCCATCTCCTCGGGTATCTCCATGCCGAATGTCTCAACCTCGGGGTCGTCGTCAATGCTCATGTTGAGCAGACGTGCCATCGGCGATATGGTCATTCCCTGAAGGAGCAGTGACAAGAGTGTTATGGTGAATACTATGTTGAATATCTCGTTTGATCCTTCGACACCTTCAATAACGGTGTAGAGTGCAAAGAGTATGGGACCGGCACCCTTGAGTCCCACCCATGAGGTGAGCAGTTTGGCCCGGAATGAGAGGCCTTTGAAGGGCAGCAGGCTGAGCATGATTCCCGCCGGGCGGGCTATCAGCATCAGGAACAGTCCTATCAGGATGGCCGGAACCAGTACCGTATGCATCTGCGAGGGCTTGGCAAGAAGTCCCAGCAACAGGAACATCATGAGTTGTGACAGCCAGGTGATTACCTCGAAGAATATGAGCACCTCTTTTCTGGCCGGCATATCCCTGGTGTTGCCTATGATAATGGCGCAGATGTAGAGGGCAAGCAGTCCGTTACCGCCAATGAATGAGGCGGCACCGTTTGCGAACAGGGCTATGCTGAGTATCAGAATAGCATAAAGCGGGCTTGACTGCAGGTGAATCCTGGCGAGCAGCCAGCGTGCTCCGTATCCCAAGGCATATCCTATGACGAAACCTATTGTGATCTGCTTGATCAGTACCCATGCACCGGACAGGATGATGCTCCAGGTGTGGATTTCTCCGGTCGAGCCGTGTACTGATTCCAGTATGCTGACCAGAAGTATGGTAAGCACATATGCCATGGGGTCGTTACTTCCCGACTCAAGTTCCAGGAGCGGTCCCAGATTTTCACGCAGGGTGAGCCTCTTGGTCCTCAATATCGAGAATACCGATGCTGAGTCAGTCGATGACATCACGGCGGCCAGCAGCATGCAACCCAGGATGGAGGCGCCGGCACCGCCTATCTTATCGCCGAATGCGTAGAAGATAAAGAGTCCGGTTACCAGAATGGTTATGAATACGCCCAGTGTGGAGACCGATATACCTTTCCTTATTATCGGCTTTGTCTCGGCCATGGAGGTCTCAAGACCGCCGGTGAGCAGTATGATTGTCATGGCCAGATGTCCCAGGAACTCTCCCACGCGAGGCTCGTCAATCCTGATTCCCAAACCGTCTTCGCCGGCAAGCATACCCAGGATAAGGAAGAGAAGCATGGTGGGTACGCCGAACTTGGTGCCCACTTTGGCCATCAGTATGGCTACAAACATAAGGAATGAGACGAGCAGTATGAGGTTGCCCGATGAAATATCAATATTGAAAATTGACAATGGTATCATTTGCCCAGTTTCTTTATAAGGGTGAGTATATTATGACCATCCACACGTTCATAGTTGATATGGTCCATGATCTGACGTATCAGGTGTATTCCCAGACCTCCGATTGAACGGTCTTCGGCACTCAGGGTTATATCGACCTCGGCCTTTGCGGTGGGGTCAAACGGCTTGCCGGTGTCAGAAATGATGAATGACAACTCTGACTTGTTGGCTTTAGTCTCAATGGTTATATCGCCCTTGGTGCCCTTGGGGTATGCGTAATTCATTACATTGACTACAGCCTCCTCGATGGCCAGGTTTATCTGCATTGTCGTAGCCATGTCAAATCCGTTGGCCTCACAGACTTCGTCAATGAAGGTGTTGAGTCGGGGGACACGTTTCAGGTCATTGGTAAGGGTGAGACTGCGCTGGTAAGTGAGATTCTCCTGATGCTTGGTGTACTGAAGCGCCAGCATAGTCAGGTCATCACTCTGATCGGCCTCTCCTACGAACTGACGAACCGACTCCGTCATCTGTTTCACGATGGACATGGGCTTGAACTCTTTCTGCTGCTGCATGCTGCGTGCCAACTCCAATACGCGTGTCATCTCAAACTGCTGATGGCTGATATTCTCGGCCTCGTTAAGTCCGTCGGTGTACATGAAGATCGTGGTGTCGGGATCCATCATGGTCTCCTGACGGGAGAATTTCCAGCCGGGCATGACACCTATGGGCAGATTGGAATCAACGGGCAGCAGTCCTGCGCCGGTATGACCAATCAGCAGCGGTGCGTCGTGTCCGGCGTTGCAGTAATGCAGACGTCCGGTGGGCAGGTCAAGTACACCGGCAAAGAATGTCACGAACATGTTTGAATCATTGTCGTGTGACAGCACCTCGTTAAGGGCATATATGATCTTTTCGGGCGATGCCTCATGGCTTGATACGGTACGGAACAGTGCCTTGGTAACAACCATATAGAGTGATGCCGGGATACCTTTGCCCGATACGTCACCTATGCAGAAGAACAGCTTCTCGTCACGTATGTAGAAGTCAAACAGGTCACCTCCAACCTCCTTGGCCGGAGTCAGCTGACCGAATACGTCGATATCGGAACGCTCGGGGTAGGGCGGGAATATCTTGGGCAGCATGGCCATCTGTATGTCACGCGCTACCTTGAGCTCTCCCTCTATGCGTCCTTTCTGCTCGTTGACATGCTTGAGCTCGTCCATCTGCGTAACGAGTGACTGCTGCATATGCCGGAACGAGTTCGTCAGTTTGCCTATCTCGTCATTGCGGTCTGATTCCGCAAGCTCCTCGTCAAAGTTTCCGGATGCTATCTCCTCGGCTTGCCATGCCAACTCCTCAAGCGGTTCCAACTGCTTGGTCAGTATGCTGCTGAATGACATGAGCATAAGCAACAGACCCACTATGACAATTCCGATAATGGTGTTGATAAGTCTGTAGTAACCTCCGAAAATATCTTCTACGGGGCAAACCAGGCCTACGCTCCATCCGGTGTCGCCCAGAGGTTTGAAGAATACGAAACTGTTCTCGCCTTCTATTACAAGTTCGCGGTAACCCTGCTCTCCGGCCTGCATGGCATGACCCAGGCTGGTGATTGCCGAATCCGGCTCAAGCATGGTCTGGGTGAATATGGTCTGGTAGAACAGCTTGGTGGTATCGGGATGTACAAAGAATGTTCCGCCCTTACCTATCATGATGGTGTAGGAATTGGGGTATGGCTTTACGGCCGATATGGTCTGCGAGAGCCATTCAAGTGAAAGGTCGACGGCAATTGTGCCGATAAACTCACCCTCTCTGTCCTTGATGGGTTTACAGTATGAAATGATCATATCGTTGGATTCAAACCCTTCAGGATTGTAGTCGACGAACGGTTCGGTCCAGCAAGGTCTGTCAAGCAGTTTTGGTAGCTGGTACCAGTCCATCGAGAAATACTGGTAATGGTCATTACCCTCCTGAGTGGTCTTTATCACTCCACCCGCATTCTGGGAGTAGGCCGAGAAGTACTGTCCCCGGCTCCTGAAGAAGAAGGGCTCAAAGGCGATTGAGCAGCCGTTCAGGTTGGGGTTGTTCTGCAGTATGCGGCGTGAGTAGACGAACATGGAATCCGGTGCATCCAGATGGCGGGTTATGAGCCAGTCGGTATTGTCGGTGGCGACTTTAACCTGTGTCAGTATGTTGTCCACGCGAAGTACGGTGTTGTCAAGGATGCGTGTGGCGTTGGCAATCGCTGCGTTCTGTACGGCAAGGCGTGACTCATTGAAAAATACGCCGTGAGCGGCTATGAATATGACTCCGGCAAAAAGTACTGTCCACAAACTGAGTTTGGTGGAGAGCGATCTTTGTTTCTTATGCTTCTTCATGATAGTACCGGCATTATTCATCAATTAGTTCATCATAAGTCACCTCGCGGTCCAGCATGCCGTTCTCAACCATAAGGTCGCTGGCCTGTTTTACCATATCGGGACGCAGGCGGAACTCGTACTGTCCCGACTCGCGGTCCTTGAGCAGACTCAGAACCTCATCGAGCATAAGTTTCTGCAAAACCCTGTTAGTGGCTATATGGTCCTTCTGGACATACATCATCACAATCTCCAGGGTCTCTTCGGGATTCTGGATGGCCCATTCCCAACCCTGACGGCTGGCAGCGGCGAATCTTTCGGCCAGGTCCTTGTTTTTCTCATAGAACTCCTTTGTCACGTAGACGCCGTCCTCCTGTATGTTGTATCCGTGGTCGCGGAACCTGTAGACATTATCTTTGTTGAGTTCAATACCTGTCTGTACCAGTTGATAGTATTCGTTGTAACTCATGGCAAGTGTGGCA
>JAEEGH010027290.1_pt1 | contig 11311 bp, 11 predicted proteins | sample 9134181 | NCBI WGS metagenome assembly JAEEGH01 (sample SAMN16246544, study PRJNA631951) | gut metagenome | biome: gut microbiome; feature: rumen; material: DP-attached | host: Bos | place: Iran: Karaj | collected 2018-10 | reverse complement strand
GGGAGTCAACACACCACCGAGGCCTGCACCGTAGGCGCGGATACGCTCTGCAAGGGTGCCTTGGGGAACATATTCCACAATCAAAGTGCCTTCGTTCTTCTGCAAGGCGGTCTGTTTATTAGTGCCAGTATGAGAGACGATAGCCTTTTTGACTTGATGGTTAGTGACGAGTTTGCCGTGAGCCACCTCATCGTATGCTGTATCATTAGCAATGATGGTAAGGTCTTTGACACCTTTGGCGACCAAAGCGTCAATGATTTGTACAGGGCTTCCCACGCCGAGGAAGCCACCGATCATAATAGTCATGCCGTCGTGAACTCTCTCGACAGCTTGCTCTAATGTAATCTGCTTGTTCATAATTTGTTATGTTAGAAATTTGTAAAAATTGCCGTTTTTCGGACTGCAAAGGTAATGTTTTTTATCGGGTAAAACAAATTATTTTTATTATATAATAGGCGGAAGCAGAAATAAAAAAAAGGCGTGGTTTAACGCCACGCCCTATTTAGGTTAGAAATAGTTTTTTTAGTTGTTGATTAAATCCACCGAGCCAAAGAGCCCGTTTGTCACGGATTCAAACGCCGCAGCGTAACCAAAGATGAAATTGAGCACTGATTTACCAGGTTTTTCGTTTTGCGAGGCGAAGACCTCTTTGAGTTGTGTTTTTAAAAAATCATCAAGGATTGGCTCGTTGCAATTCAGAGTAGCATTTCCTGTCATAGGCTTTTGTTTTCATTGAACATACACCTAAAAAACGGAAAATTAGTTTGAATATTTTACGGTCGAGCGTTTTTTTTGATAATTTTCTTAATTTCAACTCAATCAATAAGTTAGGCTCATCTTATGGGTTTCAGCCATCTTACGAAGATTGATCAATGCATAGCGCATCCGACCCAAAGCGGTGTTGATGCTGACATTGGTGATGTCGGCTATTTCCTTGAAGCTGAGGTCGTCATAAATCCTCATGCGCAACACTTCCTTCTGCTCCAGAGGCAGACGGTCGATCATTTTCCTGAGATCGCTGTGCACCTGATCCACAATCATCCCTTGCTCCACCGAAGGATCCGTGATAGGCGCATTATCGAGATAATTATAATCCTCACTCGACGACTCCACGACAGGAATACGATTCTCCTTACGGAAATGGTCAATCACCAAATTATGCGCGATACGCATGGCGAACTGGATGAATTTCCCTTCATCTTTATAAAAGCCAGCCTTAATGGTCCGGATGATTTTCACAAAGGTATCCTGAAAGATATCATCAGTCAGCTGTTTGTCTTTCACCAATGAAAGCACATAATTATAAATCTGATCCTGATAGCGGCTCACCAACAATTCAAAATCCGATAGACAGCCATTACGATAGCCATCCACCAGTTCTTTATCAGTTTTTCTTATTTCGGACATAGGGCCCTGTTTTTTTATGGCAACTAAGTGCGTGTTAATCAGGGTATAAATCTTTCGATAGCGTCAGTTTTAGTTTTGAATATGTTGGTTATTTCGGTGCAAATATACGGTTTTTTTCAAAAAACAAACAAAAAACATGATTTTTTTTCGTTGGAGGGCAATAAAATGGGCTTCTTAATATTTTCATACTTATTTTGTCTTCCAACCCCTCAAATTTCCACACTTTTCCGTATCTTTGCCGTTTCCAATTTTTAGAGCTTTGAAAGACAAAGAAATATCTTATATCACCATCCGTAATGCGAAGGTCAACAACCTGAAAAACATCAGCTTGCAAATTCCAAAGAACAAGCTGGTTGTCATCACGGGTCTTTCTGGATCAGGCAAGTCGTCGCTGGCATTCGACACGCTTTATGCCGAAGGGCAACGTCGCTATGTGGAGAGCCTCAGTTCCTATGCACGGCAGTTTATGGGACGTCTTAACAAACCCGACGTGGAAAGCATCACGGGCCTCTCCCCTGCTATCGCTATTGAACAGAAGGTCACCTCGCACAACCCGAGATCCACCGTTGGCACCAGCACAGAGATCTATGAATTTCTCAAATTGTTGTTTGCGCGAATCGGCAAGACCTATTCCCCCATCTCGGGCACTTTGGTAAAGAAACACCAAGTGAGCGATGTGGTGGAACACATTTTTAATCTTCCCTTAGGAAGCACTGCCTACATCCTTGCTCCCGTGTTTTTACCTCAAAATAGGACACTTGACGAGCATCTCTCCATTCTCATGCAGCAAGGTTTCTACCGCATCATGGTGGACGATGAAATCATTCGCATTGAGGATTATCTCCAACAGAAGAAAAACCGAAAGGAGCCTACGGTAAGACTACTTATCGACCGTGTTAAAGTCAACGGCCAAATACGCGAGGAACTCAGTCGCCTCTCCGATTCCGTGCAGACAGCCTTTTACGAGGGCAAGGAGACCTGTCTCGTTGTCGCCGAACAAGATGGCAAACGCACGACATCCGAGTTCTCCTCGCGTTTTGAGGCCGACGGCATGACTTTCGAGTCGCCAAGTGTGAATTTGTTCGCCTTCAACAACCCATACGGGGCATGTCCTACTTGTCAAGGATTTGGAAGCGTGATTGGCATCGACCCAGACCTGGTGATCCCTAACAAAGGGCTCTCCATCTATGACAACGCCGTGGCATGTTGGCGTGGCGACAAGATGAGCGAATGGAAAGATGCTTTGGTACGTGTGGCACATTTCTTCAACTTCCCCGTCCACAAGCCTTATTTTGACCTTACCGAGAAACAAAAAGAACTGCTTTGGACTGGAAATGAATATTTTGAAGGCATCAACGATTTCTTCCAGATGGTGGAAAGCAACTCCTATAAGATACAATACCGCGTGATGCTGTCGCGCTATCGCGGCAAGACCGTTTGCCCCGAATGTCACGGCTCCCGCCTAAAAAAAGAAGCGAGTTATGTAAAGGTGGGCGGGAAAAGCATCAGCGAACTGGTCATGATGCCTATTGAAGAGCTGAAACAGTTTTTCGACCATTTGAAACTGGAAGCCACTGACCAAAAGATAGCCTCGCGTCTATTGATCGAAATCAACAACAGGCTGGAATACATCTTGGATGTAGGTCTGGGATATCTCACCTTGAACCGACTGTCGAACACGCTCTCAGGAGGTGAGTCACAACGTATCAATCTGGCCACTTCTTTAGGAAGCAGCCTGGTGGGCTCCACCTATATTCTTGACGAGCCCAGTATTGGCCTCCATTCTCGTGACACAGATCGACTCATCAAAGTCTTGAAACGCCTTCGCGACATCGGCAACACCGTCATTGTGGTGGAACACGATGAGAAAATCATACGCAACGCTGACCACATCATTGACATCGGGCCTTTGGCGGGCGAGTTTGGCGGAGAGCTGATCTGTCAAGGAAGCTACGATGACATCATCCACTGCAAGAAGAGCCTCACAGGACAATATCTGACAGGTGAAATGAGCATCCCCGTCCCGCGACACCGCAGAGCCTGGTACAACGCCATCACATTGTCAGGAGCCAGTCAGCACAACCTCAAAAACATCAACGTGAAATTCCCTCTCAACGTGCTAACGGTAGTCACTGGCGTGAGTGGATCAGGAAAATCCACGTTGGTAAAGGACATCTTATATCCTGCAATGCGACGACGCCTTGGAGAGACAGCAGAAAAATGCGGCAGCTTCAACGCGTTGGAAGGCAGTCTGGCACAAATACAGGTCGTAGAATTTGTGGACCAAAACCCCATTGGAAAGTCATCTCGCTCAAATCCAGCAACATACCTGAAGGCATACGACGAGATTAGACAGCTCTTCGCTGACCAAAGGCTAGCCAAGCTGAGGGGCATCAAACCCGCCTATTTCTCGTTTAACATGCCTGGCGGACGCTGCGACAACTGCGAGGGCGAAGGTGTCACCAAAATCGAGATGCAGTTCATGGCCGACATTTATCTTCCCTGCGAGGTCTGCCACGGCACCCGTTTCAAGGAAGAGGTGCTGGAGATCAAGTACGACGGCAAGAACATCGCCGACATCCTCGACATGTCCGTCTCCCAGGCCATCGACTTCTTCAACGGCTCGAGCGAGCGCAACAACCCCACCGTCGGAAGGATCATCAGCCGACTGAAGCCCTTGCAGGACGTGGCGCTGGGCTACCTCAAACTCGGACAATCCTCGAGCACCCTCTCCGGATGCGAGGCCCAAAGGGTGAAGCTGGCTTACTTCCTCATCAAGGGATCCATCGAGAAGCCCACCCTGTTCATCTTCGACGAGCCTACGACAGGCTTGCATTTCCATGACGTCAACAAGCTGCTGGAGTCGTTCAACGCCCTGATCGCCAACGGCCACAGCGTCATCATCATCGAGCACAACATGGAGGTCATCAAGTCGGCGGACTGGGTCATTGACCTGGGTCCCGAGAGCGGCAACAAAGGCGGTGAGATTGTCTTTGAAGGCACGCCCGAGGACTTGGTCAAATGCAAGCAATCATATACTGGTAAAGCGTTAAAGAACAAGTTATAATTATGTCACAAAACTATCAAAACCAACAAAACAATGTTCAAGTGAAGCGACTTCACAACCGTGTCGTCGCTGGAAAGCAGCCGGTTGGCGTGCTTTCCACAACTACGATAAAGGTTTTGCAAGTTTTGCAGGTTTTGTGAAGAAAAACGAATATGAAATCAACCGAAATAACCTATTCTTTAAGTGAACGGCAGCAGAAAGTCGTCGATACGCTGATCGGCCTTGGCATCGAGTTCGACATCAAGTTCCACCCGCCGTTGGGCTCCATCGAGGAGTCGCTGGCCTACTGGGGCAAGTTCGAGGCCACGCACTGCAAGAATCTGTTTTTCAGGAACCACAAGGGCAACAAGCATTACCTGGTCATCTTCGAGTGCATGCACCAGATGGACATTCACGACCTCGAGCAGCGCCTGCACCAAGGCAAGCTGACCTTTGCCTCGGAGGCGAGGATGGAGAAATACCTCGGCCTGAAACCGGGCAGCGTCTCCCCTTTCGGCCTCGTCAACGACACTGAACACCACGTCCACCTCTTCATTGACAAGAACCTCCAAAATGCTCCCCGATTAAGCTTCCATCCCAATGACAACACTGGAACGATTATTATTAGTCAAGAGGACTTTATAAAGTTTTTGGACGCTATGGGGAATAGTTATGAGTTTATTGAACTGTACGATTGATAGGAGAAGTAACAATATGGATAAACAAGAAATATTGAAATACTTGGAAGAGCATCAAAGCGAGACACCTTCAAACTGGCGAGAAGAAGCACAATGGCGCAGGGAAAACCGCGATTGGCTTCGCTATTCCCAGCATATTGCCGTGAAAATGCTCCTTTACATGAAGAAAGAGGGACTGACACAAGCAGAGATGGCGGAACGTTTGGGCTGTACGCAACAAAATATATCACAGATTCTCAAAGGAACAGAGAACCTAACCATTGAGACAATTGCAAAAATAGAACGCGCCACAAATCAAAAGTTGATGGCTTTTGATGCATAACCCAATGACTTACAAGGGATGATTATCATTAGCCAGGAAGACTTTATCAAGTTCCTTGACGCTATGGGAAACACTTATGAGTTTATTGAACTGTATGACTAGATTTTACATTAAGTAAGAATAATATCGATTATTGATATCCATGAGAAAGCCCAACGGATATTGGACATATGATACATGTTATGAAGAGGCCAAAAAATACAAATCAAGAAGTGGCTTTAAAAAAAAGTGTGGAAGAGCATATAAAGTAGCAAGTGATAATGGATGGCTGACTGATTATATTTGGTTTGAAAGGCCTGAAAACAGGAGGAAAAAATGGAACCGTGAGACTTGTTATAATGAGGCTAAAAAATACAATTCAAAAAATAAATTTCAAATAGGTAGTAGTAGTGCGTATAATGTAGCATGGAAAAATGGATGGCTCGATGATTACATTTGGTTTAAAAACCCAAATATAAAATGGGATTATGACGCTTGCTATAATGAGGCCAAAAAATACAAATCAAGGACTAAATTTTATAAAAGCAATAATCAAGCATATCAAACCGCAAGAAAAAACGGGTGGCTTGACGATTATACTTGGTTCTCGCCATCAGCATCTGCAAAAAGGTGGAATTATGATACTTGCTATGAAAAGGCCAAAAAATACAAATCAAGAAATGAGTTTTTGAAAAAATGTGTTGGCGCATATCAAGTTGCATTGAAAAACGGATGGCTTGATGATTACACATGGTTTTCACCGTCAGCCTCTGCAAAAAAATGGGACCATGATACTTGTTATAAAGAAGCAAAAAAATACAAGTCAAAAATAGAATTTCAAAAGAATAGCGGAGGTGCATATCATGTTGCGAGAGAAAACGGATGGCTTGATGATTATACTTGGTTCCAAAAGCCAATTGTAAGTGAAAAACACATTTATATAGTATACAAATATGAAGATGCAGATACGAATGCAGTATATGTCGGATTAACAAATAATATAAAACAAAGGCATAGAGAACATTGTAAAGGCCATCTTATACATGGAAAAAGAAAATACGATATTGTATATAGATATTTTCACGATACATTAGGGAAGGAAGTACCTGAGCCTATAATATTACACAAAGATATTCTTGCTGATAATGCAAAGGAATATGAAAAGAAATATGTTGAACAATTTATGAATGATGGTAAACTTGTATTAAACATTGCAAAAACAGGCTCTCTTGGCGGATATGGAATATGGACAAAAGAAGGATGTAAAAACGAGGCTAAAAAATACAAATCAAGAAGTGAATTTGCGATAAAAAGCAATGGTGCATATGAAGCAGCAAGAAAAAATAGGTGGCTTGACTCATACACATGGTTTGAAGAAAAGAGAAAAAAAGATGGTTATTGGACTTATGAAACTTGTTACGAAGAGGCAAAGAAATACAAATCAAGAAGAGCGTTTGGTATGAATTGTGGAACCGCATACAGGGTTGCAAGGAAAAACGGATGGCTTGATGAATACATTTGGTTTAAAGAAAAACAAAAGCATAATTATTGGAATCAGGAGACTTGTTTTGAAGAAGCAAAGAAATACAAAGCAAAGAGTGAATTTGCTAAAAAAAGCGGAGGTGCGTATAATTTAGCTAGAAAAAATGGATGGTTGAATGACTACACTTGGCTTAAGACTCCTGAAATAAAAAGAAAATGGAATCGTGAAACATGTCGTAACGAGGCTGAGAAATACAATTCAAGAAATGAGTTTGCAAAAAATAGCAGAGTTGCATACCAAGTTGCTAGAAAAAACGGATGGCTTGATGATTACACTTGGTTTAATAAGAAGTCAAATCGACTTGAATTGTTTGATAACCTTTAAACTACCTATTCACCATTCAAAAGCAATTCCGCTTCCCCCTGTGCAATCTGTTTGGCGTTCAATGGCTAGACCACCGACTGCCCTGTTTCTCTCTCCACAGCCTTGCGGGCATCGTTTGCCACGGCTCCGCCACGGCGGGCAATGCCTGCACTCTCGGCCATTCCCTTAGGGTTTTCGTTTCTGGAAATCTGCGTCGTAGTAGCCTCTGCAAGCATATTGATGGCAATTTCAAGGTCGGTCATGTTATCGCGCAGGTTCTCTTTCTTCAAGCCTTTCAATTGCTTGTATTCTTTGGCAGAAAGACCGCTCCACTGGCGATAGATGATATCGGTCAGCGAGGCAAACTGCACACCTTCCTCCAATCCAGCGCGTTTCCACTCATCGGTCAGGTGCTTCCTCACCTCTATCGACTTTATCCGCTGATTAATCCATGCCTCCGAATAGCCCAGTCTGCGGTAATCGGCCACAGCCTGTTCGATGGAGAGCTCGGGGTCTTGCATCTGGTCAATACGTTTTGCCGCCACCTGTGCCATCCACTGCTTGAAAGGCTCTGCCTTCGGCGACGGAATGGATTGGATGAGACGGAAAATGCCTTCTGTATCAGAAGCATCTACCAACCTTAACTTACCGTCTGCCGCTCTCATTCGAACCGGGGTACAAATTGTACCCCAGTTGGTTTGAAGCCCAGTGTCACGGTTTCGGATTTTTTTTAGATACTGCTTTGGATCCGCACTATCCGTAAGTACAGCTATAATATCCACTATGGAGAAATACCACTTCTCCTTTTCCGTATCCCAAACGGTACGCACTTTCTTCTGTTCAAATAGTTGTATGGCTTGTTTTTGTGTCATAGTATTCTGAATTGTTCATTAACTCTGCAAATATACAAAATTTCAGCTTATCCTGCAAGATTTTTTTATAACTTTGCGCTTGAAAGCAATCTTTAAATTTTGAATTTTAAATCTTAAATCAATGGATACCGAAAAAATCAAGCAAGCCGCTGAGATCCTCTCCAAGGCGAAGAACATCGTGGGCTTCACCGGCGCGGGCACCTCGGCCGAGAGCGGCATCCCGCCTTTCCGTGGCAAGGGCGGCATTTGGAACCAGTACGACCCCAACTCCTTAGACATCGACTTCTACTACCGCCACACCAAGGAGTCGTGGAAGATCATCCGTGAGGTGTTCTATAACTTCTTCAGCAACAAGGACATCAAGCCCAACCCTGGACATCTCATTTTGGCCAAATGGGAGAAGGAAGGCCGCCTGAGCAGCGTCATCACGCAAAACATTGATGACCTGCACACCGTGGCGGGCAACAGCGTGGTGTATGAGTTCCATGGCAACATGTCGCGCTTTGTCTGCACCAAATGCGGCCACAAGGTCGATGCCAAGAGCCTGACACTCACCGAGGAACCGCCCCGTTGCGCCCAATGCGGCGGACTGATGAAGCCCGACTTCATCTTCTTCGGCGAGGGCATCCCCGAGGACGCTTATTACGGCTCGGTGCGCGCTGCCGAAAACTGCGACGCTTTTGTCATCATCGGCACTTCGGGACAGGTCAGCCCGGCCAACATGATTCCTGGCATCGCCAAGCGTCATGGCGCCAAGATTATCGAAATCAACATGGAGCCTTCGACCTATACGAACTACATCACGGATATTTATCTCGAAGGCAAGTCGGGTGAGATCCTGCCCGCGATTGATGCTTTGATGACTAGGTAAACACGGCTTCAAACATCCGTTTGTAGGCTTCAACCTTTTTGTCAAATGACAAAGGATAAGCGCGTGAAGATGAGGGTAATCTATAAAGTGTAAGACCTTCTCTTAGCATGATTTGTGCGTTAGGAGAAGGAATAGAATTCTTATTGTAATAAGCGCATACTTCCGTGGTGGCTTTCTCGCCCGTCGTTGCGATGGCGTGACATTGCGGCATCTGTTTCAGAAGGGCTTCAATATCGGTATGTTCCACGATCTCTAAGAAAGCATCTGAGGCGTTGTCTTTCAGCCTGTTGACTGCCGTAGCCGTATCGAAGAAAGCAATGCCTTTCTCGTTCAGAAACGCAATGATTTCATTCATTTTGAAGCATTTGCGCTCAGTGTCCACGAAATGGTTCTTGTCGCCGAACCAGATTTGGCCTTCAATGCGCCAATGGTCATTGATGAAGTTGGGGTAGAAAAAGTCCATGCACCAGCGTTTCTTTGGTGGCGGGAAACTGCCTAAGAATAAGACTCTTGCGTTTTCAGGAAGGAAAGGCTTTAATGGGTGGTATTCAATCATGCTATTAGCGATTCTTTTAATACTAAATGAGACCAATTATGACATTTTTTCCCTTTTACCGTCATGGCGGACAAGGATCCGCCATCTCCCAAGCGCGAAGACGAAATCCTTCTCGCACTTGAGATTGCGGGTCAAGCCCGCAATGACGGTTAGGGCATGAGTTCAGTTGTTCCCGCTAGATATGCTCCTACCTTATTAATGCACAAAGTCCCCTTAAAGACCTTAAACCTAATTCTTAACTTATCGGCCTTAACGGTCTGAAAACGAAAAAGTCGCTTGTAACCGATGGTGGTGGTTGGTTCATCTACTTCAATAGGCAACCATTTGCCATTAAAGTAATAGTCTAAATAGAATGCATCAACATTCTGTCCTAAAGGAATATACTCTTGCAATAACAAACGGTTGAATGCCGTAGTCTTGGGGAAATCGAAGATGAGTTCGGCTTGGTGTATGCTGTCTTCGGTGGCCCAATAGTGGGTGTACACGTCACTCAACACATTCTTGGCCCTAAACCTCCAACCTCTCGTGTTGCTGGCGGTCACTTTACAGCCTTGCAGCAAATCGTTGACAAACTCCTTTTGTAGGCTTTGATACCAATGTACGGCATTGGCAGAGTCGATGCTGGGTATCCTACCCTCTTGATTCACAGGGAAATTGAGTAGCAGGTTAGTGTTATGGCCTACACTATTGTAATACAAATCGGTCAGTTGTTCCACAGTCTTCACCAGACTATCCTCACTGGCATGATAGAACCAACCTGGACGGATGGACACATCTACCTCGGCCGGTAGCCAGGCCTCACCACCACGGTAGCCTTGCTGCAAGGCCTTTGTATTGTTAAGCGATTCGAAATCAGCTTTGTACATGCACCATTGCGTGGCACTTGCCTTGCCCTCTTCATTGCCAATCCAGCGCAAAGTGGGTACCGTGCCACCGAAGATGGATGCTTCAGGACAGTATTGCCAAACGATGTCCCTTGCCTTCTCGTAGTTGTAGTATTTCTCTGCCACAATAGAGCGTATGTCACTGACACCGCCATACCAGCCCGTGCCGCCATTAGCACCATCAAACCAGAACTCGAACAAAGGTCCGTAATTGCTCACAAGTTCCTCAATCTGTTTGTGATAGATATCCACATAGCCTTGATAGCCATACTCAGGCTGGTTGCGGTCCCAAGGCGAAAGATACAATCCAAACTTCAAGCCATGCTTCTTGCAGGCCTCAGCAAGCTCATGAACCAGATCTCCTTTCCCATTCTTATAATAGGTGTTCTTGATGGAATACTCAGTAGTCTCAGTTGGCCAAAGGCAGAAGCCGTCATGGTGCTTGGCGGTGAGAATCACACCTTTCATGCCAGCGGCTTTCAAGGTCATGACCCATTGCTCACAGTCCAAATTTGTGGGATTGAAGGTATAGGATGGGGTGTTGCCGAAGCCCCATTCCATGTTGCTAAACGTGTTTAAACCGAAGTGTATAAACGCGTAGGTTTCAAGTTGTTGCCATTCTAGTTGTTGCTGACTTGGAATAGGATAACTAGGTTCGGGATGATGAACACATGAGGCCAAAGCCAAAAAAGCTAAAGCCAATAGATGGTTTGTCGTTTTACGCATACGGCATCAAATTTTCCACAAAAATATGAAAAATTCGACCTTTACAACCGTTTTTTTTCCTAATTTGCTCCCAATTTGCAAAACGGAAACTATGAACACAGAAG
>JAEEGH010027289.1_pt1 | contig 11312 bp, 8 predicted proteins | sample 9134181 | NCBI WGS metagenome assembly JAEEGH01 (sample SAMN16246544, study PRJNA631951) | gut metagenome | biome: gut microbiome; feature: rumen; material: DP-attached | host: Bos | place: Iran: Karaj | collected 2018-10 | reverse complement strand
CTGGCCGCGCGCGACCTTGTCGACCTTGCCGGCGTAGACGTTGCGGGTGGAGAAGACGTAGCCGTCGGCGTCGTCGAGGAGGATGACGAAGCTGGCCTTGATCAGGGCGAGGACGTCCCTGCCTTCGGCGAGGGCGAGGCGCTTCGTGCTGCCCTTGGTGATGACGGCGACGACTTCCTTGCCGCCGGGGAGGGAAACGGCGATCTCGTCGTTGGTGGCGCCTTCGACAATCTTGGCGACTTTGCCTCGATGACTTTGATTGCTGTTCAGGAAACGTGGCCCCTGAGGCAAGGACGATGAAGGATGCGGCGGACCTGGCGCCTGCGGGTTTTGGAAGACGCGCCGCGTTCGTCGCGGGACCGAAGATAGGCAAATCGCCACGCCTGTCAACATTCTCGTGACTAAAAAATCGATCCCGCGAGAAATTAATATATAATACATTGATTTAATTAAATATTCTTGGTCACTAGTTTACTTAGATTCGTTTTTTTCAGATTGGCTCCATTGGTGGGAAACCCCACGTCTGGCACCTTTCAACGATTCCAGCCTGAGAGGGACCCGGCGATGATTTTCCGTCTCCGCATTCGTTCCCTCCCTTCCGTTGCCTGTCTCTGGCAGGGCGCCGGCCGGAGGGAGGCGGGAGAGGCGGCCTCGTTCGTGGCGGCGCCATTTGCGGATGCGTGAGCCGGGAGGCAGGCCTTGCTGCCGTCCGGCGGAACTCGTGGTGGCAAAAAACAAGAGACAATGGATGCGATTGAAGATACGGTGTTTCGTCCGGCTGCCTCTCTCCTGGCATCGCTCCTGCCGGCATGCGGCCGGCGCGGGCGAACGTCTGAGGACTTCGGACGATATCGCTGAATCTACGCCTCTAGGTGTGCAGGATGATAAAACAGTACAAGCAGATCTTTGCCGGCTTTTTCTTTCTCCTCGGGCTTGCGTGCCTCGTCTTCTTCGCGCTTTCGCACTACATGGACAGCAGGACGGCCCAGGACGTGCGGAGGATCGCGCACGTCCATCTGCAGGGCATGCTGGATCAGGAAAAGGACCGGTTCGAAGCCATCAAGGCCATACGGCGCACGCAGATGAACTCTCTCAAGGATGCGCTGCGGCGGCTGGATATCGGAGCGGACGGCGAGGCCGTCAAGGCCACCATCGTCCGCGCGGCGCTCTTCCAGAACCTTGCCAACTGCTCCCTCGTCGAGGCGGACGGAACGCTTTCAAGCGTGTACGGGGCCCCCATTGTCAAGCTCGGCGATCCGGACTTTCTGCTCAAGGGCATTCTCTCTGGCCGGGAGATCGTGACCGGCGGATGGACGGCCAGAGAGCAGCTGATCATCTACGCCGCATCCCTTTCGGTGCCCATGCCCGGAGGGAAGCGGAGCGCAGGGATCCTGTGGTGCAAGCCCATCTCCATGTTCCAGCGGATGATGAATCTGGACAATCCGGAGTCGCTCGTCATGTTCCGGCTTATCCGGCGTGACGGAAGCTACGTTGTCCAGAGCAGAGGAACCGAGAAGGACAACTACTACAGCCAGCTTCTGGCCTACGGCACGCCTGAGAGCAGGACCATCGGCCAGGCCGTGGCGGACATAAAGCAGGCTGTCGCCTCCGGCAGAGATTTCGTGGCGAATTTCAGGCATGTCAATCCGGAGAGGGGTGTTGACGAGCGCAGGTGCGTCCGCGGGGTCCCGCTCATGGACAGCAACTGGTACCTTGTGGCCGTCATCCCCTACGGCGTGCTCGACGAGGTCATCGAGGGAATGGGGGCGTCGATGTCCTGGGGCGCCATGGCGTCGGCATCCGTGCTGGGGGCCGGCATCCTGCTCGTCTTCCTCTTCTACCTGCGCGTGGTCAGGGGCCAGATGCAGGAGGCCAGGGACGCCAAGGAGAAGGCCGAGGAGGCGCAGGCGACCGCCGAGCAGGCCAACCGGACCAAGAGCGATTTCCTCTCCAACATGAGCCACGACATCCGCACGCCCATGAACGCCATCGTCGGCCTGACCAGCATCGCCAGGGATCACGTGGACGACTCCGCCCGCGTGGACAGCTGCCTCAAGAAGATCATGATTTCCGGCAAGCAGCTGCTCGGGCTCATCAACGACGTCCTCGACATGTCCAAGATCGAGAGCGGCAAGATGACGCTGAAGCTCGAGGAGATTTCCCTGCGCGAGACCATGGAGACCATGTGCGACATCGTCCGCCCGCAGATCAGGGACAAGGGACAGAACTTCGACATCCACATCTCAAACATTCTCTCGGAAAACGTCTACTGCGACGGCGTCCGCCTCAACCAGGTGCTCCTGAACTTCCTCAGCAACGCCATGAAGTTCACGCCCGAAGGCGGAAGAGTCGACATCGAGCTCTGGCAGGAGCGCTCGCCCAAGGGCGCCGCCTTCGTGCGCACCCACTTCGTCGTCAGGGACACCGGCATCGGCATGTCCGAGGAGTTCAAGTCCAAGATCTTCACGGCCTTCGAGCGCGAGGACAGCCGGCGCGTGCACAGGACGCAGGGCACGGGCCTCGGCATGGCCATATCCAAGTACATCGTGGACGCCATGGGGGGCTCCATCGAGGTGGAGAGCGCGCCCGGCAAGGGCACGCGCTTCCACGTGGCCGTGGATCTGGAGCGCGCCGCCGAAACTGGGAGCGACATGAAGCTGCCTCCGTGGAACATCCTCGTCGTGGACGACAGCGCGGAGCTGCGCAGGACGGCGGAGCTCTCCCTCAGGGATCTCGGCACGAGGCCGCAGACCTGCCGCAGCGGCGAGGAGGCCGTCGAGCTCCTGCAGAAGGCCCACGCCGCCGGCGGTGGCGGGAACTACTTCGCCGCGCTCATCGACTACAAGATGGACGGCGGCATGAGCGGCGTCCAGACGGCCTTGAAGCTCCGCGAGCTTCTTGGGGAGAGCGTTCCCCTCCTCCTGATCTCCGCCTACGACTGGGACGACATAGAGGAGGAGGCCAAGGCGGCCGATCTTTCCGGCTTCATTCCGAAGCCGCTCTTCAAGTCCACGCTCTACCGTGCCCTGAAGCGGTTCAGCAACGACGCGGCGGGCGCCCCGGAGGACGAGGCTGCCGCCGCCGAGGAGAAGACGTCTCTTGAAGGGATGCACGTGCTGCTGGCCGAAGACCAGCCCCTCAACGCCGAAATCGCTGTCACCATCCTCGAGGAGGCCGGAGCCAGGGTGGACCACGCCGAGGACGGCGCCATTGCGTCCAGAATGTTCCAGGAGTCCGGCGAGGGCTGGTACGACGTCGTTCTCATGGACCTGCGCATGCCCAACATGGACGGCATCGAGGCCGCGAAGGCCATCCGCGCCATGGCGCGGCCCGATGCAGGCACGGTGCCCATCATCGCCCTCACGGCGGACGCATTCGCCGAGGACGCCCAGCGGTGCATGGATGCCGGCATGGACGCCCACATGGCCAAGCCCGTCAACGTCAAGATGCTGCTGCGGAAGCTCGCGGGGCTGCATCGCCGCAGGCAGGACAGCTCCGGTGAAGAGTAGGTGCTCAAGCCCATGGGTGCCATAACGCGCGACGATGCGCCGGCGTCCTGACCCTGGAGCGACCGCCTGGAAGCTCCGGCTCCACCTGCCGAACGGAGGCGGCACCGCTTGAAGCCGACATCGTGCAGCTGCTGGTGGGATTCGCAGCCGTGGCGGCTTCCGTTGGCGCAGGCCTGTCTAACCCATTCCTTTGCGATGGGCTTGTTCTGCGGGACGCCCTGGCCAGTGGCGTGCATCTCGCTTAGGTCGCACTGTGCTCCGGCATGCCTCTGCGCGGTTGCCTTTGTGCGTACCAGCGGCGGGCTTCGACGTAGTCCTGCGGGACGCCGCCATGGGCTCTGGATGCCCGCCGGCCCCCGTCCTGTCTGCGGTAATTGGCATTAGCAGACATTTCCAGCAGGCTCTGGAAGCGCACTCCGGAGCGGAAGGAGATGCGCGGAGCGACGCCTCCGTGGCGGCCATGCGCCGGCAGGCGGCCAACGTGGCACTACCTCCTGTCCTTGCGCTCCACGCGGAGGCTGGCCAGGCGATTCGTCAGCGCCCAGACGTCGATGGGTTTGGTCATGTGTGCGTCCATGCCGGCCTCCATGCACCGCTGGGCGTCATCGGCGAATGCGTCCGCCGTGAGGGCGATGATAACGATTCCGGCATCTGGGCGGTCCATGGAACGTATGGCCCGCGCGGCCTCGAAGCCGTTCATGTTGGGCATGCGCAGGTCCATGAGGATGGCATCGAAATGGCCTGGCTCCGATTCGGCGAAGCGCTTTTGCGCCATGACTCCGTCCTCGGCCCATTCCACGGTGCAGCCGGCATCCTCTAGGATGGCCGTCGCGATCTCGGCGTTGAGGGGCTGATCCTCGGCCAGCAGCACGCGCATGCCCTTAAGGGACGGCGGCGCCTCTTCCGCGGGGCACCCCTCGGCGACCTCGCCGGCGCCGGCGAGCCGAGTCAGGGCGCGATGGAGCGAAGTCTTGAAGAGGGGCTTCGGAATAAAGGCGGCAATGCCGGCCGCCTTTGCCTCCTCCTCGATGTCGCTCCAGTCGTAGGCGGAGACGAGAATTTCAGAGACCTTGTCGCCGGTCGCTTCTCGTATCTTCGTCGCCGTCTCGATGCCGTTCATGTCGGTCATCTTGTAGTCGATGATCGCGGCGAAGAAATCCTCGCCGGTCGCGTGCGCCCTGGCGGCCATCTCGACGGCCTCCTCGCCGCTGCGGCATGTCTGCGGCCGCGCGCCGAGCTCTGCAAGGGCCTCCGCGGCCGCGCTGCACGCATCGCTACTGTCGTCGACCACGAGCACGTTCCATGGCGGGAGCTTGAGGTCGTCGCTGGAGCCGTGGACGCGCTCCAGATCGAGGCGGAGGTGGAAGCTTGTGCCCTTGCCGGGCTCGCTCTGCACCTCGATGGTGCCCTCCATGGCGTCAACGATGCACTTAACGATGGCCAGGCCGAGGCCCGTGCCCTGGGTGCGGTGTACGCGGCGGCTGTCCTCGCGCTCGAAGGCCGTGAAGAGCTTCTTCTGGTACTCCTCCTTCATGCCCATGCCGGTGTCCTTCACCGCAAAGTGCGTCTGCACCCAGCCTTCGCCCCTGGCGGAGGGCTCCTGCCAGAGCTCGACGTCGACGCTTCCGCCTTCAGGCGTGAACTTCATCGCGTTGCTGACGAGGTTGAGCAGCACTTGGCTGAGGCGCACGCCGTCGCAGAAGACCTGCTCGGAAAGGATGCGGGAGACGTGGACGTCGAAGTTCTGCCCGTTGGACTTGATCTGCGGCCGCACTATGTCGCACAGCGTTTCCAGGGTCTCGCGCAGGGAGAGGCTCTCCAGCTTCAATTCCATTTTGCCGCTCTCAATTTTGGACATGTCGAGGACGTTGTTGATGAGGCCGAGCAGCTGACGGCTGGACGCCGTGATCTTCTTGAGGCAGTCCTCGACGCGGACGGCGTCGTCCCTGTGCGCGCGGGCGATGGCGGTCAGGCCAACGATGGCGTTCATGGGCGTGCGGATGTCGTGGCTCATGTTGGAAAGAAACTCGCTCTTCGTCCGGCTGGCCTGCTCGGCGCGCTCCCTCGCGTCTTCGGCTTCCTTCAACGCCTGCTCGGCGCGCTCCCTCGCGTCTTCGGCTTCCTTCTGGGCGGCCGTCGCCTTCGCGGCTGCGGCCTCTTCCCTGGCCGTCGCGACCCTTGCATCGGCCAGAGCCCGTTCCGCGGAGGCCCAGGCATCCTCGAGGGTCGCCGTTTGGCGCATCGTCATGAGCATGTACATGGCGAATACGGAGAGGAGTCCCGCAGACAGGACGAGCACGGCCAGGACGGTGGCAAGAAATCGCGAGCGGTTCATTCCCTCGATGGCCTTGTCGATGGCGCCGTAGGACATGGCGGAGACGAGGTACCAGTTGCTCCCCTTCAGCGGCACGGCGCGCACGCAGTAGCGGTCGTTCGTGTCCAGGCCGTCGACGTGGGCGCTCAGCGTGTAGACTCCGCCGGCGGCGACGGCCTGCAGGAATCCGGTCGCGGCGTCCGCGCCCGTCTCCCCGCCGCCGGGCACGGCGTGCCTGCGCAGATATTCCGCGTAGCTAGGTGCTTCGGCGCCGTCGCCGATGATGTAGCTGGAGTCGCGCCGGACGATGCGGTGCTTGACAAGGCCACCCGTCTTGTTGAGGAACAGCCTGTCCCGGAAGGCCCGCATCGGCTTGCACCAGAGCATGCCGATGCTCGTGCTTCCGTTGGACATGGTAAGGCGCAGGGGCGTGGCGTAGACGATGACCTGCATGGAGTCCGTCCAGGCGCCGGTCACGGCGCGCCGGCCGGCCTGCAGGTTTCCGCGGAGGAAGGAGCCGTCGCCCAGCCGTACGATGGACTCGCCGTAGACGGTCTCCGTCTCGCCGGAGTCCGAAATGAGCGAGCAGTTCTCCGCAGACTGGAACGCCGCGAAGCGGCGCAGCACGGCAGCCGTCTTGTCGTGGTCCGTCGCCACGTCGTGCCTGGCGAGCTCCCGCAGGATCGAATCGACCTGCCTGAAGCGCAGGTCGACGATGGCATCGAAGCGTTCGGACTCGAGCTCGCTGATGCCCTGCAGATGGACATGGGCAATCCGGCTGACGTCGGCTTCAGTTTGACGGGTTGTGTACGAGGCGAGCAGCGCGAAAACAGCGACGGCGAGCAGGAGGATGAAGAGCAGACCGCCGATGATAACCTTGATTTCTTTTCTCATGGCAAGGGGGGGAGGGAACATGAATCCGGGGACAAGAGGCGCTCCTGTGGAGCGCCATGACATATAAATGTAGCCGAAGGGGGCTTGTCCTTCAAGACATTCTGCCGGATGGTCTTGGTGCACAGCACACCCGTGTGGAACTCCGCGGGGACGTGCTGGAAAGCCATGCCGTAAGCAGACATTTCCCGGCCCTTGGAAGCGCCCGGAGAGGCGCAGAGCGGAGCTGGCGACGATGCCGCGCAGCAGTGGAGTCGCCGCTGGCATGCAGGTAGAAGATGGCCGTCTCGTTGCGCACCAGATGGCGGTGCAGGTCGAGCTTGTCTTCGACACTGTCGTCTGCCGGCGAGGGGAAGCCCGCCTGCACGGCCGAGAGGAAGAGCGGAAGCCCCGCGCGCTCCGGCGCCATGGGCGCGGGCAGTCGCATGCCTGCCGGCATCGTGTCCAGCCTGTCGTGTGCCTGATGCCATCCTATGCTCCTTTGCGGCCGACCAGGTCTGCGTCGCTGGGGGTAGTCTAGGATAATTTTTCCATAATGTAAGTAATTTGTGAAAATCTGTAAAAAATGGTAAACAATCAGGCACACCATCAGCCAGACTAGCCCCGAGTTCCTGGCAGTTCTTGAAAAGGCTAGGGCAGAGTACGCGTCTCTGCGCAGACAGGCGAAGCAGTAGCCACGCGGATCCCCCTCAGCAAGGCATGTGCAGGGAAGCCCCTGCATCCCCCGCAGAGGAGGAAAGGTGCGGAGCAGGTTCCGTGGCTTGAGGCTTTTCAGTGGCACGGGCAGGGGGCGGGCGCGCTGGCTCAGGCACGAAGACCAGGGGGGCATCGGCCTAAGGGCCATCCGTGCCGGTGGCGCCGAAATCGTCCAGCCTGTCGTTGTTGCATCCGTGCTGCCCCTCTAGACGGGCGGACTCCGCCTTTCCCGTTCATGCGACGACAGGCGCGACGCTGGAAATCTGGGAACTAAACTCCTCCCTACGTCAGGCGGGAGGAGATGGGGGGCGGTTGTGAAGAGGCTATTTCCGCTTCTCGGGCAGGACGCGGTAGCGGGAGCACTGGACGTGGTGTCGCTCCTTGGGGTTCATCGTGCCGTCGGCGTTGAATTCATAGTAGGCGACATCGTACTTGACAATGATGTTCTCCCTGGACGGCTTTTCAGGGGTTGCGCGGATCACGTAGTCGGTGGAGCGCATAAGCCTCTGTTTCTGGTTCTGGATGATTCCGTCGCTGTCCATGATCTCCTTCGTTGCCTTGAAGGCGATGCCCGGGTCGCCTCTGTTGTAGTCAACGTCGGACCAGAACCAGTAGCGGACGCCGTCAACCTTCACTTTTTCATTTTTTCCAACTGCAAAGGAGACATAGAAGTTGAGAGTGTCCCCGACGTGCACGTCCGCTTCGTCCATGCCGTCGCACTTGATCTGGTCGATTTCGCCCCTGTCTTCGACTTCCTTGACGACGGGGGCCTTGGTGGCGGCGCATGTCGCGCTGGCACCGAGGAGAAGGGACAGGGTCAAGGCAGAAAAAAGGGTCTTATTCCAGGGCATGGGTTGCCTCCAAGTTTGCGGGTTGACGATGAAGCAGGCGTATCAGCGGAGGAAGAGCGGGTCAATCAGGAGTTCACGCTCGGCACCCGGACGCCTTCTCCTGAAGAAGCGACACGGCGCTGGAGCCGTGACCCTTGAGTACGGCTGGTATCGGGGGTGCAGGGCCGGAGCAGGATGCGCCCCGGTGCTGGGAAGCCGAAGGCGCAGGAATCAGGGATGCACGGCACGCCAGCGGTGCTTCCCGGCCGTCTACAGGAGCACCTCGGAAACGGCGTAGGTCACGGCATGCCCGGCGATGCTCACCCGCTCTCCCCGCAGGCTGCAGAAGAGCATGCCGCCCCGCGCCGATGCCTGCCGGCAGACAAGTTCCTTCCTGTCTAGTCGTCTGCCCCAGTAGGGTGCAACAAGGCAGTGGGCCGCGCCGCAGACGGGATCTTCAGGAATGTTGAACTTGGGGCCGAAGGAGCGCGTCTGGCAGTCGGCCTGCCCCCCTGGCACATCCCTCGCCGTCACGTGCACGAGGCGGGCCTCGAGTCTGCGCATGGCCTCAAGGTCGGGTCTGATGCCGGCTATGGAGGCAGGGTCCTTGAAGACGCAGAGCAGGTCGCCGTCAAGCCAGCACTCGTCGGGCACGGCGCCGCCGAGGCTTGCGGCGATTCTCTCCGTGACCGGCACGGGCTGGAGTCGGCTTGCGGGAAAGTCCATTTCGTAGAGGTCGTCCCGGCGCGCTACGGGTAGGTCGCCCTTGCACTTCGAGGCAAAGCAGACGGCCTGCGCTTCGGGCTGGACATAGGAAAAGAGAACATGGGAGGAGGCAAGCGTAGCGTGGCCGCAGAAGTCTATCTCGCCTCCCGGCGTGAACCAGCGGATCGCCCATCGGCCGTCTTCCAGAGGATGGACGAACGCTGTCTCCGAAAGGTTCTGCTCCATGGCCATGCTCTGCATGAGTCCGTCATCCAGCCAGCCGTCCAGCACGCAGACGGCGGCTGGATTGCCCCGGAATATCTTTTTCGTGAAGGCGTCGACGACGTAGAGCTTCATGCTGCTACCTCCAAAGGGCGAGATTGAGAACTCCAGAGTACGCGCTGGGCAGGAGACAGGCAAGGTGGCGCACGTCCTGCAGAAGAAGCCGAAGCCGGCTCTTCCGGCGCCCCTGCACGTTCCTCAGTCTGGAACAGCCTTGACGAAACGCAGAGGCTTCTCCTCCAGAAGAAGGAAGCTGCCAAAGAAGACATTGATGAACTGCATCTGCGGGAGCCGGAGGCAGGTCGCCTTTCCCGTTCCTCCCGCCCGGCGCCTCTTCTCCCTCCAGCCACCAGGCTTTCCCATCCCCGTCGCCTTCCGCGCCTCCTTGCCCGGGGGCATGAGACGGGCACGCAAGAGGGACAGGGTGGCGCTCCTTGCCGGCGGGAGCCCTGCCATGCCCGCCGGTGGCCCGCCTGTCGGCTACAGCTGCGCCAGCAGGGCGTCCACGTCCTCTTCACGGGGGCCCAGCTCGCGGCGATGCGCATCACCGTCCTGCCCTCTTCGCCTTCCTCCCAGCTGCAATGTCGGCGATGCGCCCAAGGCGCGCACGCTCGTCAGGAGAGAGTTCGACAAAGATCTGGTTGGTCGGCGAGGGGTAGGTCAGCCGGAGGCCCCTGGCGCGCAGGGCGGCCCTTATCCGGTCCGCGGTCGCAATCGCCCGGCGGCCCAGTCCGGCGTAGAGGCCGTCCTCAAAAAGCGTCTCGAACTGGATGCCCGCGATGCGCCCCTTGGTGAGCAGAGGGCCTGCGCGCTTGACCTGCGTGAAGAAGCGGGGTGCCGTGCCGGGAATCGGGAAGACGACGGCCTCTCCGAAAAGGGCTCCGCATTTAGTGTCCCCGATGTAGAAGGCGTCGGCAATTCTGGCGATGTAGGCAAGGCTGGCATCGTTGGCTTGGCAGCCGAGGGCGTAGACCAGCCTCGCGCCGTCGACGTAGAGAAGCATGCCGGCTTCGCGGCAGGCCCGGCCAATGGACTCGAGCTCTGCCAGGGAGTAGAGCGTGCCGTACTCCGTGGGCTGGGAAAGATAGACCATGCCCGGCATCACCATGTGCTCGCGGTTGGCGTCCTCCTGCCAGTCCGGGACTTGAGGAGCCGAACCCGGACGTCTACCGCGCCTGCTACGACAGGCAGGCGCAGAAAGAGGAATTAAGATGAAAACCGAATGTGACGCACTTAAGGCCGTGCATAGAGACTGGAGCACGCTCGGAGAGGTCCCCGAAGAGCTGCGCACGCCAGAGATCTGTCTCAATGCCTGCTGGTAGCGCGGCATGTCGCTGGTCGCCGTGCCGGAGCTAGTCCTGTCCACGGAGATCGGTCTTGTGGCGGTGAGCGCGGATCCGGAGGCACTGAAACTGGTGCCGGAGTGGCTGCTGACGCCAAAACTCGTCGCGGAGGCATGCGCGACCGCGGACGAGGAGGCGCCGAGCCCCCTGCGACTTGTGCCCGAGTCCGTGCGGACGTCTGCCGTCTGCATGGTCGCCGTGCAGGAGAACGGCAGGGCTCCTTCCCTCGTTCCGGAAGCCCTCCGGACGGAGGACCTGTGCCGGGATGCCTTGCGATAGTCGGAGCACGTCCTCTGGGCTGTGCCGACGGAACTCAGGGACGCCTTGGCCAGTACCGTGCGGGAGGTCGCCGGCGCAGCAGCCCGGAGCAGAGGTTTTTTCGCCATTGACGGCCCTGCAGAAGATGAATCTGCGGGGCCGTTCCGCTTTTTCGGGGTCAGGCAATGCAGGACGAGGGGCTGTTCACGATCTCGGAGGAACCGCCTTTGAGTCGAGCTTCGCGGGATTATCTCCCGTGGCCCCTTATGCCGCCGGGAGACGTGGAAGGATGAAGTCGGCCCGAAGCATCCCGCCCTAGGCCGTCCTGAAACGTCAAGGTGTCGGACTGCCAGTTGCGCCGAGGCCAGCCCAGTAGCCTTCCATTCTTCGACTCTCGTTGCCTGGGCCTGCACCAGCGTGGCGAGGTCGCCGAGGCCCAGGCACTGAAGGCTCGTCAGCGCCGGGGGCGTCTTTCAGGACTTCC
>JAEEGH010027287.1_pt1 | contig 11314 bp, 12 predicted proteins | sample 9134181 | NCBI WGS metagenome assembly JAEEGH01 (sample SAMN16246544, study PRJNA631951) | gut metagenome | biome: gut microbiome; feature: rumen; material: DP-attached | host: Bos | place: Iran: Karaj | collected 2018-10 | reverse complement strand
GTATATTTGATTTTTATCCCGGCCAGAAGACGTGGATACTCCTATGTCCCAGCGTTTCTTTGATTACTCCGATTTATGCTTTTTTCTCCTTAATATGTTTTGCGCTATTTATCGGTTCCGGTTAGGTTTATAATGCAATCTCCAAAAAAATGGTTTTGGGCACAAGGCAGTCATAATAGGCATCAATTTCATAAAAACCCATGCGGTGATACAAGGCCAGGGCAGTTTTCAATCCGGGCAGTGTGTCAAGCCTCAGCCACCGGTAACCGGCTTCTTTTGCGTCTGCCATGATCTTTCGTACCATCTTCTCTCCCAGTCCATGCCCGCGAAATTCCTGCCGAAGATAGAGCCTCTTCAGTTCTGCATGGTCGGCATCGGATTCCTTCATCCCCACACAGCCGGCCAGAGCTCCGTCAACATAGAGGAGATAGATCCGACCCCGAGGTGATGCGTATTTTTCTTCCAGACGGGCAATCTCCACGTCGTAATGCTGCTGTTCCAGCGAAACCAAAAACACAGGATCCGTCTCGACCAGCATTTTTGCATATTCCTCAAACAAAGGGATCAGTTTTTCCCGCCCTTCAATGGCAGAAACAAATTCGTATTTCAATGCTTCCTCCTATTTACGGGTTAAGAGATGTCATCGGGCTGATTTGCCAGTTTTGATGGTTGCTGCATATGCACTGTTGCACAAACCGAGAACAGCAGAGAGAACAAACAGCATTTCGATGCCAACCGTTTTCCAGATCCACCCTCCGAACAATGCGATCAGGACTGTGATGAGATGATTAACGGAGACACCGGTTGAGATCGTCGCCCGAACCTCATCAGCGCTGTCCGAAAGATCCTGGACATACACATTTGAGGCCATCGATGCAAGGGAAATAATGGAATCCAGCACATAGTTTACACAGCACACCAGGAATGCCGTATGCATCGGGAAGATATGATGTGCAAAACCATAAAAGAAGCAGACAATCACCAGAACAAGCGTATCGGTAATCATCACAATTTTGTAGCCGAAGCGGTCGATGATCTTCCCCACCAGCGGAGACGCAAAAAAGCAGCAGACAGAGGAAACAGCGAAAAGGATGCTGATCACCATGGCGCTTGCCCCGTAAAACAGCACCAGCACATAAGGGCCGAAAGTGAAAAAGACCTGCTTGCGTGCTCCGTAAAAGACCTCCAGCATATAGTATTTCGTATACTTCTTCCGGAAATAGAAGCGTCGCTTGGTCTCATCCGGAACGCTGCTTCCCGTCATATGCAGAGTAGCAAGGAACCCAAGAGCAATGACCCCCGCACTTGCGGCGAAAACACTCCGAAAGAGCCCTGTTGAACTTTCCCGAAAGAAGAACACCCCTATGATAACCAGGTAGCCTGCCAGGGTCCCGATCTGATAGACAGCGTGCTGCAGCCCCAGGGCTTCTCCGCCCCGCCCTTCTTTTGCATACTGGAGAGAGAGCGTATTCCGCATGCCGAGTTGAATATGATCGCCCAGGGAGTAGATAAAGATGCAAAAAATCACCAGTACCCGGCTTGCCGGAACAACTGCCTGGGCTGCCATGCCGGCCATCATGATTACAGCACCGATCCGGTAAATTTTTTCTGCGGAAAAAGTATAGAGTGCAGCAAGGATAAACACCAGCATAAGACCGGGCAGCTCGCGGAAGAACTCCGAAACCCCTTTGTCAAAACCTGACATGGACACAGCCTCAGCCAGGTAGTTGTCAATAACACCTTTATAAAGCCCGTATGACAATGCAAAGGTAATAATTGATCCGAAAAACGCTCGGAACCCGGATTCCTCCCGGAACACTTCGTTGAACCGCCTCATACATTTCCTCCGTACACAGCGGCTCCTTTTACCGGAGCCGCTGCTGAATCAAATAATCGTATTGGTTGATATTAGTATTCAGTATACCAGCAAGATAATATAATAGCAATCAGAATTATCATACAAGATCAGCTGTTCCGATACAGGAAAATATTTATCTTACTTTTTGTAAAATATACTTGACAAACTATCGCTTTTATGATACTCTCCTGATGAACTCAAAACAACAGGAGGAAGAATATGAAATCTATAGGTTTTGCAACAGGAATCCTGATCGGAGTCATCCTGGCTATTATTCTTTGCATCTTTGCAAATAAAAATCATAAGGCAAAGACCCAATATGACGAACGCCAGAAAGAAGTTCGTGGAAAGGGATATCAGTACGGGTTTTATACCATTGCGATTTTTGAGATTCTGATGATGATTTTTGACATGAGTGAAATCCAGTTCCCCTTTGATCATTACATCCTTCATTTTGCCGGTGTTGTGCTCGGGGGCCTCGTGTTATCCGGCTACTGCATCTGGAACGATGCTTACTGGGGGCTCAACAATAACCGCAAGCGTTTCGGGCTTATGTTTCTGGTTCTCGCTGTTCTGAATGCGATTCCGGTAGTCGGGTCTCTGACACATGGCACTTTTTCTACCGTTCCCTTTATCAACCTCATGGTACTGATCATGATGCTTATACTGGGGACCGAGCTGCTGGTAAAGAATACCCTGGAAAAGAGAGATTCCGAATGAAAAACCTCCGTTTGAAATCCGCTCGTGCGGCCAAAGATCTCTCCCAGGAAGAGTTGGCAAGACAGTGCAATGTCTCAAGGCAAACCATCAACGCTATTGAAAAGGGGGACTATAACCCCACCATCAACCTATGTATTGCTATCTGCAAAGCACTGGACAAAACATTGGATGAACTTTTCTGGGAATAAGTAGCATTATTTCTCACGATTTTAGATGTAAATATCTTCAATCGTGAGATTTTTACTTGACAAATTCTCACAAATGTGCTATCGTTTCTCACAGAAGGAAGGTGAGTAATCATGGCACAAAACAGAATCAAAGAACTCAGAAAAGAAAAGGGCCTCACACAGGTTGAGCTGGCCAAAGCACTCAACGTTTCCAAGGGAGCCATTGCCATGTGGGAAACCGGCAAGAGGACACCGACGTTTGAATATCTCCGCCCGATGAGCATGCTGTTTAACCGGGATCCGGACTATATCCTCTGTTATACCGATGATGCCTCCCCCATTTCCTGGGTCAAGAGAGAACAGACAATTGAAGAGACGTCTGAACAGTCGCTCTGGTTTAAAATCCGGGATCTGGAAGAAAGCATTCGCCGATATTCCGAGCTGGACGAATACGGGAGGAAGACGGTGGACTACCTGCTCTCCTGCGAGCATAACCGTTGCCGGGAGCAGGGGACGCTTTTTGATGTCAGCAATCTTGTCTTCTCTGTTGAGATTAAAGTAAAACCGACAGTGGAAGAAATAGCGGAAGAACCCGAAGAGCCGGAGCCGTGCTTAACCGAAGCCCAGCCGGAAGATGAAAGAGATTGTTAGAATGAACTATAGAACGGAACATGATTCCATGGGTGATGTGCAGGTTCCTGCAGACCGATACTGGGGTGCCCAGACGCAGAGAAGCCGGGAAAACTTTCCCATTGGGGTCGGGATTGAGACGATGCCGGGAGAGATCATCCATGCTTTCGGCATTCTTAAGAGTGCCGCAGCACAGGCAAACCATCTTCTCCGCCCGGAGAAAATGACAGCAGAAAAACTCGCGGTGATTGAGAAAGCCGCCTCCGAGGTCGCTTCCGGTGCGCTGAATGGCCACTTTCCTCTGGTGGTCTGGCAGACGGGCTCAGGCACTCAGACCAATATGAATGCCAACGAAGTGATTGCCAACCGGGCAAACGAACTGGCCGGGCAAAAGCTCTGCCATCCGAATGATGATGTGAATATGAGCCAGTCCTCCAACGACACTTTCCCAACGGCTTTGCATATTGCAGCCGTCTTATCCCTGGAAAACCGGTTGATCCCTGCGGCAGAGACATTGGTGCAAACGCTGATAGAGCTGGAGACCCTGCACCGTGGGATTATCAAGAGCGGTCGCACTCATCTGCAGGACGCAGTTCCCATTGCTTTTTCTCAGGAGATCAGCGGCTGGCGCAGCAGTGTGGAACGGGATCTCGAGCTTCTGCATCTTTCTGTCAGTCCACTGCATGAACTCGCATTGGGAGGTACTGCGGTAGGAACCGGGTTGAATGCCCCTGCAGGTTTTGCCGAACTCGCAGCACAAAAAATCTCTGCACTGACCGGCAAGCCCTTTGTGACAGCGAACAACAAATTCCATGCTCTCACCTCGCGTGACGAGCTTATCTTCGCTCACGGAGCTGTCAAAGCACTGGCTGCCGATCTGATGAAAATCGCAAATGACGTTCGCTGGCTTGCCAGCGGGCCGCGCTGTGGCCTCGGAGAAATCCGAATTCCGGAAAATGAACCGGGCAGCTCCATCATGCCCGGAAAAGTCAACCCTACTCAGTGTGAGCAGGTCACAATGGTCGCCGTTCAGGTCATGGGGAATGACACAGCACTTGGAATTGCTGCTTCCCAGGGTAATTTCGAGCTGAATGTGTTTTTGCCGGTAATTGCCTATAATTTCCTGCAGTCCGTACGCCTTCTGGCGGAGTCAATCCGAGCATTCACGGAAAACTGCGTCTGCGGCATCCGGGCGAATGAGGAAAAAATGCGGCAGAACCTGAACCAGTCCCTCATGCTGGTTACCGCGCTCAACCCTGTCATCGGGTATGAAAATGCAGCGGCAACTGCAAAGCTTGCTTATGCCGAAAACATTTCCCTGAAGGAAGCCTGTGTAAGGCTCGGTTTTCTGACAGAAGCGCAGTTCGATGCCGCTTTCCATCCGGAAGAAATGGTATAAAGCAGTACATCCGGCAGCTGATTACTGCCGGATAATTTTTTATGCTCAGAGCAGATGTTTATGTGATTCGTAAAACTCGTTGTAGTCCTTCAGCATGTATTTCAGCAGGGACGGCTGATCCAGGCCATATGGGCATTTGCTTACGCAAATCCGGCAGTTGACACAGTCATTGATCTTCTGCATCTTGGCATACCATTCGTCTGTCATATACTGCTGCCACGGGCTTCGGCGCAGCAGCATATTCATTCTTGCACAGTTACGGATTTCTATCCCGACCGTACATGGCATACAGTAACCGCAGCTGCGGCAGAAGGATCCCGCCAGTTCCTGCCGGTCTTTCCGGATCACTTCAGCAAGTTCCTCATCCATCGAAGGATTCTCTTTTGCCACCGCAAGCCACTCCTGCAGCTCTTCCATTTTCTGGATACCCCAGATCGGCACAACGTTATCATACTGTTCCATAAAAGCATGGCAAGCTCTGGCATTGGTCAGCATTCCGCCTGCGAGGCCTTTCATGGCAATAAATCCCATTCCTGCCTTTTTGCACTTTTCCGGCAATCCGCTGTCCCGCTCGTCGGAAATATAGCTGAACGGAAACTGGCAGGTTTCGAAATTACCCGTAGCGATACACTGTTCTGCAACATCCACGCGATGGCTTGTAAATCCGATGTGACGAATCCAGCTGCGTTGCTTTGCCTCCAGTGCACCGGCGAAAGCGCCTTCCGGATCATCAATATCCGGCACTTCTGCGACCTGATGGAACTGGAACAGGTCAATATATTCCGTTCTCATCATCTTCAGGCTGTTTTCAATGTGTGCCAGAACACCCGCTTTATCCCGTGCATGTGACTTAGTGGAGAGCACAATGTTTTTACGGACATCCGAAAGGGCAAGGCCGATCTTTTTTTCGCTGTCAGTATAGGCATTGGCCGTGTCAAAATACCGAATGCCACCCTCATAGGCAGCCTGCAGAAGACGGACAGCATCTTCCACACTGCAGCGCTGCAACGGGAGGCATCCCATTGCAGGTTTGGTAACCGTTAGCCCGGTATTCCCGAGCAGAAGTGTCTTCAGCGGGGTATTATTCATTACAGTAACTTCTCCTCTTTATAATTTGGTATCAGTTATCCCCTAAAGTTGGGGGGCAGCGTTTTCTTTTCTTCCATGAATTCCTTATAAAACGGCAGGAAAGTTTTCGGATCCCGGACAACACATCCTGTCGGCTTATGAGCACGGATCAAATCGCCGCATTTTCCGCAAGTCATACAGACTCGTTTCGGATCAATTCTGCCGTTTTTGATAATCTCATTGGCAAAATCCGGATCAGCAAATGCCATTCTCCCAAACAGCATTCCGTCACACAATCCCTGCTCGACAGCACCTGCAGCATACAGATCGGCGTACTGACGAAGGTACGTCGGTGCCGAGGCAAAAATCGTCATTTCCGGGACTGCCTTTTTGACCTGTCCGATTCCGTTGATCATTCGCGCAAGTCCCTCAAACGGGTGTTCCGGCGCATCATATTTCCCTGCATCAAAAGGCCGTGTAACATGGGTGGTTGCATAAGGATTTCCCATTGTCAGATTGATGAAGCGGAGCCCTTCCTCGTGATACAATTCCCTGACTAACCGGACAGGCTCTGTCAGATCTACTTCAAGGCCTCCATTTTCTCTCACACCGAACCCATACGGCCATGCATATCCATCATACAGGCCTAAACGGGAAGTAACAAAAAAGTTCTCTGTTTCTTCTGTTTTGGATGCCCGTATAGCATTTTTCAGCAGGCGGGTGCGATTCTCGTAACTGCCGCCGTAACGCCCGGGCCGTGTAAATCCGGAGAGAAGTTCTGCGAGCAGATACCCATGGCTTGACTTGATGTCGACCGCATCAAATCCGGCCTCTTTTGCCAGTTTTGCTGCAACACCAAAGCGTTCCTCCAAACTCTGAAGATATTCATCTGTAACAATACAGCTGTCATCTGCCGCCCGATATTGCTCAAGTTCCGGATGACGATAAACAATCATCGGCGCGGGCTTATTGTCCGGGTTACTGTATCGCCCACTGTGGTTTGCCTGCATAATCAGAAACGGAGCAAAACCATTTGCTTTTAATCCGGCTTCCTTGATCTCGGCTGTAAAGCGTTTATAGTCATCCAGATTTCTCTCTGTCAGCAGCAGCTGCGTTCTGGAAGACCGTCCTTCTTCTACAATTGAGATAGCTTCGAACCAGATGACCGCTGACCCGCCGACGGCCTCGTTGCAATAGCGGCGCAGCGTGTATTCGGACGGAGATCCTTCAGGAGTAGAGTCCGCCCCTTCCATCGGCGCTATTCCCATTCTGTTCTGGAAGACAATGCCCTCAACGGACAGGGGCTCCGCCAAAACATGTGTATCATCGGCAAAAGGCAGTGTTACACCAAGTTCCAAAGCTTTGCTTTTTACATCTTCAAGGCTCTTATAATGAAAACGTTCATGCTGCATTGGTTTTCCTCCACTTTCAAATTATATATACAGGAAACGATGCTACACTCTAAAAGCATCAGCTGTTCTACTGCGATAATGTTTCTCCCAGTTTTTTCTCCATCCCGCGGAAAGCGGAACGCAGGAAGATGACGGAGGCGGTCAGTGAGATGATTTCCGCTATCGGAAAAGCCCACCAGACCATGTTGACATCTCCCGTCTGAGCAAGAAGCCAAGCTGCCGGTACCAGCGCAAGCATCTGGCGCAGTATGGAAACAAACAGGGAATACATGCTTTTGTCCAGTGCCTGGCACGTCGAGCCCGTCACAATGCAGAAGCCTGCAAACAGATAGGAAAGGCTGATGCGCCGCAGCGCAGGCACCCCGATCGCCAGCATATTATCCGAAGGATTGAAGATTCCCAGAAGCACCTGAGGGATCAGCTGGAACAATGCCAGCCCGAGCAACATAAAACAGCATGCATACAGAACTCCAAAGCGGAATGTATTGTAGATACGTTCCTTTTTTCCTGCCCCGTAGTTATAACCGATAATCGGAATCAAGCCATTATTGAGGCCAAACACCGGCATGAAAAAGAAGCTCTGAATCTTAAAGTAACTGCCGTAAACCGCAATCGCCGTAGGTGTAAAGCCAATCAGTATGATATTCATCACATAGTTGGTAAACGAAGCAATCACCATCATGACAATAGATGGGAACCCGATGCGGTAGATATCCCGGATAATATGCCCATCCGGCTTACAGTCATTCCATATGATAGGCAACTCCCTGTTATACCGGAAGTGGAAAAAGAATCCTGCTGTTGCAGCACATGCCTGCCCGATCACTGTAGCAATAGCGGCACCTGCCGTCCCCATGGCAGGCAGACCGCACCAGCCGAAGATGAAAAACGGATCCAGAATGATATTTGTCACCGCTCCGATCATCTGCGTCCACATGGAAAGCTTTGTCTGTCCCGTCGACTGGAGCAACCTTTCTACACTGATCTCAAGATATATGAAGAGGGATCCAATCGTCACTATGCGCAGATAGTCGTCCGCATAGTGGCGGATACCGGGAAGGTCTGTCTGCGAATGGATGAAGGCATCTGCACCGAAGATCCCGAAAAGTGCCATAACTGCCCAGCAGCAGAAGCTCAGGAAAACGGCATTCCCCGCAACACGGCTTGCCTGTTTACCGTCTCCCCTCCCCAATGCGCGTGATACCAGGGCGCTCACACCGACCCCTGTTCCCGTTCCCAGGCCAATCATTATATTTTGAGCCGGGAATGCAAGAGAGAGTGCCGAAAGACAGTCTTCCGAAACACGGGCAACAAAGATACTGTCTACCACATTGTACAGAGCCTGCACCAGCATGGAAAGCATAATGGGTACTGCCATACTCAGCAGAAGCTTCCCTTCATTCATTTCTCCCATACGGCTGGAGTCAATTTTCCTCATATTCGCCATCAGCAATCACCGAACCCTGCAAGTATTGTTTTTCTATCCTCTATGGACGCTTATTATAGCCTATCCCAGGGAATGTGACAAGGCCTTACCGTTCCTTTTCCCGGATCTTCAGTTGACGGAAAACCCGCCAGCCGATATAATAGTCTTATCTCTTTACGGAGGTAGAATAAACGAATGGACATCCTTTTCAATCTTGCTATCGTCTTATGTACAATTTTCCATGCGATAATCTGTTTTCGGGATAAAGAGGGCAATTGGTCCTTTTCCGAAGGCTGTCGCCGACTGCGGTTTTTCACCCTTCTGTCCAATCTGTTCTGTGCTTTTGCATCTCTTTCTGTTCTTCTTTCTCTGCGACATAGTGAACTCCCATATGGAATATGGCTTTTCAAATATATCGGAACTGCCTCTGTAACGGTTACTTTCCTCACGGTGATGGTTTTTCTCGGCCCGACGCTTGGCTATAAAAGCCAGTTGGAGGGTTGGGCGTTTTATCTTCATGTGGTTGGGCCTCTGCTTGCTATTATCTCTTTCTGCTTTTTTGAACGCGCCTATCCGCTCTCTTTCTATTCCTCCCTCTGGGGGATTGCTCCGGTCTTCTTATACGGATGTCTTTACCTGAAGAAAGTTGTGTTTTCACCGGGAGTATCACAGTGGGATGACTTTTATGGATTTAATAGAAACGGAAAGTGGAGGATCAGCTTTTCTGCCATGCTGGCTGGTGCTTTCTTCGTGTGCATCCTTCTCTGGGGACTTTGCAAACTCTAATACAAAGCTTCCATTTTCATACATATCTATATAGTCATCAAAGCCGGTTTCCAAAAATGATCTGGAAACCGGCTTTGCAGGCTTGTTGGTATTATTATATATATTTCGGCCTTTATTCTTCGACAGGAGGCTTTTTCTCCGGATGTTTTGCGTAATAATCATTCAGAGCGGACTGAATGGCTTCCTCCGCGAGAACACTGCAGTGCATCTTGTAATCGGGCAGTCCATCCAGTGCCTCCGCAACAGCTTTATTTGTGAGTTCCATTACTTCCTTCAGCGGTTTGCCTTTGATGAGTTCCGTAGCCATAGAACTTGACGCTATCGCACTTGCGCATCCGAAAGTCTCAAACTTTACATCGCTGACTATATCATCCTCTATTTTGAGGTACATCTTCATGATATCGCCGCATTTTGCATTTCCGACTTCACCGACACCGTCCGCATCTTCAATCACACCGACGTTCCGCGGGTTACGGAAATGATCCATTACTTTTTCACTGTATAATGCCATTTTTCTGCCTCCTCACAGTATAAACTTTGTTTTCCCGCTCATCAGATCTCTCCATACCGGAGAAAATCCGCGCAGATAATCAACGACTTCTTTTACATTTTCAATCATGTAGTCCACTTCTTCCTCGGTTATGTCCTCTCCGATGGTCAGCCGGAGGGATCCGTGGGCTACGTCATGTACACGGCCGATAGCCAGCAGCACATGGCTTGGATCAAGAGAACCGGACGTGCAGGCGCTTCCGGATGATGCACAGATTCCCCGGTCATCCAGCATCAGAAGCAGAGATTCTCCTTCGATCCCTTCAAAGCAGAAGTTCACATTTCCGGGCAGTCTGCGGTCTGCATCACCGTTTAAAACAGAGTGCGGGATCCGGCTGAGCCCTGCGATCAATCTGTCACGCAGCCATCTGACATATGCGGACGTTTCATTCATCTTCTCCTGCTTCTCCCTTAGTGCCACTGCCATTGCCGCTATTCCCGGTACATTCTCCGTTCCGGCCCTTTTCCCTCTTTCCTGTGCACCGCCCTCGATCAGGTTTGAGAGGCGGACTTCCTTTCTTGCATATAGGAAGCCGACACCTTTGGGTCCGTTAAACTTGTGCGCGGAAGCAGAGAGCATATCGATACTGTCGACCTTAACATTGATGGGAAGATGCCCTACCGCCTGAACGGCATCCGTGTGAAAAAGAACATTTTTCCTTCTGCATATCTCCCCTATCTCCCTTATGGGTTGTACGGTTCCGATCTCATTGTTTGCATACATGATCGTCACGAGACAGGTATCCTCACGTATCGCCTCCTCAACCTCCTTAGGATCGATCACCCCGTTTTCGTGCACATCCAGCAGAGTGATCTCAAATCCCTCTTCCTTTAGCCTGTTTAATGTATGTAAAACCGCGTGATGTTCAAATGCATCGGAAATGATATGCTTTTTGCCCTTCTTTTCGCCTGCCCGGGCAGCAGACCATATGGCCTGATTGTCAGACTCGCTTCCTCCCGATGTAAAAAAGATCTCCTCGGGAAGTGCTCCGATGGTCCGGGCGATCTTTCCTCTGGCATCGGCTACGGCCCGTGCGGATTTGCCTGCAAATCTGTAGACCGCGGACGGGTTTCCGAACATTTCCTCCATGTAGGGAAGCATGGCTTCCTTCACTTCCGGATACATCGGCGTTGTGGCTGCATGATCCATATATATGGTCGAGCTCTCGGACGATCCGTTCATCTTTCAGGCTTCTCCTTTTTCAGGGATGCCGTAAAGCAGTCCGCGGCTCCCGGTAGCGATATAGAATCTGCCGTAAACCCTCGGATCACCGTCAATACTGTTGATATCTCCGAACA